>Ga0207648_10003209_pt1 | contig 17220 bp, 11 predicted proteins | sample KBSMisM32_FD_184310 | JGI IMG/M metagenome (GOLD analysis project Ga0207648, IMG submission 184310) | Miscanthus rhizosphere microbial communities from Kellogg Biological Station, Michigan, USA - KBS Miscanthus M3-2 (SPAdes) (version 2) | ecosystem: Host-associated > Plants > Roots >...
GGTCGATGCGCGACTCCCACTCGGTGGCCGGTGTCTTCGACGCGACGTTCCAGGGGTGCCCTTCGCCGGGACTGAGCCAGTAGTCGAGATTTCCGGCGGGATCGACGTCCGTCCAGAGCACGCGCATATAGATAGCGTCGTAGTCGCACGCCTGCAGCCGCTGCACCATCGCCCCGGCCTCGAGCGGCGCCACGTCGAAGACCACGCCCACCTTGGCCGCCGCGTCGCGGATGACCGCCGTGCCGCGTTCGTACCAGGTGAGCCCCTTCTGCGTGATGAGCGTGAAGCGCGCCTCGGTGCCCTTGGCATCCTCCACCACCCCGTTGCCGTTGCGATCCTCGAGCCCGATCGACTTCAGGAGCGCTTTGGCCTTGGCTTCGTCGTAGGGATAGCGCGGGACGTTGGGCGAGAACCACTCCTTGTTGCCCGGGGTGACCGGCCCCCAGATCGGCACCGCCTCGCCGAGGAACACCGTCTGCGCGAATTCCTCGCGATCGACGGCATGCGACAGGGCCTGGCGAAACTCGCGGCGCTGCACGAATGCCCACCGCGGATCCTTGCGCCGCCCTTCCGGCTTGAGGCAGAACCAGAGGGCGTCGGCGTCGGTGCCCACGCCCACTTCCTCCATCTTCAGGGTGCCCTGCTGCTCGAGGCGCTTCACTGGCACGTAGTCGTCGGGGCGCAGCGCGTCCTGCGACATGTCCGTGGCGCCGCTCTGCAGCCGCAGCAGCTCGGCGTTCTGGTCGGGAACGATCTCCAGGACCACGCGGTCCACGTAGGGCAGCGCCGCGCCGCCGGGCGCCTTGCGCCAGTAGCGCGGATTGCGGTCGAAGACCAGGCGCTGCCCGGGCGTGTATTCCTTGAGCACGAACGGGCCGAGCCCCGCCAGCTCGGACGGCGGCGTGGCCGCGCTCCACGCCTTGGCGAATGCCCCCTTGGCGTACAGCGATTCGAGCCGGTGCTTGGGCAGGATGGCCACCTGGTCGAGCATCCGCAACCCCAGTCCCGAAGGGCCCGCGAACGTGATCGTCACCGTATCCGGCGTGGGTGCCGCCACGGTGATGGGCTTGCCGCCGGCGGTGAGGACCGATGTGAGGACGCTGCCCGCCTTCGGATCCATGGCGGCCGTGAACGTGAAGACCACATCGGCGGACGTGAACGGGGTGCCGTCGGACCAGCTGACGCCCTTGCGCAGGTGGAGCGTATGGATCAGGCCGTCCGCGCTCGACTCCCACTTCTCGGCGAGCATCGGCTCGAGCTCGAACGTGGCCTTGTTGACCCGCAGCAGACGCGACTGCATCAGCAAGGCGAGAAGCTCCGCCGACTGCGTGCCGGTGACGAGGCGGTTGAACGATCGGGGCTCGCTCCGGACCGAGACAACCAATTGGCCGCCTCGCTGCGCTTCAGCCGCACCAGGGGAACTCCCGGGGCCGCGGCCCGATCGGACCAACCAAATCAGGGCTAGAACGCTGATGAGCGTAAGGGAAATCCCTACTCGCCCGGCGATTCGGAAACGCATTCTTGGCTACCCCGGCTAAGTTTTTGGCCGCTCGGAAAATTCTGTGCAACTCCACTACTTACCGTGCAAAAGCGCGGTTCGCCTGGGAGGTGCGCTGCGTTACCCGCCATTACGGCAGCGCTAAGCCAATGCGCTGGCTACGTGGGCTATCGGCGACTGCTGCTTCGAGCGCCACTCCATCGGCATAAGCAACTCCCATACAAGCACTTAAGCGCGGTCCATCTATTGACAGTACCTCTGGCACGGGGTCTGCCCTTAGGTTGGGGCAGTTGGAGGATTCATAGGTGTCAGAGCCCACTACCACCCCCCAGATGAACCCGGAACTGAAGTACGGCCGCAGCGTGTCGCTGATGCAGGCCGCCGACCTCCTGCAGGTGTCGCGCCGCACCATCTACAACCGCATTCGAGACGGCCAACTCACCACCATCCGCATCCACGGATCCCAGCGCGTGCTGACGTCGTCGCTCTTCGGATCGAACGGCCTGCTCGAAGGCGAGCCGACGTCCGCGGGTTTCAACGCGCAGCTCTAAAACGGATCGGAGTCCTGCCATGATGCATTTCTCCCTGACCTGCCGCTCGCGAGTCTACCGGACGCTGATCGTCCGGAGCGCGATGGTTGCTGTGGCCGTCAGCCTCGTCGTCGTCCCGGCCGCTCAGGCCCAGGGCCGGCGCGCGCGGCTGTCGGAGGACCTGGCCAAGCAGCTCGAACAGGGAGATTCCACCGCCACCACCGTGATCGTCACCGGGAGCCAGGCCCGGGTGCAGGCGATTGCGGCCAAGCACGGCCTCCGCATCACCAAGCTGCTCGCCACCGGCGCGGTGCTCGACGTGCCGGCCGGCAGCCTGAGCGCGCTGGCCAACGACGACAGCGTGGATGCGCTGAGCCCCGACCAGGACGTGCGGAGCACGATGGCCGTGACCCGCGAGGCGACCGGCGCCGCTCTGCTGCAGACGGCCGGTTCGTTGGCCGCCAACCTGGGCCCCATCACCGGCAAGGGCGTGGGCGTGGCCGTCATCGACTCCGGCGTGGCCAACCTGCCGCAGTTTGCCAACCGCGTGGTGCTCCGGAAGGACTTCACGGGCACGCGGCCGAACGGCACCGACGACTTCGGCCACGGCACGCACATCGCGGGCATCATCGCCGCCGCGGGCAAGGGCAGCGACGACACCACCGGGGTGGCCCCGGGGGCGCTCATCATCAGCCTGAAGGTGCTGGACGCGAAGGGCAACGGCAAGGCCAGCGCCGCCATCCAGGCCATCGACTTCGCCATCGCCAACAAGGACAAGTTCAACATCAAGGTGATCAACCTGTCGCTGGGCGCGATGGTGGTGCAGTCCTACAAGGACGACCCCATGTGCCAGGCGGTGGAGCGCGCGTATCGCGCCGGCATCGTGGTGGTTGCAGCCGCGGGCAATCGTGGGAAGCTGGCGGACGGCCGCCGCGCGGCGGGCCTGATCGACAGCCCCGGCAACTCGCCGTTCGCCATCACCGTGGGCGCGCTGAACACCAAGGGCACGGCGTTCCGCAGCGACGACGTGATGGCCAGCTACAGCTCGATGGGCCCCACCCGGTTCGACCACCTGGTCAAGCCGGACCTGGTGGCGCCGGGCAACAAGATCGTGGGGCTGGCGGCGCCGAATTCGACGCTGGTCCAGGAGCACCCGGAGTTTCTGACGGGGACGGGCGCCAACGCACGCTTGACGCTTAGCGGGACGAGCCAAGCCACGGCCGTCGTTAGTGGAGCTGTGGCGCAGCTGACGCAGGCTCTGAAAAACACAACGCCGGCTCAAATTAAGGCCCGCCTGCAGTTTGGCGCCGAGAAACTTGAGGGGACCGGACTTGCGGTCAGCGGGGCCGGCAGCCTTAACGTAGTCGGTGCGCTACTCGCACCACGAGCGAAGGCCACGCTGATAGCAGGCGAGACCGTGGAGACCGCCCGTCTGGTGTTCGGAACCAACGCTCTCTACGGGGACGTCATCCTTTACGGTGACGGCACACTCAAAAGTGACGTCATCCTCTACGGCGACAACACGCTCAACGGGGACGTCATCCTCTACGGGGACGTCATCCTCTACGGGGACGTCATCCTCTACGGGGACGTGATCCTCTACGGCGACGTCATCCTCTATGGGGACGTCATCCTCTATGGGGACGTCATCCTCTATGGTGACGTGATTCTCTACGGGGATACCGTCCTGAACAGCGACGTCATCCTTTATGGGGATAATTCGCTAAATGGGGACGTCATCCTCTACGGGGACGTCATCCTTTACGGGGATGTGATCCTCTACGGCGACGTCATTCTCTATGGGGACGTGATCCTCTACGGCGACGTCATCCTCTACGGGGACTAGCCTCCCCTGACGGAAACGAGCATCCAGGAGAACCAGCTGGCCAAATTGAGCTAAAGCCCTAAGGGCTATAGACCGATACGTGGTTTGCCCAAGCCGTGAGCCGCGCAAACCACCTCGTTCGCTCGGTTTATGCCACCGCCGTCGTCGCCGTCGGTATCGCGACGATCATCGGCTCTGTGTTGGAGATTCGGTCCGACCCGCCTGCCGTGGACTGGCTAGTCCTGGTCGCCCTGACAATCCTTGCGGGATGCTTTACCGTCAAGCTCCCGTCTGTACCGGCAAATCTTTCGGTATCCGAAACCTTTATCTTTACCGCAGTACTGCTTTTCGGGCCCGCCGCTGGGACGCTGACGGTCGTAGTGGATGCGCTAGTTGTGTCTTTTTGGACCAAGGGCACTAGACGAACGACACAGCGCTTCCTGTTCAACGTAGCCGCACCGGCGATATCTATCCGACTCGCAGCCGAGTTCTTCTTCTATCACTCCGGCATCACCGCTGGCGCCACGAACATCGACATCGCCAGACTCGTTACCCCCGTTCTCGGTTTGGCGATCTTGTATTTCGTCGTCAACACAATGCTCATCGCGGGAGCGATGTGGTCTGATGGTCGAGAGATTCCCATTGGACAGTGGCGTCGCAACCTTCCAGCCGTAAGCATTAACTACTTCCTCGGCAGCTCGATCGCGATCTTCATGGTCGTGTTCGCAGACGGCATTAACCTGGCGGTGGTTGGCATCATCGTGCCAATTCTGCTCGTGTCGTATTACACGTTCCGAACGTCGATGGGGCGACTTGAGGACGCGAACAGGCATGTTCGGCACATCAACGAACTCTACCTCTCGACGATCGAAGCCCTCGCCATGGCTGTCGACGCGAAAGACCAGATCACGCACGGCCACATCCGACGAGTTCAGGTGTATGCGACACAGCTAGCCGGGCGCCTCGGCGTAACAGACGAGCAACAACTGAAGGCCATCGAAGCCGCGGCGTTGCTTCACGACATGGGCAAGCTAGCGATACCAGAGTACATTCTCAACAAACCAGGCAAGCTGACGGCGGCTGAATTCGAGAAGATGAAGCGCCATGCCGATATCGGCGCGGATCTACTCTCGTCTATCAGCTTCCCCTATCCAGTCGTCCCAATTGTTCGCCATCACCACGAAAACTGGGACGGCACGGGATATCCGGCGGGCCTCTCTGGCCACGACATTCCTCTCGGCGCTCGAATCCTTTCCGTCGTCGATTGCTTCGACGCGCTCACGTCTGATCGACCGTACCGCCCGCGGCTGTCTGATGACGATTCGTTCGCGATTCTCCGAGAACGACGTGGCAGGATGTACGACCCTCTTGTAGTCGACACCTTCATTGACGTGTTCGCTGAAATCTCGCCGCTGGCGATTCAAGCCGGCCAACAGGCGCGTAGCTTCATGCCAACACTGACTGGATCCAGCACGTCAAATCCGCTCGAGCAAATTCGAACAAACGCAGAACAGACAACGCTCTTGGAGGAGTGTGCTCAAGCGTTGCGCCACTCAACGTCACGACGCCAGGCTACCGACATCGCCGCGCAATTCGTCGGAATGCTAACCCCGGCAACCGTCTGCGCCCTTTTCGTTTACGAGTCTGAAAACGACGCCCTTACGTGTGTGCATAGCGCTGGCGACTCTACGGTGTCCCTGACCGGCATGGTCATAAAGAACGGCGAGAGGACAACGGGCTGGGCGGTTGCACATGACACAGTGATGGCCAACTCGCCCGCAACTCTCGATCTGGTGGATCGCGCCGTAATGTTTTCGCCACCACTGCAAATGGCGATCGTTGCCCCTTTGAGACGAGATGGCCGAGTGCTTGGAGCTCTGTCAGCCTATTCGCACACCGGCGAGCCGTTTAGCGACGATCATCAGTACGCAATGGAGCGAATCGCAGCAGCCTTCTCAGTGGCTGTCCACAACCTCGAACGCTCCACCACCGTCGGAGTTCGCGCCGAGACTACGCGCTAGCCTTAAGCACTGCCCGCACCAAATCCGTCGATCCGATATCTCTGACGTTTTAGGTACAGCCCCTTCCGCGAAAGTCCGAGCGCTTTCGCTACCGCATCGACACGACCTTCGTGACGCTCCATCGCAAAGCGAAGCATTGCACGCTCGATGCCTTCGACGACTTCCGCGATCGGCTGATCTAGCCTGACCAGAAGTCGATCGGACTCGACGGGGGGCGACGACGCTAACGGCGGAAGCTCTCCACGAGACTTGTAGATCTCTGGAGAGAGCGCGTCCGGCATCAACACAGCACCGTCTTCCGCGAGTGCTGCCAATCGGCGCATCTCGTTGGCCAGTTGACGTATATTGCCGGGCCAATTGAACAACACCAGAGATTCCAGCGTTTCCTCTTCCAACCGAAGATCTCCCTTGTTGAATTGAGTCGCAAACATCTGGAGGTAATGTCTCGACAGAGAGGGAATCTCAACTCGTCGTTGACGGAGGGGAGGCACCCGAAGCTGAACGATGTTGAGACGGTAATAGAGATCTTCGCGAAAACGTCCATTCGACACCGCAGCGTCGAGATCAGCGTTGGTCGCTGCGATTACCCGCACATCCGCTTGCACAGGGCTGGATTCCCCGAGCGGTAGGACTTCACCGGATTCGAGGAATCTCAACAGTTTTGGCTGAGACTCGAGCCCGAGGTCACCGATTTCATCCAGGAGCAGCGTGCCCCCCCGAGCAGTCCTGATCACGCCTTGGAAGTTGTCACTCGCGCCTGTAAAAGCTCCTCGACGATGACCGAACAGTTGTGAATCCATCATCTCCCGGGGCACCGAAGTGCAGTTGAACGGCAGGAAAGGCTTCTTCCCTCGAGACGACTTGGCGTGTATTAGCCGAGCCAATACCTCTTTCCCCGTTCCGGTCTCGCCCGTGATCAGAATTGGAATGTCGGTTGCCGCCACACGGGCAGCCGTTTCAGCCAAGCTTCGCATCTCTGGTGACAAGAACAGGGCTCCACCCTCACCCAGATCTGGCTCTGGTGGCCAAAACGCCGTTCGGTTCTGTGCTGAGGCCTTGAAATGCTCGAGGGCGAACGCCGCCCTCGCGATGCGTACAACATCCGACAGAACCAAAACCTTGTCAGGAGCAGCGGGCGGCTCATACTCGAGGTGCCACGTCTCACCATCCTTAGAGCCGAGTATGACACTGGCAACGGCGCTCGCTACGCCGGCTGACTGCTCACCTTCATGAGCGTAGCGACGGGCGGTGACCACGCATCCCAGCGAGTTCAGTACAGATACGACCTCCGTCACAGCCAACCGAGGATCATGGGCAAGATCGAGAGTACTCGCGAGCCGATTGACTATTTCAACGGTACTCACATGCTCGGCGACTGGAGACTGGTCGATGAGCGTCGTTCCACGCATCCAAGTGGTGCCGTGGGTTTTCCACACCCTCGTTGCGCGCTCAGCCAATGCCATGGCAAGCCGATGCTCGCGAGCCACCAGCATTGATGCCGCCTCGTAGAATCGTCCCTGCAACTCTCGATTGGCGGAACCACCCAACTGGTCTGCCCGACCAAGCTGACGCGCGGCATCCGCGAGTCTCCCGCATTGGGCAAGCGCCTGAACTGTGAGGATACTGAGACCAATCGCTGCCGGGGTGTCAGCGGTTCCTGGGTACTTCCTTTCGACCTGGGCTAGATGGTCGAGGGCCTCTTGGGATCGATTTGTCTTCAGCAGTAGTCGGGCCCTCGTGAGTACCGTCTGGCGGAGAGCATAGTTCTTGGCAAGTTCCGAGTCTTGTGAGGCTGCGGACTCGAAGTGGGTAAGCACTTCCTCGCAACGTTCGAAGTCGCCTTTCCACAGATATGCCTCTGAAAGACTTTCAAGCGCGTACATTGACGTCAAGCGTGACGTCGAGGGGGAGGCTACGACATTCCGTAACAGTTCGATCGCCCGATCGTGTTCTCCCGTCATCCAGAGGACTTGACCTATGTTTGATTGGGCCTTGACCGCCTCATTCGTCAGGCCGTGCAAAAGGGCGGAGCGTTTCAGTGATTCCAAAGTTTCCAGCGCGTCTGCAAAGCGACACAGTGAGACAAGAATGGCCGAGCGGTTCTGCAGATTGCCGCAGTGGAGCCATGGATTGGGTGACTGCGCTAGTAGTGAATCTGCCCGATCGCAGTGACTCAAACCCTCACGCAAACGACCGTTGCGGCCTTCCATCACGGCCACACTCAAGTGGAGGAATATGAAGATGTACGGAGAGCCCGCCCTCGTAGCTGCCGCTCTTACTGCCGGCAACATCGCTGGTGCCACATCCACAGGGTCGCTGTCGATCATGTGCCTGAACAGGTAAACCTGCGCCCACGCAACGTCGTCCCAATGTTTGGCTTCCTGGGCGAGATGTAAGGCCTTCTGAAACTGACTCAGCGCCAATGTCATCGAGCCAGCAGATCGATTGGCCAGCCCGAGCACTAGTCGAGCGTGTGAGCGGTTGATGTTCGTTGCCTTTGAGTGGACATCGAGTGTCGAAAGGAGCGAGAGCGCGCGTTGACTTTCTCCGGTGTAGACCAAAGCATGAGCCAACGGGACGAGAGCCCGCGGTTCGAGCGTCATCGAGTTGGCGAGATAGGGTTCGGCAAGACGACGCAGTTCTCCAAACTCCCCCCGCCCCACCAACTTCATGGCTGTTTCGTGGCTGAAGCTCATAGTCGCACGCGATGAACAAGCACCAGTGATTCGCCAGGAAGCCACAAGTTCTACTTTGGTACCTGCGTGTGAGCAAGGGACAATTCCTGGCGCTGCACAGAAATCAGCCGCGGATCACACAGCGTTTAGCAGTTCTTGCAACGCCCGTGAAGAAGGGCTGATTTTGAAGATCTGATCGGCGACCCGGGTCGACTTAGACTATGGCGCTGGAGCGGACGAGATGACTAGACGGAAGACTATTGCCCGGCCGACGCGCCGCCAGTTCCTTGGGGGCGCCGGTGCCATAGGCGCCGCGATAGCCACCGCGGCGAATCAGGCCACGGGATTGGCCCAGGCTCAGGCGCCCTCTGCGCCCCCGGCTCCAGCCGGCGACACGTTGCTGACCAACGGCCGCATCCACACGCTCGACGGCACGAGCCGCGTCGTCCGCAGCGTCCTGATCCACAACAACCGCATCGCCGCCGTGGGCGACCGCCTCGACCGCCCGGCGGGCGCTCGCGTCATCGACCTCAAGGGCCGCACGGTGGTCCCCGGTCTCGTGGAGCCGCACGTCCACATCGTCAGCCTGGCCAACCGCCCGGGCTATCACACCATCCTCGAGAACACCGCCTCCCTCAAAGAGGTGCAGCAGGCGCTCGCCGCGCGCCGCAAGAGCGTGCCCGAGGGGCAGTGGATCACGTCGATGGGCGGCTGGCATCCCAATCAGTGGGCCGAGCATCGCCACCCCACGTTGAAGGAGCTCGACGAAGCGGTCCCCGATCGCCCGGTGCTCCTCTACGAGCGCTTCACCGGCCCCGCGGTCGTGAACTCGATGGGCAAGAAGCTCTTCGACGCCATCGACGCGGCGGCGCCGGTGCATCCAGACGTGAAGAAGGTCGCCGTGTCCGACACCGGCGCCATTGCCGCGGCGGGCTTTGCCGGCGGCGGCCCCGCGGCGAGCGCGCTCTTCCACCTGCGCCGCATGCAGACCGACGCGGACAAGCGTCGCAGCACGCTCGACGCGATGAACTACTCCACCGCGCTGGGGCTGACGGCGCACCTCGATCAGGTGCTCTTCCCCACCCCGGGCCCGCTGCACCCGAACCAGATCCTGTCGAACCTCGATCAGTACCGGATGTACGACTCGTGGATTCAGCTCCACCGCGAGGGGCTGGCCACGGTGCGCCTGCAGATGAACTTCCTGCACAACCAGGCGGACCCGGCGCTCCCCGAGCTGCACGAGCGGCTCCGCAACTCGTTCCAGTTCTTCGGCGACGACATGCTGCGCACCGGCTCGATTGGCGAATGGGCCGCGCCGCTCGGCGCCGGCAAGGCGTGGGCCGACGCGCAGCGTCTGGTGGCGCAGGCCGGCTGGCGCAACGAGAACAGCGTGCAGACCCTGGCGGCGCTGCGCCAGGTGGTCGAGAACTGGGAGCAGGTGAACAAGGAATTCCCGATCGGCGACAAGCGCTGGTGCGTGCACCACGTCCCCGAGGTCACGCCAGACCTGTTGACCCGCCTGAAGAACATGGGCTGCGGGGTGCAGATGGGCGCCTTCCGCTGGGTGACGTCGAACGATCCGAAGGTGGTGGTGGGCCCGCCCTTCCGCACCATCGTCGATCACGGCATCCAGGTGGGCATCCACGGCGACGGCGTGCACATCGCGCCGCTCAACCCGTGGTCGCACATCGCCTACGCGGTCACCGGCGTGGACTCCTTCGGCAACCAGGTGAACGCCGGCCAGCAGCTCACCCGCGCCGAGGCGCTGAAGATCTTCACGCACGGCAACAGCTGGTTCCTGCGCATGGAAGACAAGATCGGCACCCTCGAGACGGGCAAGCTGGCCGACCTGGTGGTGCTCGATCGCGACTACTTCACGGTGCCGGACAACCAGATCCGCAACCTTCGTTCGGTGCTGACGATCGTGGACGGCCGCATCGTCCACAACGACGGCGTCGCGTAGAACGGCTGATGGACGCCTTCGGCCCTAATCGGGCAGCCGGACCCGATACAGATTGCTCTGCGTCGAGCGTCTCCAGGACAGATGTGCCGACGCAGAAGCGGCCGGGAATACGTTGGCCTCCTCGATTACGGTCGCGCCGGGGTTCGCCGAGACGTTCTGCTCGTCGCGCAGCCCCTTGGGCCACAACGTCGCGAGTGGGACGTCCGAGCGGTACGGCAGCACCACAGTCTTCGAGGTGCCCAGTCCGAAATACTGCAAGCTGACGTACACGGACCTTCCGTCCGTGCTCCAGTTGAACGGGCAACCCTGAACCCGATTGGGTCCAGACCCGAGAAACACACAGTTCTCGCATGCCGTCATCGGCGCCCCACCGTGCAGCGACACGAGCTGCAACCCCAGTCTGCCGCCAACGGTCTTCTCGGGCACGACGACAGCCCATTGGCCGTCAGGTGAAACGGTGATCAGATTGCTGAACGGCTCCGGGCGCGCCCGTTCCACGCCCGACCCATCCTCGCGCATCCGATACAGATACCGTCGTTCGCCTGGCGTGCTGATGTAGATGATCTCGCCGGGACCGCCGAAGAACGCGCGGAATTCGTCGCCGCGGGTCAGCTGCTTTGCCGGTGTGTGGCGATCCAGATCGGCCACCCAGATACCATCGTCGCTCGCGTCGCCGGCGGACGTAAACACGACCCGTCGGCCGTCGGCGGAAATCGAGTAGCTGGCCATGACGCGTCCTGGCAGCGCGCGGTCCCTTACGCCGGTGGCGAGATTCAGCGACCACAACTCACCGCTCGCGTACCCGCGCGAACCGGTTCGCAGCAGATAGAACATCCGGTCGCCCGGTCGCAGCATGGTCGGCAGCATCGCGAATCCTTCGGAGGTCAGCTGCCGCTCGCCGCTCGCGTCTTTCAACCAGATGCTCGCCTGCTGGAGTCCCATGCTTGTGATCAGGTGCTTGCCATCGGGTGTGAGCGCGGTGCCCTCCTGTTCGGTTGGCCCAAACGTGATCTGTTGAGGCGTTCCGTTCGGAAATCGCTGGCGCCACACGTGGAAGGCGCCGCCGGCGTTCGAGGAGAAATACATCCATTGCCCGTCGCTCGACCATGTCGCAGTCGTGCATTGCCCGTCCAGCGGTCCGATCGGGCGGCCGGGGGACGATCCGTCGAACGGCACCAGTCGGCACGACATCCATTCACCTCCGTTCATCTCGACAACGAGCACCTGATTTCGATCCGGCGACGCTGCGGAGCGATGCGCCATGCCGCCGCCGAGCTGCGGGAAGTAGATCGGTCGTGAATCGGCGCGGTTCACCGTCGAGGTGACGATCCCCATGTGGATGCCGCCGCCCATAATCTCGGAATACAGAAGTCGCTGATCGCCGAGCCAGACCAGGCCGGAGGCATTTCGCAGGAACGGCTGCGGAGCGCCGCCACCTACGGGCACCTGCCATGAGTCCCATTTGAACCCGGGCATCACGGCAGAGTAGACAATGCGGGAGGCGTCCGGAGAAAACACCGGTTGCTCTTTTTGATATGGATCGCGCGTGAGCTGAACCGGCTCGCCGTCGGGCAGGGTCTTGACGTAGACCTGCACCGTCGTCTGCCCTCCCGCCGACGTCCCGAAGAATCCCCCCCGGATGAACGTGACCAGCCGACCATCCGGCGAGACCGCCGGGTGCACCGCCGAATCGTTGAAATCCGTCAGCTGCTGCGCGGGTTCCGCGGCGGCTGGAGGGCGCGTCGTCTGACGAAGAAGGACGAACGCCAGGCCGACGCCGGCCAGCGCGATGGATGCCGCCACGAGCCTGGCTCGCGCCCGACTCGCTCTGGTCGGCGGTCGCAGTTGCAGCAACGCCGAGTCCAGTTCGTGCTTGATCTCGGCGATCTCGCGCAGACGCTGTTCTGGATCCCGTTCGAGGCAGCGTTGGAGCAGGTGCCGAACGACCAGGGGCGTCATCTCCGGCAGCGGCGCCCAGTCCGCCGTCCGGCCGGTCAACATTTCGGAGAGCACGCATCCGAACGACCAGACGTCGGTCCGCCTGTCCACCGCCTGGCCACGAGCTTGTTCAGGGCTCATGTACGGTGCGGTGCCGAGAACCACACCCACCTCGCCACCGTCCTCGTCGAGGATCGCGAGGCCGAAATCGAGCACCTTGACGGTGCCGTCGCCGCGGACCTTGATGTTGGCAGGTTTGAGATCGCGGTGGATGATCCCCTTCCGATGCGCCGCGTCCAGCGCCTCGGCGATCTGGCGCGCAATGCCGAGCGCCTCGGGCAGCGGAATGGCGCCACTCCTGATCCGTTCGGCCAGCGTTGGCCCCTCGACGTACTCCAGAACCAGCCCGCGGTCGGAGCCGGCTTCAGCCACCCCGTATATCGCGGCGATATTGGGATGATTCAGCGCGGCCAGTAACCGCGCCTCTTGGCGCAGGCGGGCGAGCCGCTCAGCGTCGGATGCGAAATGGTGGGGCAAGACTTTGATGGCAACGTCGCGTTCGAGCGTTCCATCGCGCGCCCGGTAGACCTCGCCCATTCCACCGGCGCCGAGCAGTTCCTCGATGCGATACGACCCGATCGTCGAGCCAGGCTCGAGCGAGAGCGCGGGCTCGAACAGCGGCGTCTCGCCGAAGGCACCGGCCTCGTGATGCGCGGCAATCAGCGCCTCGACCTCGGTGCGTAACGCCGCGTCGTCGCCGCAGGCATCGGCGACAAAGACCTCACGCCGCGCGGTATCGCGCGCGAGCGCCGCGTGGAAGATCTCGGTGACGTGCTGCCAGCGGTCAGGTTCCACGTCGAGAGCCCGAGTCTGTCAGGCGGGCGAACAGCCACGCGCGCGCGACCTGCCACTCCCGTTCGACGGTAGCCACCGACAGGCCGAGGACGTGACCCATCTCTTCGAGCGTGAGCCCGCCGAAGAACTTCAGTTCGGCGACCTGACCTTTGCGTGCGTCGAAGGATGCCAGCTCCGTCAGGGCCGCGTCGACGTCGAGCACGTCGACGTAACCAGGCTGCTGCTCCGCCAGCGATTCGTCGAGCGTCACGCGGGCCCACTGGCCGGACCGCTTCGCCGTCTTGCGCGCACGGGCACGGTCCACCAGGATGCGGCGCATGATCTGTGACGCGACGCCGAAGAACTGCGCGCGATTCTGCCACGCAGTCGACTTTTGATCGACCAGGCGGAGATAGGCTTCGTGCACGAGGGCCGTGGGCTGCAGCGTGTGTCCGGCCCGTTCACGTCGCAGGTACGCTGCCGCCCGCCGCCGAAGCTCCTGATGGACCACTTCCATCAGGCGGTCTCGCGCGTCGACGTGGCCCTCACTCCAAGCCTGGAGCAGCACGCTCACGTCCGCTGCGTCGTCGACCCCGTTCACAGCAGGCTCCGCGCGTATTGTGGCGCGCTCGCCCATCGTGAGCAAGTGTCCCTGGATTTCTCGCGTCACTCGATAGGGGGCGCCGATTGATGAGCTCCAAGCGAATTGGGAGGGGAAGATGCGATCCAAGACTCTCGTGAGACTGAACCAGCTGCGTCCGATCGTGGTCGCAATGGCGGCGGCACTCGTGGGTATTCCGCACAGCGCTCGTGCCGATGTGGTGACCGATTGGAACACGATCGCCGTCAACACCGTGTCGGCCGACCGGGTCGTGAATCGTCAGAGCCGTGACATGGCCATGATGCACGCAGCAATGTTCGATGCCATGAACGCGATCCGCCCGTTCTACACGCCGGCCTTGGTACGGATCAGGGCACGAGGCTACGCCTCGCGCGAAGCCGCCGCGGCCCAGGCCGCTCACGACGTACTGGTTACGCTGTTTCCCGCCCAGCAGGTCGACCTCGACGCCGACCTCGCCGCGTCGTTGGCGCAGATCCCGAACAACGACCACCATGGCCATCGGCCGAAGTACTGGGGGATTAGAGCGGGACAGGTCGCGGCTGCCGCTGTGCTCGCAACGCGCGAGAACGACCACGCGTTCGACAGCATCCCGTTCACGCCATCAGCCGGGCCTGGCGAGTACGCGTTCACGCCAGGCTGCAGCGCGAACAATATCTCGGTGCCGGGCTGGGGCGACGTCACGCCGTTTACCGCCCCGGATCCCGACTACTTTCCAACGGCGGCCCGTCCGGCCCTCAGCGACCCCGAGTGGCTGGCGTCGCTCGCAGAGGTCCGCGCGTATGGTGCCGCGGATTCGACCGTGCGCACCGCCGGCCAGCTGGAGACCGGCATCTTCTATCTCGAGCCGTCACTCACGAGCATGAATCGCCTGGCGCGCCAGCTGGTAGCGCAGGAGCCGATCGAGACCAACCGCGCGGCCGCCTCAAAGCAGCTCCTGGCCCACGCGCGCCTGTTCGCGGCGCTCAACATCGCACAGGCCGACACCTACATCCGAACCTGGCTCGTCAAGTATCGCGAACACTTCTGGCGTCCGTACACCGCGATCAACTTCATCTACCCGGGAACGAACTGGACGCCGGCGCGCCAGACACCGTGCCACCCTGAGTTCTACGCCGCGCACGGCACGCTCACCCCGGCCGGCATCTCCGCGATTCAGAACTACCTCGGTAGCGATGCCGTCGACGTGACAGTCTCTAGTACGACCCTTCCCAACGCCACGCGGCACTACGCCAGCTTGAATCAGATCATCGAGGACGTGAACGCCGCACGTATCTACACCGGCTTTCACTATCGGTCGACCCTGGTTCGCAGCAACACCCTCGGGATCGCCGTGGCCACCTGGGTCAACGAACACATGATGATTGCGCTCGACCAGCGAACCGTCGAGGCCGACGAGGAGGACAGCGACGGCAACTATGTCGGCCTCCCGGTCCTGGAGCGCTACGACCTGGATCGCCTCGACGAGGAGGGATAGGAGCGGCCGAGCCCGACGCGACCAAAACTCACACTAAGGTGACGTCCGCCGATCGGGCCGCAGAGACGAGAACAACCCGAGCGCGTAGAGCGCGAGCCCGGTCACGAACAGGGGCAGATCGGACGGCCCGGTCAGCAGGTTACCGAGGCGGAAGACCCCCGACATCGACATCAGCGGCAGCTGTCCGGTCGCGATCGAGACCCCAAGGGCGGCCGCGGCCAACGCCAACAGCACCGCCGTCGCCCATTCCGCTCGCGAGGGCCCCGCCCGGCGCATCCCCTGCGCCTCGGGTGCGGGCGTCGATCGCCGGCGCTCGAGTTGCTCGACCCGGGTCAGCACATCCGATGTCAGGTCGCGCGGGAGCGCTGGCGCCGGCAGCGCACGTAAGCGGTCGTGCAGAGTCATGGTCGTATCTCCTGAACCGAGTCCTCGACCTCGAGCCGTTCATGCAGGTGGCGCCGCGCGCGAAAGAGCAGCGTCTTGACGGTTCCCGTCGTCACTCCCAGCGCTTCCGCCACGTCGCGCACCGGCATCTCCTCCCGGTAATAGAGGATGACGGCCGTGCGCTCGCCGGATGGCAGCGTCGCCACCGCCTGCCACAGGTGTCGATCGCGCTCGCTGGCGATCAGGCCGCTCAGCGCTGCCGCGTCGGTCAGCGGCTCTGGCGCGGCGTCGAGCGCGGTCCCCTCACGTCTCGTCGTCCGCGAATGCCGGTGCAGCCAGTTCTGGGACAGCCGCACGGCGATGGCCGCGAGCCACGGATAGAAGGGCCGGTTCTCGTCGTACTGATCGAGGTGTGCGTAGGCGCGGACGAACGTGTCCTGCGTCACCTCTTCGGCCGCCGCCGGATTGCGCACCATCATCAGAACCAAGCCAAACAGCCGGCCCTGATGACGCTGCACCAGATGGACGAGCGCCTCACGATCGCCGCCGCGGATGGCGCGGACGGCGTCGCGATCCGAAGTGCTCACGCGCGCGATTGATCGGGGTCGTCAACGAGGCCCAACCCCATCGACGCATACAGGAACTTGCGCCCGCCATAGAACAGCGGTGCCAGTCCGATCAGGACGAAGGGCGCGAACAGCACGCCGAGCGCGCAACAGGCAAGACCCTTCACCGCCAGGTCGGCCGCATCACGCTTCTCGTCATCCGAACGGGGCGCCGCACGCAGGTACGCCCGCGTCGTGGGATATCCGAACCGTTTGGCCCGGCGCGAGAACATGGCCACGAACAGCGCTAATCCCAGCAGCGGGAAGACAGCGGCTGCGAAGATGAATCCGAAGATGAACAGTTGGGGGTTGCCGAGCAAGTACTCGTACACAGACATTTCGCCTCCGGACCTTCCGCGGAAACGCGGCGGTCTGGGAGGTATACAACGGTGGCGGCGCGACGGTTGACAGCACAAAACTGCACCGGCACCTTGCTTGCAACTCGGGACGCGGTGCGCGCGGACTCCATCGTTCAGATTCGGCGCCTTCGGGGCAGATCAGTCGAAATTGCCGGCCAATCACGCCGACGACGGTCGGATGGGGTTCGGAAAACCGGGGGCACGCGGCTTGGTAGTTTGCACAATCAACAAGAACGCTCGTCCACCGACGGGCAGTTGCCCGGACGTCTGCCAGACTCGCGCCTGTGCTGGGATCACACCAGTCACGACTTGACGGTTGCCGCCCGTCTGCACGCGCGAGTCGATGCGGTGTCGGCCGAGCTCCGCACGCTGCAATCGCTCCCGCTGCAGCCGCAGGCCCAAACGATAGTGGCCATCTCGAAGACCGATCTCGAGTGCGCCGCCACGCGGCTGGACGCGCGGCCCGACAGTCTCGAACTGGAGTATCTGGAG
>Ga0207648_10003210_pt1 | contig 17220 bp, 26 predicted proteins | sample KBSMisM32_FD_184310 | JGI IMG/M metagenome (GOLD analysis project Ga0207648, IMG submission 184310) | Miscanthus rhizosphere microbial communities from Kellogg Biological Station, Michigan, USA - KBS Miscanthus M3-2 (SPAdes) (version 2) | ecosystem: Host-associated > Plants > Roots >...
GCCGTCGACCAGGTCAGCACACCCGAGAAATCACGAATGGCTACGCTGACGTAGAGGAGATCAAAAGCGGACATCTGAACTTGGCGGATACCCGGACATATGTACTTAGGATCGGCACGCCCTGTAGAGGCTGTACAGAGTTGATGTGAATATGTCAAAGCTGGTCGCGCGAATCGAATCGATCACCTGACGAGTTGTTGGAACCGACGCCCAAGCCAAGTCATTCCCCCGACTCCATCGAATCGACCCCAATTTTGCAATTCGTGAACCAGTTCACATTCCGATCAAAATACGAATCCCTTATGTTCGCTTCCGTACAGTCCGTTGCGCAGGAGCGCTGCTTGAATAACTCACGGAGGAAGATGACGGCAGGAGGCCATATGTCGCAGAACATACTTCTGATCCCGGACGATCCGGCGGATGCCAGGGCGGTTTGCGAGGCCCTGACTGACTCCGGCGATGGGTCCTTCCAGGTCGAGTGGGTTAGGTGCTGCTCCGCGGGTCTGAAACGCCTGGCCACGGACGGAAAGCAACTAACGGATGGCAAGCAAGACTGTGGCAAGGTAGAGACAGCCCGTTCGCACAGCGCGCGCCTTGGTTACGGTACGCTCGTGGCGGGCTTGGGGGGTGGTGATCCATGACCGCTCAGACAAACGACGCTTTTGAGCGCATAGATCCGCCGCAGTATGTGGCGTTCCGGAAAGCCACCGGCGGGTCGATGTTAACTGTCATCGCGAAGCTTGAAGCTCGCGACATCGTTGGGCATCACCTGGGACGTTGGTTCAGTGAACTGACACCCAATGGACATTTCCGCGATGTGCCCGTCGATATCGACCGCTATGGGATTGACGAAAGCGTCGCAGAGGATCTGATCGATCTGATCCGCGACGGTCAATTGCTTCCGCCGCGTATCGTCAGATTAATACCAGAGGCCCCGAATACCGCGGAGAATGGAAGATTCGTCCAGCTGCGCTAAACCTGGATCGGGCGGGCTGGCGACCCTCCGTTCGCCAGCTGCGGGAACGCCGTAGCTATTCTTTTGTTTCCGGAATGTGAGCAGTAACGCAGGCCGTCACTCAGCCTAACTTGTATAAAAGCACCGCCCGATGGCGGGCGAATGGTGCTGCTGTGGATCGCGGTGTGGTTCTCGCTCACTTGGAAGTCGCAGAGCGGTATGTCGATACCGGTGGGCGGTACATCGGCCGCCTACGGGAGACCATCGATGCACGTGCCCGCGGCGGATCCGATACCACGGCCACCCGGGACTTACTCCGCCACATTGAGGCGGCCCAGGAGAAGTTCGTCTCCTATCGAGACTGGCTCCTGAAGGAACTTAAGACCTCGACCTGGTGACCGACTTCCTGCCCCCTCTACCTGGATCCACCTTGAGCGCTACGCCCAGGGCGGATTGCGCATCTCAAGGGTATGCTCGATTCCGATCGCCTCGATACGCGCGTACTCGTGCTTCTCCTCCAAGTGCTTGTGCATCTCTCGCTCTGCCTTAAGGCCACTTCGGCCTCTTCGCACATAGCCCATGTAACGGATGGTCTCCCTCTCGGTAAGACCGACCAGAACCTCGCGCCCCTGTTCGTCTCGGGTAATCGAACGCGTAGCTGTCAGAGCCTTGCGTTCCTCATTGGTGAAATCACACATCGCAATGCTTCCAAGGGCTAACTTTGATGGGATCGAGCCATTGGCAGCGCCGCCATGGGTTCGCCGCGAATCTCCCTAACTGCCGCCTCGATCTCACGAGCCAAGGTCGGCCACCGGTTCTTCGCCTCTGCTGCCGGAAGGGTCTGCGCTTTTGAGGAACGCAAGGTTCCGATTCGCAAGGTAACCGTGCCGTCATCGTTGACGACAAGCCATGTTTGCGTGCTGCCAATTTCAAAGTGACTGATGACCTTTGCCATATGGCCGACCCCACCTGTCCTTCGCAATCCTCTTAAACGCCACGTCGTCAATTAATGCCAATCAGTCTACTGCCGGGGTTCTTGGCAGCCGCGAGATGCATCACATCAGAGCACCGTGTCCACAAGTGGGATGTGTATCACTGGTTCTTCATTACATAACCGATATGGTTTGGACGCAGACTCGCCAATATGGAGGTCACAGGGATGGAACTTACACGCACGGATAGCGTTGCCAGGGGCGACACTCTTACGCCTTACGACTTTGCAATGGACGAAGTAACAGGCGCGTCATCCAAGTTGGTCCGCGCACTGTTGGTCCGCACACTAAAGAGAGCCGATGCCACTACGACCGAGCAGGAGTATTCCAACGCTCGTTCGGTCTATGAAAGGATGATCGACCTGTATCCGAGGATGCGGCTCGACGCCACGCAACGCGCCTCACTTCTCAAAGAACTTGGGCTTCTCAGCTCGCGGCTCGAAGAGTGCGAAGCCGACGAACGGAAGGCCCCATCAACCCGTCGCTGAGTTCGGCCAAGAGCGGACGCGCCAGACGTGATAGCTAGCGCACCTGCTGCCGGTTTGAGTTGTGGCTCGCGCGAATGCGCCAAGACTTGCCATCGTTGACGGTTAACCAAGTGAACACACCCTCTCGAGGAGGTCGGGCTGTGCCATCATTGTCGCGATCACCCTCCATCCCCCAGTAGACGTGAACCACAGCTACATCCGACCGTAGCTCCGCCACCTCAACGCGGCGGATTGTAAGTTTGCTGTCCTTGAACTTCGGCGTGGCATGAACTCGGGCATGGCCGGCGACAATCGCTTCACGTCCTCTTCCGCGTCCCCCGTCGACATTCACCCAATCGATGTCGTCGGTGACGATTGCATCAAGGAAGCGCATGTCGTGGGTGTTCCACGCCTTTTCGAACTCGGCGGCGAGCGCGCGGTTCGCTGCGGTCATTTCCGCCGGTGCGGCGTTGTCGGGCGTTAGCGGTGTTGAGGGGAGTGGCGGCGGCGCCTGAGCAGGCTGAGCAGCGACCGCATACGCGGCGAGGAAGGCGGTCCAGACGCCGATGACGTGAAGACCGAAGCGCGGCATTGCGAACGCTCCTTCTAGTCTAACGATGCAATCTAATCTAAGTCATCGCGCCTCATGTCCGCAAAGGGTCGGGAGCGGTCGTCGGATTAGCGTCGGTATCGGCCAGAAGCGGCCATTCCGGATCCGACTGTCCGATCCGGCCAGCCCGTCGAGCTCGTCAGCGAGCAGCAGCACCCGCGCGGCGCCTTGGCGGTGCTGTGCGATCTGGGGACTGTCCACGTCATGGACGGTTCTTGTGACAGACCTCTGATTTCGCGAGGCCAGCCCGCGCTTGATCGACCAACTCCGTCTTCTGTCGGTACTCTCTTGCGCTAGCCATTGTCAGCACGCCCCAACCCCGCTGCATTGGCGAGGCCGCGCCCGGTGCTCCCCCGTACCGCGCGCGGCCGTTTTGCTGCGCGCGTGTAGAAGTGTTCGACGAGGTAACTGGTCATGACCGAAGTGAAGCCAAGGCTGAAGCACCGCGGCGCGGAGGTCATCGCAGCCGCCGATGCGTGCGACGCCGCACGGTCACTCACGAAGTTGCGTTTACAGTCGGCGGATATCCCGCTGCTGCCGCTCAAGACCTGTGATCGACCTGCAACCTGCAGGTGCAAGTATCGGCACTTCGACGATCGGCGTGCCGGCTCGCGTCGCGAGAACGAGGAGGCATTAGTGCCGGCCGCCCACCAAGGCGCCGAGCGGCGCAGGCGGAGCGGGAAGCGCGAGAGCGACTGGAAGTAGAGTCGTTCCGCGCCCACGAGCACCCGCGCTTAAAGGCGCACTGCTGCACAGTATTTCGATCACGTTATGCCCACATTGGCGCCGGGGTGATTCCTGCCTCCCGAGGTTGTCGAGCGCCTGACCGGCGTGAAAGCAGGTCGCCGCCTGGAACGAGGTAGATCCGCACTACTGGAGCGCGGGCTGAGGGGTCCAAAGTGTTTGTTTTCACCGAGGCAGAGCGCGTAATCCGGTCGGCGGATCGCGCGATCTGCCTGAACGAAGCCGGGCGAGAAGTGCTCGTCGGCCTCACGGAAGAAGAGACCGCGGTGTACATGGACTACGTGCGACGCTACGGCCTTAACAAACGTTTATGGACTCGGGCACGCCCGGATAAGGCGGAGCGCGAAACCCTTCTGGAATTGCACAACAAGCACGAGACAGCGCGCCTGGCGGCCATTGGACCCAGAGCACGTTCCCGCCGGAAATCCACGAAGTAAAGTCTCGACCTCGCGGCGGGTTGCGCTCCTCGCAACTGCAAGCGGAGCGCACGCGCAGGTCCCCAGTGACTAGTGGAAACGGTCTCTCCCAGTTTGGGCACTGGCCAGCGTTCTGATAGATCGTGAGGCGCGCTCCCGGACCGCTACCTCCAATCGTCAATCAGATAGACGCCAGGCCGGTTGTAACCAGGCTCGTTGGGCCTCTGCATCACCACACCCTGTAACTCTGTCTGGAAGCCACGCTCAAGCATATGGCGATAGGCTTCGTGACGCGCCGTGTTGACCCCCGCGACCAGGCGCGCCAGACCCTTGTCGGAAGTCATCTCCTCACACGCGCCGAGCAAGCGGTCGAAGTGCTGCGGCGCGGCGGGACCCGGGAGCACCGCTCCGAATTTGACGTAGCACACTTCGCTTCCGGCTTCAGTGCCGGGCCCGTAGTGACAGACTGCTACGCCGGCGAGTCTGTCATCGTGCCACAGAAATAAGGAGTCGCCCAGTCGTTGGTCAGTCACGACGCACATTTCCGGCGTCACATCCAATCCTTCGTACACGGCATCCGTCAGTTGACGGCAGGCGACCAGCATTCCGGCCCGTTCGGCTTCGGGAACCTCAGAGAGTGTTGTCCACCGCAACTTGCGTGGAGTCGGTCCGACGGGTCTGGACATTACCGCGGTGAGAAAACGCGGCCAGAATCCAAACTTCTGATAAAGGCCAAGATGCTTCTGGCTTTGGGGAAAGGTAAATAGGCCAGCGTGCTTCGTGCCCCACGCAGCAAAGCAGGCGATGACGGGCTCCATCAAACGCTTGCCCACACCCTGATCCCACAGGTCCGGGCGGATCGTCAGCGGACCGAAGAATCCGACGCTTCCCCAATTGGTGGCAAAGTTAGAGCCGACTAACTCGCCGTCCGCTTCGGCACCGAAGGCGGCGGACGGATTCGCCTGCCAGCGTCCCCGCACGTAGCCTGCATCCCCCATGAAGCCCAGCGGGTCAGGGAGGCCGAGGAACGTGCCAAAGGCCAGCCGCATGATCTGATCGGCTGCGTCCAGATCCTTCTCTCGAAGTGGGCGAATAGAGATGTCCATCATCGTCGTGGCCAAACTACCGAACTCTTAAACCCGGTCCCCTGCGACGCCATCGACGCTCGCGCCAAGCGAGGCCAAGCACCCCCAAGGCCGTCGCAAACAGAAGCGATGGCTCTGGCACTGACCGGATGTCGAGCACGAGCTGGCGTGTATGGTCCGAAACGAAGTCGGCCATGCTGAAACCGAATACGTGCTGGTCCGCTGTCCCGGTTAGGGTGTCCAAGGCGCCTCCGAACAGGAACAGGCCAGCCGCGGAGTTCAAGTCGGCCAAGGCGGCGGTATTCAACACGATCTCAACGACGAACCCGTTGTCGGCCGCGCTGACGACCTTACTGCCGTAGAGCACACCCGATCCGAGGTCCTCGAAGCCGCCGACCCCAGCGGTATTTCCGATAATCGCCGAAGCAGCCGTTGTCACGTCATATATGTTGAGGGTTTCGGTGGGATCCGGCGACACGTACCCGTGCAAGAACTCGGACACCTCAGGGTTGAACAGGCGGAGCGTGGCGGACCTGATCTCACCGTTCTGCGACGAGAGGTCGAACAGCACGAAGCTGCGGTGCTCCGTGCCGAACAGACCCGTGAGATAGTTTTCGATCGCCGGGTTGTGCCTGCCGTTCGCAAAGTAGAACCCCGAATCCACGGCGTCAAGCGTGATGACGGTTCCGTGGCAGGGCGCTGCACCGACGCAAATCATGAACAACGCGCTGAGGCCAATCCTTCGGAATGTTTGCATGAGTCTCTCCCTTAAAGGCAGTTGCCGGCTGCCGGGCTTCCTCAGCGGCCGGTGACGATATATCACCGCTGCGTGCAGCTATTTGCAATGGCGGAGTGGTGCCCCAATGCACTGACGGTTTCCCGAAACGCGGATACGCGACTGGTGATCCTGGTGGGCGGATCGTTCTCGCGCACGTGGATCGCGGTGAGATCACTTCGGCGGATTTGCGACGGTGACTGGATCAGGCGCCGCACCCAGCGTACGCGGCCGTCAGTGGACTGGCGACGCGACCATTTGATGCCATTGCACCAAAACAAAAAACCCGGCGGGTGGCGCCGCCTCAAAGAGCCACTCTGACCGCCGGTTCAGGGAGTGAGTCTATGTCGGCTCCTACGCAACGCTAGTCGTCATAGCGAAGCTTGAAGCGCGTGACGAGGTAGGGCATCACCTGGGCTATTGGTTCAGCGAACTTACACCAGATGGAGACTTTCGCGACGTGTCCGTCGATGCCGACAGTTATGGCATCGATGAGAGCGTCGCAATGGACCTCATCTGATCCGCAACCGTCAACCGCTCCCGCGCCGAATCGTCAGGTTGCTGCCAGAGATTCCGGAGGCGGAATTCCACAACGGCTGAATCGCCGGATCGACGCTGCCGCGTCGCCGTGCAACGGTGGTCAATACACAATTGGCAGCCCTGCAACGAAATCGACCGGAAGAGGCCGGCCGTCTTTGATCAGGGCAAGCATTGCGGCAGCTCGTGCTGGATTCACATAAAGGCGTGCGTACTCAGCAGGGGCTCTTTGGTATTTACCGTGGAGTGCATGCTCGTGATACCAAGTGGCCCACGGAAATCGGGCAGTATCATCCGGATCGAGTGTGGCTACTACGGCCAGAAAGCCACCATTCTCGGCCACGCGGAACGCTATGTATTTTGGGCTGTCGCCTGGCTCGAGGCTAGGCATGTTCTTCTTATTCTCCCAACGCACCCGAGCATACTGGTCTAGTGCAGCTTGGTGCGCTCTTTAACAGCCCATTATTTAATGTTCACTTTGATCAGGCCGCTAACCGTATTCATAGTGCTGATGGTTGTCCTGAAGCTCCCGACCTTATGATGACGCCAAAGGTGGTGCTCTACCCAAGCCAAGGCTGAAGGCACTGTCCTGCACACATAGGCTAGGCAGCCTATGATACCTATCGCCCAGCAGGTGAGCCAAAGCAGGCGCCATGACGGGTGCAGATGGGCGAAGAGAACAAACGCTCCAAACCCGCAAGACATCGCGGAAAGGCCATGCTGCTGCAGCCCGTTGAGGCGTTTCATGTCATGCGACGATAAATCTCGCCCGAGCAATCTAGGAATAGGTCGCCGATCTTCGCGGCTGGATCGCCGCCTTTAAATCTGTAGGTTGTGAGAGCCGTCGAAACGTCATGCGTTTGACTCTCGACGCCATCTGTTCCAGCGCAGTCCTCTGAGCAGACGATTACGCGCTCCCCACCACTGTCCGACCGGACCGAAAATTCGTATATGTACGGAATTCGCTGTGTCATGCGTTAACGACGGGGTTTTTCCCTCTTGCGTCTTCCTATTCTCGCTCGCTTCCTGGCGAGTCTCTTTCGCAGAACAGTAGCGCATGCGACATCCGACGTGTTGCCGTACGTTACATAAATGCCTACGAAATTTGTCGCAGTGCGGGGGCTAAGATCTCGCTATCATGACTGCCAACCGAGACGAGCGATCTCGTGGTGAAGATCCCGTGGTAGACGGCGAAGAACAACAAGAAGAAGAACCGACAATGATCGTCCGGGTGCTGAGCATGCCGCCTCCGCACGGACTCGCGTTCCGGTTCACGGATGGCCACGTCGAGCCGATCACCGAAATGGCGGCGGTCACCGGCGAGACGTATCTGAAGACGCTAGAGCGCATGGCGAAGGAGCTCGGCGCTGAGGTCATTACTCAGGCCGACGGCTGAGGCTCGACGTTACGATCGCCTGGACGATTCCAGCATCTGGCCCGGTGATTGCCGAGGCGCGGATCAGCGGCGGTCAGAATCCGGTGCAGCGGCCTCGGGGCCGGTAGTGCCGCGGAGGTTCGCTGATACGTTCGGAATGCTCTCCCGCCGTCTCTTCGCCCGCTCAGCCCGCAAAGCCTTGGCGCGCTCAGCCCGAGCCTGCTCACGTCGCCGACGCGCTGCGACCACCGACACCGCCGCAATCATTACCGGGAGAGCCGTCAACAAGATCAGGTTCATTCCTAGCCTCCGACCGAGTTGCGGTGCGTCGATGTAATCCAGGGCGTGCCGGCCGGTCAGCTAGTCGGCAATCACATGCAGTCGCTGCAGGAATTCGGCGGGTAGTTCCCGGCCGGCACGTATTAGCCTGAGGAGTTCGTCAGCTTCGTCATCGCATTCGAGCGCAACGACATGCTCGACGGGCACCTCTTTGAAGTGGCCTTCTGGGGTGTGCTTGCTGAACCAGTGCCCCCACCATCGCCCGGACCTGTGGGATTCGATGCGCGCGATGACCGGGACTGCGATCCAGTTCCCGGTCCGAAACGCGACGTATCGCGGCGATCGCCGCTCGACTTTGTTGGCTGCCATTGGGCGCGGATGCGGGCTTCGTTCTTTTTCTGCCCGATCTCATCCTTACAAAAAGAAGACTCTCGTCGGCAACGAGGCTACATAATTACGAAGTAAATTCATCGCCGCGATTGACGACGGCGCCGCGATCCCGGAGCCCAACGGATGCACGCGTCCGTTCTCTCTGCTCTGCGCGCCGGGGCAGTACACGGTGGCACGACGCACTGAGGCGTGGATAGCGCGCGTCGGGTTTAATTTACATAACCCGTCCGCCATTCTCGATGCGCAATACACAAGACCATGTATTCGCTGGTCTCTGGTTGAATCCCCTCGAGCCCAGCGGCCTCGCAGCGACGTGCCGACCACGTCACTCCTGCGTGACATCTGACTGCTTATGCGTCCCGACGGAGCTCGGACCCGTTGCAAGAGGCGCAGCAGAACGTGTGACCACGGTCACATAAACGTGACAAACACCACGCACGTTTCGACATAAGGAGCCATTCTGGTGACATCGACTCAGGGAGCGAGTTTATGTCTACGGAAAAAGGGACTTTCGTGCGAATCAATCCGCCCCGCTACGTTGCCTTCCGGGAAGCCAACGGCAGCTCGATACTAACGGTGATCGCCCGCCTGGAAGCCCGTGACTGCGCCGGGCATCACCTCGGATGTTGGTTCAGTGAAGTCGCACCGTATGGAGATTTTCGCGACGTGCCTGTCGATGCTGACGGTTATGGCATCGACGAAAGCATCGCAGTGGATCTCATCCGTCGGCTCCGCAACGGTCAATCGCTCCCCGGCCCTATCGTCGAACTATTGCCAAAGATTCCGAATGCCGCTGAGACCGGAACGATCCGGCTAACGCCGCGCTTAGGGTTGGCAAAGCGTAGACGCTAAATCCCCCAAACCAGCGCCCGCAGCACTTGGCCGCTCGCTCGGCGAGACCCAAGAAAAGAAAGGCACGCAACACCGATGCGCTGTTCATATGCGGCTGCGCCCTGCGCAGTCGCCAATTCACCGTTCAGAGCGGTCGCGCGAGTGCGTGCCGTTCGGCCAAGTCCAGCCAGATCGACAGGTTTTCCGGGTCTTGGTCTGTGTTTCCCGCCGCCAACCACCTGCGATACGCCATCAGCAGGTTTGACTCCAGGTCGGTCAGCCCAACTAGCACGTCGCGTCCCGCTTCGTCGAGAGTCAGCGATTGCGTTTCGGCTAGGTACTGGCGTTCGGCCTCGGTGAGCTCGGGCACGTCGGATCCTCCCTGGATCTGCGAAATCACTTCGTCGATAAATACCGACGCGATTCAAAAAAGTTTGTAGCTTTGCGCCCTGACGTCACACGGGTGCGGCGAGAAGGGAGGCGATCTTGGTCGCCCCGCTTGGAAAAAACATCACGGCGCCAATCGCCGCCCACAGGACGGCGCTGATGGCTGAGCCAATCAGCAACCCCAGCCCGAAGGGTTGGCTATTCCGGCCTGGACGCGAACAGTCGTTAGCGCCACCGAACGCTGCGCGATAACTCTTTGTTGCATGGCTCATGCTGAACACCCCGTCTAGTGGCGTCGCATCCTAAGACGGGTAGCGCGGGTCGCCCTTGCAATCGGGGACGTCCATTTGTCTTTATGGGACGGTCCGTGACCTCTCAGCGCGGCCTGCTTCGCGCAGACGGTTTCCTCGCGCGTGACGAGCGGTTCATTCGGCTCAATGCCGCAAAAATTGTGACGCCGGTCACAGACGCTCTGACACGGACGATTTGACATAGATAGCGATGCTTAGGAGTAGCCTCAGGGAGTGAGTGATGGCCTCTAAAGACCCGAATTTCTACCGATCTCGGAACGCAAACTTCTACCGCCTAGATCCGCCCCAATACGTCGCCTTCCGTAAGGGCGACGGCGATTCGGCGCTGGCGGTGATTGCCCGCCTCGAAGCCCGCGACGTGGTCGGGCATCAGCTCGGGCACTGGTTCAGCGCGCTTACACCCAATGGAGATTTTCGCGACGTGCCGGTTGACCCGGTGCGTTATGGGATCGATGAGAGCGTCGCACGGGAGTTCATTCAGCTGCTCCGCAGCGGTCAGCCGCTTCCTAACCGTCTTATCAGGATGCTGCCCGAGATTTGATGCATACCTGGGCCGCGGCTTACCCCCTTTGGCCGGCCTCGATGTGCGGACGCTACGTCGCATCCGATGAAGCGGCGATGTAGCGGACCTAAGCCCGACGGCGATTCCCTGCGGAATATGCGTTCGCGAGCACGCGTCGCGCCGCCCAGCGAACTCACTTCCATCGCGACGTCCGGGACGCGCGGAGTGCCCCATGGGGTCGCCATGCCCGCCCCGCGAGCTTGCCCCACGCGTCCACTCCGGGGGCGACGGTGCCGCAGCGGGAGCGACGCCGGACTCGCCGACCGCACCGGCGCGTCGAGCCCGCGCGCCACTACGATGCCCGAGGGCCGACGTGCGAGGGGGAGGCCGGCACCGCGCGCATCGGTGCCCGTCGGGTCCGGCCCAGGCGCCGCGGGAACCTGGAAACCTGAAAAGCTGCGTCCTGGCGCCGCGGGTGGCACCAAGGTCACCCGCGGGGAAATCGTCCGCGCCTGCCCTTGGAGGCGGTTCGATTCGTGGACTTGCCAGATCGCCTTGCGCGTGCGGCCGGTTGCCTTGCGGCCGGCGCAGTCGATGCAGAAGCGTCGGCGCGATCCGAATGCCAGACTGCATCGGCCATCGCGGCCGCCTTGCTCTTCAGCATGAAGGGTTCCGGGCCGCGGCCCTTGCCTGCCTCGATGTCCGCCATCTTCCTGCCGGATGCCACGGATCGATCCTCCTCCATGAGCGCGTCGGTTTTACCTTCGACGGCGGCGGCATCGCGCTGCTTGATGAGCAACCAGTTGTTTCGCTTGCCGCCATAGCGATCACCCTTCATGCGCACGAGCACCCAGCTGCCGTGCATGCGCTGGCCTTCCATGACGAATTTCAGCTCACCCTTGCGCAGCTGCTGCTCGGCGGATGCATCACCTTCCGGCGCCCAGAGACCGCGATCCCAGAGCTGGACGGTACCGCCGCCGTACTCGCCCTTCGGGATAGTGCCCTCGAAGTCGCCGTAGTCGAGCGGGTGATCTTCTACCTCGACCGCGAGACGCTTGTCGCGCGGGTCGGGTGAGGGGCCTTTCGTTACCGCCCACGACTTGAACACCCCGCCGAGCTCGAGGCGCAGATCGTAGTGCAGACGTCGCGCGGCATGTTTCTGAATGACGAAGCGCAGGTGCTCGGACGTGGCCACTTCACCCTCGCCGCTGGGCTCGTCGGTGACGGTGAAGTTGCGCTTGGACCGATACTTCGACAGCTTGCGCAGCGCTTCCTTGGCCATACTTTTTACCTCCGCCGGAGCAATGTATCACCATGGATGCAAAGGTCACGTCAGCGTTTGACCGGCAAGAACGCCTAAAGAGAAAGAGAGGCGTGACGCGGTGGCTATTTTTTTCCGGTCTTTGACTTTCGTTTTACATCTGGCCGTGCGCGTTGCAGGTCTGCATATCCATAGTCAAAAGTGGACAACTAGCTCAGTGATGGTCTGACGCTGCGCTAGGGGCGCGTCCTATATCTCCGAGAGGTGACGAGCCCTAGGGTCCTTACATGGACCGGGCGCTCCTCATCAGCTCCCTTCAAGCTGCGGAGGAGCAGATAGCGACCGGCGAACGACAGATTGCCCGACACTCCGATCTTATTTCCACCTTACAACGGGCCGGTCACGATACGACCAGCGCGATCGCGCTGCTGCGTGAATTGAAAGAAACACAGATACAGCACGTGGCCGAGCGGGATCGGCTTCGTGATGAACTTGCGGTACTAGGCGCTGCCCAGCTTGGCAACAGGAGGCGAACTCGTCGTACGCCCTATGGGCGGCGGTGAGTGCACGACGCGATCGAGCGGGCCGGGCGCGACGGAACGCCGCATGCCCCGCGCGTCGCGCCCCGGCGGGTCCGCGGGGGGGCGGCGAAAAACTGAAACGCTGAAATCCTGCGAGCCCGAAATCCGCCGCGGACGGGCAGGTTTTCAGGTTCCCAGATTCCCGGCTCGTCACCTCGCGTCGTGCGGCCGCGGTTCGCCTACACTGCCCTCAACATGGGGGCCGCCGAGTGAACGACGCGCCGGCAGAGCGTGGAGGCGATAGCGCGTGGGCCAGGCTGCGCCGCCGCAAGGTCATGCAGTGGGGCATCGCGTACGCGGCTGCTGCGTGGGTGCTGCTGCAAGTCCTCGAGTACTTTGCTGCCACATTCGATTGCCCGAGGCAGATCCAGCAGCTCACAATTGTCAGCGCACGAGCGAAACCGCGGCTGTCACGCCTCCGCCGCCCCCAGCGAGCGCGGCTGTGTTCGCGACCGATGCTTCGAACGCCGTGCTGCCGTTCGTGAACATGAGTCCCGACAAGGAGCAGGAGTACTTCGCCGACGGTATCTCGGAAGAGCTGCTCAACCTACTGGCGCACTACTGGTCTTTTATCAATCGCTTCCTGATTTGAGTAGTCGGCTCCTATCCGTCTAGATTGCATCAATACTCGTCTCGTTTAGCGACCTGACCGCAGGTAGTAGCAAGGAAAGGGCTTTCCGTTGACCGCCGAGCTGATCGCCGGCCTACGCCGACGCAAGGTCGTCCAATGGACGCTCGCGTATATGGCGGGCGCATGGGTGCTTGCCCAGGTGCTCGCGCTCGTGGGCGACCAGTTCGGTTGGACGCTTGCGGTGCAGCGCGCAATCACCGCGACGCTGGGCTTCGGCGCGCTCCCTGCACTCGTGTTTGCGTGGTTCCACGGCGATCGGGGAGCACAGCGGATATCCGGGACTGAGGCGTTCTTACTCATGCTGGCTCTCGGCGCCACCGCCGGCGCAGGCTGGTGGGCGGGGCGCACCGCTCCTGAAGTCGACGCAAGTGCCCCAAGCGGCACTATCTACGGCACCGCGGGCACGGGGCTCGACAGGTTGCGCGTCGCCGTGTTGCCGCTTGAGAACCTCGGCGGGCTCGCGGCAAATGCCGCGTTCACGGGAGGCTTCCACGACACACTGATCACGCAGGTTTCGCGCGTGCCGCGCGTCACCGTCATCTCCCGCACATCGGTCATGCAGTGGGAGGGTAAGCGTCCGTCGGTGCGCGAGGTCGCGAACCAGCTCGGCGTCGGTACCGTGCTCGAAGGCAGCGTGCAGCGCGAGGGCGACCGGGTGCGGGTCAACGTCCAGCTCGTCGATGCCGCGACCGACACCCACCTGTGGGCGGACACCTTCGACCGCAACGCCGACGACCTGTTCGGCGTGCAGTCGGAGATTTCGCAGGCGGTCGCGGAACAGCTGCGCATCCGCCTCAGTACCGCGGACTCCCAGCGCCTTGCCGTAAGCGGCACCAACAATCCCGAAGCATACGAGCATTACGCACTGGGTCGCAGCGTCATGAGTCACGCAACCGGTGGGGAAATCGAAGGTCTTCAGGAAGCGATCACGGAGCTCGCGAGCGCCGTGACCCTCGATCCGAAATTTGCCGCAGCTCATGCGCAGTTGAGCATCGCCCGGACCTGGCTGGGCTTTCACGACCCGACACGGCGCAAGGACGTACTGCCGCTCGCCAAAGCGTCCGCAGAACGTGCGCTGGCGCTCGATCCGACGCTGCCGGAGGGGCATCTGGCGCGAGCTGTATACCTGTACCGCGGCGAGCCCGACGTGGCTGCGGCCGCGGTCGAGTTCGAGACGGCGGTCGCCGGCCTTCCGAACGACGCGCTGGCGCACACCAACTTCGGATTCCTGCGCAGCTACCAGGGTCGCTTCGAGGAGGCTGCCGCGTTGTTCGCCCGAGCAGCGGAGCTTGATCCCCGCGGTTTAGTCAGCAAACAGCTCATCAACGCGTTGGCGTTTCTCGGCCGCCGCGACGCCGCCCTCGAGGCGATCGAACGCGCTCGAGCGGCACAGCCGGAAAATGTCGAGGTCGCGCTGCGGGGTGGGCTACTGGCATTCGACTTCGATTGCGACCTCCATGCGTGGGAAAAGAGCCTTGAGGCGCTGCCAAAACGCTTTACCGACGATTGGGAGGCACTACATGCGCGGTGGTTGTTCGCCCTGACAACGGGTGAATACGACGATGCAATCAGGTACGTGGAGCGCTGGGCGAAGACACAGCCCGATGAGGACCTTAGCAACGAACTCGGGTGGACTTACAGCCTGGCGGGCCGCGGAGCGGATGGCGCGATGCAAAATCGCCGGTATCTGCAGCGTGCGTTGCGCGGCCTGCAACAGAGGCCCTCGGGAGATGCCGCCGCGATGGAGCTCGCGTACGTGGCACGGGCCTACGCTTTTCTCGACAATCGGGCGGAGTCGATCAAGTATGCAAGCCGAGCCGTGACTACCCTACCGTCGACGGGCGCGGTCCGGCAACGGCCGATGGTGCTGCTGGTGAGCGCGGCAGCACTGGGACAAGTCGGAGAGTTGGAGGCGGCACGGGCACGGTTTCGCCAGCTGCTCGACCTGCAGTTCGAGGTCAAATCGCGCGGGCTCTGGTGCGGGCCGAACACTGCCCCGCTGCGGGCCGACCCTGCGTTTCGAGCGATGATGTCCGAGCACGGTGCCAACGTGAGCATCGATCCGCACCGGCGCGAAACGTGGCCCAAGCAGCGATCGCCCTGAGGTAAACGAATGAAGTACGCCGGCTCCGGGACGCTCGACGGTAAGATCAGTCGCTCCCGTATCGGCCTCTTCTGTGCATTCGCGGCGCAACTGCTGCTCCCCGAAACCATCAGTGCGCAAGTGGCGGACCAGGAATTCGAACAGATCATTGTAACGGGCTGGCGCATCGCACGGCCGGACTTCGAATCGGCGAGCCCCATCGTCACCATCACGGCCGACGCATTCGAGCGGACGGGCGCCGAGAGCGTCGATACCGTCATCAACCGGCTGCCCAGTTTCACTCCGGCATCCATGGGATAACTCATACAGTATTCGGCAGCTCGCAATACTGTATGGACAGCGTTCGCGGCCAGACGCGATCATGCATCGATGTGTGGATGCGACGTGCTCTTATCGTCGTTTCGCAAGCCAGTCGGCCTGTCGCTGTTCGACCCGCCGCTCATGCTCGAGCGCGGCCTCGACTACGCCCCGGAAAGCCGTATCGGACGCCATCCGGTCTGCCACTCGCGGTCCCCGATCGCTGCCGCCGTCGAGCACTCTCAGCACGAGGTCGACCGCCGCGTGCGCGATGGCGTTCATTGCGCGGCGACCGGCGTCAGGTGTAGCGACTGCGGGCGTCCCAAAATAACCCTTCCAATTCGGTTCTTGAGCTGTCGCAACGAGTTCGGCCAAGTCTCGCGACACTACAGCGGGCGCGGACCGAATCCCTGAAGCCACGAGATCGGGCCGGAGAAACAGCAGACAACTGTGTTCATCAGCATCCGCATGGATGCTGATGCCCTCCGCTGCGCGCTGTTCGCTCGGGAAGAGGTCGGGCGGTGCCGCCCCTACGACGCTGGCGAGCCCCGTCACGTGCACCATGCGACCGGCGTAGGTGTCGTTGAAATATTGGGCCGCCTGATCAAGCGCCTGGTTGTGTGTCGGCCCGCCGTGCATGGTGAAAACGAACACCCACTGAAACCCGGATTCGCCGAGATCAGTCGCCAGGTCCATGAGGATCGCTCGCAGCGTTGTCATGCGGATTGGATAGCTGCCAGGAAAAGCATACTTCCCGCCCACGTAGCTGGCAGGGAAGGAGCCGAGTGGAATCTCCGGGAACCGGACGACCGTCCATCCTGCGCGTGCAGCTACGGCGTCAGCGACCCGCGTGGCAACAAAATCGCTCTGATAGCCGTCGCTGTACGATGGAAGATATGGTCCGTGCTCTTCCAAGATGCCGACGGTGATGAGCACCGCAGTCCGCGCGCGGTCGAGTTGCTCGATCTGTTCGGTGTTCAGCTCACGGACGTCGAGTATCTTCGCCGAGAGATTGGCACTCTCCGCGAACATCAGCGATATGCAAATTAGAATGCGCATCATGGGATTGATCTCCCCACGAATCAGCGTTGAAGCCTGTGATTTACGAAGGAGCTTAACAGTGGGCTCCGACGACCGCGCTCGCGAGCACTTGCGTGCGCATCCACTGCGGCGCCTTCGCGAGCACCCGCGCGCGTTCCCACCGAACCCACTCCCCTCCCGGCGCGAGGGACGCGCGGCGCCGCCCCATGGGGGTGCCCATGCCCGCCCCGCGAGCGCGTCCCTCACGCCCACTCCAGGTGCCCGGTGACCCGGGTGCGAGGGGAACGCGCGGGTCCCCCGCGCGCCGGCGTCCGTCGGGCCGGCCCCGGGACGCCGCGGAAGACTGGCAACCTGAAATCCTGGCGCCCTGACACCGCATGGGGCGACGTCGGGTTTCCAGATTTCCAGGTTCCCAGGTTTTCCAGCGCGCCGCACCCCGCGACCGCTTCGAATTGGACGCGAAACATCTGAAAGGGTCGCCGCGCCCGCTACACTGCCCGCGACATGGGGGCGCCCGAGTGAACGACACGCCGGCAGAGCGTGAAGACCAGAGCATCTGGGCCAGGCTGCGTCGCCGCAAGGTCGTCCAGTGGGGACTGGTCTACGTCGCGGCCGCTTGGGGGTTCCTGCAGGGTCTCGAGTATGTCAG
>Ga0207648_10003212_pt1 | contig 17214 bp, 17 predicted proteins | sample KBSMisM32_FD_184310 | JGI IMG/M metagenome (GOLD analysis project Ga0207648, IMG submission 184310) | Miscanthus rhizosphere microbial communities from Kellogg Biological Station, Michigan, USA - KBS Miscanthus M3-2 (SPAdes) (version 2) | ecosystem: Host-associated > Plants > Roots >...
TGTCGTCGTCAATCCGAGCACCGCGATCTCGCAGTCGGTGCTGACTTGGTACGATCGAAGCGGGAACGAGCTCGGCACGGCCGGGCGTCCGGGCCTGATGTTCAATCCGTCGCTGTCGCCGGATGGCCAGCGCGTGGCGGTCGACATCTCCGATGCCAAGACGTCGAACGTGGACGTCTGGGTGATCGATCTCAAAGGCGACACGGCCGGGCGATTCACGTTCGACCCCGCCGAAGAAGCCACGCCCGTCTGGTCGCCCGATGGCGGCCGCATCGCCTATCAGTCGAACGATACCGGAACGAAGGTGAAGGCCACGAGCGGCTTCGAGGACGGCCGCGTCGTAGCCCGTGTGCCGGCCTTGAGCCTCACGATCGGAAACGCCAGCTGGCCCAACAGCTGGTCGCGTGACGGGGCGTTTCTGGTGGCAAGGGTCGGGGGCGTCGGCCTGGAGTACGCGCACCTGGCCCTGTTCAGAATCGGGGACCAGCGACCGACGAGGCTGGGGACCACGACCACCGGCAACCAGACGAACGGTCAAGTATCTCCCGACGGGAACTGGCTGGCCTATGCGTCCTATGAATCCGGAGAGTCATCTGTCTATGTAACGACGTTCCCAGGCGCCGCTGGAAAGTGGCAGGTGTCGGTTGGCGGCGGCTCCGAGCCGCGCTGGCGTGGCGACGGACAGGAGATCTTCTATCTCGATTCGCAAAGCGTCCTGACCGCCGTGACCGTCCGCATCGGGACGGCCGTCTCCTTCTCCAGCGGTCCGCCCCGCCCACTTTTTCGCGCGCGCGTGAGGCCTCGCCTTTCGACCAGCGACCTGTTCAGTTACGACGTGACCAAGGACGGCAGCCGATTCATCGTGAACCGATATGTCCCTCCGTCGTCGGTCGCGCCCCTGGACATCCTGCTGAACGCGACCGCGGCCGAGGCGCCAGGCTCGTCCTTGTCGCCGGCGACGAGGTAGACGAAAAAAGTCGGTCCACGCGCGAGATATGTTCGATCGCCGAAGGCTCCGAAGAAATCTTCAGAACAATGAAAATTTTCGGGTTGGGAATTGGTACCGGTACGGGGATTTGCGAAAGGTTGGATCCTCGAATTCTCAGGAATTGCGGTCTAACCGTCGCGGGTCCGTAGCTGCCTTCATCATCGCATTCCGCTCGGAAACCTAGAGAAGAGAGCTGAATGTGTCACCCTAGTTGTGAGGCTTCACAAGCGGCGGCTTCAGCGAATCGTACCCTCCGGCCAATCGCCACTCAGAAACCGATCGACGGCGGCAAAGAATATCTCCGGCGCTTCTACGTGTGGGAAGTGACCGATCCCTTTCAGCTCAAGAAGCCGCGCGTTTGGCATCGCGGCGGCCCACCTGCGTGCACTTTCTATCGGTAGCGGATCAAGCTCGCCGTGGATAAGCAGTGTCGGGGCGACAGCCCTGCTGAGGGCTGTCGTCCAATCCCAGTTTCCGAGCGAGGCGAAGGTGAATTTGGAGACGTTCGGTTTGTTCCTGAGGGACTCCGGAGACCCCGCACACACGTCCCCCCTCATCCGGCTTGCGGCGTCGCTCGACGCGAAGAACGGTGTGAAATAGAGCTGGTAGTACTCGCGGCAAGCCGTCCGATCATCGGGGTTCGCCTCACGGATTCGCGACAGCTCTTCCATCCGCTGCAGCGCCGCACGGTCCCGAGCGGCGGCCATTCTCTCAAACGTACCTTCGAATTCACTTTGCTCCGCGGGAATGGTGGCGACGAGAATCATGCGGCGCACGCGCTGCGGGTACTGCATCGCATACAGCGCAGCGGGAACGACACCCCACGAATGTCCCAATAGTGTCAGCTGTGGGAGACCGAGATTTGTGCGTATCGCTTCCAGATCTTCGACATAGCGCTGCGCGGCCAGCGAGGTGGACTCGCTCACGAGCGTGGAGCGACCGATACCGCGCTGGTCATATGCCAGCAGTGAGTGATTGCGGGCCATGGTCGTGAGATCGTCGGCGAGGTAGTCGCTGGTGAAGCCGGGACCGCCGTGAATCAGCACGACCGGTTCGCTTCCTGTGCCGAGGAGGCGGTAATAAAGCTTCACTCCGCTTCCGGCGTCGATGAAGCCTTCCCTGGCCCTTGTCTGCGCCACTGTCGCTGATCCGGAAGCGATAGCCAGCAACACCATCAGAACAGTGGAGGAGAGGCGGGATGCTTTGGCCACAGCTTCTGCTCCGGTTGATTCGGCGAATTATCGACTACAAATAATCGCGCAGGACGTATGGGCTGCCTAACGCCCAGCGTTCTCAACGGCGGCGGTCGATAATGTCACCGGCGTCCGTCCGGTGCAACGGGCGTTGCCGCCGCGAGTCCTGGGATCGACCCGGGGCGTGCCGCGAGCGGCAGCACGTGGAGTTTGGGATTTGGGGATTTTTTTGGTACCGGTACGGGGATTCGAACCCCGGTCCCGTGGCTGAGAACCACGTGTCCTGACCCCTAGACGATACCGGCTCAGAGGGTGCCACGCCGACGTGCTCGGCGAAGAGCCAACTTCAAAATGTTACCACGCGGCTACACACGGACCTTGTAAGCTCCGCCGCCGCTTGTCATCATGAGCAGGTGCGTGGCTTTGCGAAATTCCTTGTCTTTCTTTTCCTGCTGACCGTCGTCGCCGGCGCCGGCGCGTGGTTCTGGGCGGGACGGCAGCCCGGCCCCGCCGTTCAGTTCCGCCAGCCCGATAAATACGTCGGCCAGACGAGCGAGCTCGACCTGATGGTGCAAACGCCGCCGGGGCAACTCTCGCGTCTCGACGTCGCGATCGAACAAAACGGAAAGTCGATTCCCGTGTTCACGCTCAGCCAGCCGACGCAGGCGACGACGCGGCAGGATTCGGCGGATCGCTTTTACGTGATGCGGCCCATCGGCAAGCGCGCCATTCCAGAGCTGCAGGCCGGTCCGGCGCGCATCGTCGTGCACGCCGCGCGTCCCGTCCTGCGAGGCATGCGACAGGCGGAGACCGAGACGACGCGCGACGTGCAGGTCAGGCTCGATCCGCCGCGAGTGGCCGTCGTTTCGACGTTCCATTACGTGAACCTCGGTGGCGCCGAGTTCGTCGTCTATCGAGCCACGCCGGCCGACGTCGAGTCGGGCGTGCGTGTCGGCGACCGTGTCTACCCTGGATTTCCCGGCAGCGCGGTCGGCATCAAGAGCGACCCGGCGATCCGCGTGGCGTTCTTCGCGCTCGCGTACGACCAGGACCTGAAGACACCGATCAGCGTGTTCGCTCGAGATCCAGCGGGTAATCTCGCGGTCACCGCACTTGATCACATGCCGTTCACCAAACCCTTTTCCCGGAGCACAATTCCCGTCGACAGCTGGGTCGCACGGGTCGTTCCACCGATCGTCGAGAACACTCCCGATCTGAAATTGTCGACGGCGCCCGACGATATCGTCGAGACCTTCGTCCACATCAACAGCGATCTGCGCCGGCAAAATGCACAAACGATTGCGGAGCTCGCCAAGAAAACAGCGCCCGAGATGATGTGGAGCGAGCCGTTCGAACCGCTCGTCAACGCCGCGATCGAAGCGCGGTTCGCGGACTTTCGCACCTACACGTATCAAGGGAAGGAGATCGACCGGCAGGTGCATCTCGGTTTCGATCTCGCCGTCACGCAGCAGGTGCCGATCAAGGCTGCGCAGCGAGGCGTGGTCGTTCACGCTGCCTATCTGGGGATTTACGGCAATTGCGTCATCATCGACCACGGGCTCGGCATCCAGACACTCTATGGCCATTTGTCGTCGATTGGGGTGAAGGTCGGCGACAAGGTCGACAAGGGACAGGTCATCGGGCGCAGCGGCATGACCGGGCTCGCCGCGGGCGACCACCTGCATTTCACCGTGCTCGTCAACGGAACAGCGGTCAACCCGGTGGAGTGGTGGGACATGAAATGGATGCAGGACCGTGTCTTCCGCAAGATCATGGAAGCCGGTGGCAGCGTGACATAATGAGCAGTTCGGGAGACGCTGAATGAGACGACCGTTCCACCTTCTTTTCTGCACCGTGTTGTGCGCGACATCGGTGGCGCTCGCCGCGTGTGGCGGCGGCAATCAGACCCAGCAGACCACCCCGCAGACGCAGGGCGCAGCGCCGGCCAGCCCCGGCGGAGCCGCACCCGCAGCAGTGGACGCCGCGACAGCCGCCACCGTAACGGGCAAAGTCACGTTCGCCGGGACGCCGCCCCCTCCGCAGCCCGTGAAGCTGAGCTCCGACCCTTACTGTGAGAAAGCCAACCCCGGTCTCAAGAGCGAAACCGAGGTCGTCGGCAGCGATGGATCGGTCGGAAACGTATTCGTCTATGTGAAGGATGGCCTCGGCAACCGTGCGTTTCCGACGCCGTCCGAGGCGGTCGTCCTCGATCAGAAAGGTTGCCACTACACGCCGCACGTGCTGGGCATCCAGATCGGGCAGCCGCTTCAGATCGTGAACAGCGACGATACGCTGCACAACGTGCACGGGCTCGCGAAATCGAACAAGGAATTCAATCAGGGGCAGCCGATTCAGGGGATGAAGATGACGCATACCTTCAGCACGAAGGAAGTCATGATCCCCTTCAAGTGCGACGTACACGGCTGGATGAACGCGTGGATTGGCGTGTTGGATCACCCCTATTACGCGGTGACGTCGACCGACGGAACGTTTTCGCTGAAGGGGCTGCCGCCGGGCACCTACACGATTGAGGCGTGGCACGAGAAGCTCGGCACGCAAACACAGACCGTAACCGTCGGTGAAAAGGAAACGAAGGACCTCGCATTCAGCTTCAAGGCGTAGCCCCGGTCCTTCCGGAGAAAGTGTAGGACGGGTCCTTTGGGACCCGTCGATCGATATGCTTCCGATGTTTGCCGCGTTGGTTGCGGCGTCCACCGCTGTTCTGATTTTCGCCGGCGGCCTCGTGACGAGCACCGGCTCCGGTCTGTCCGTTCCCGACTGGCCAAACACCTACGGCTGGTTCATGTGGACGTTCCCGTTGAGCAAGATGGTCGGCGGCATCTTCTATGAACACCTGCATCGCCTTGTCGCCAGCACGGTCGGCTTTCTGATCCTCGTGCTCGCGATCTGGCTCTGGCGGGCGGAGCCGCGGCGGTGGGTCCGGCGGCTCGGATATCTCGCGCTTGCCGCAGTCATCACGCAGGGGATTCTCGGAGGCATCACCGTCCTGTGGTATCTGCCTGATGCGATTTCGATCGCGCATGCGAGCCTTGCGCAGATCGTCTTCTGTCTGACGACGACAATCGCGCTGGTCACATCGCGCGGATGGCGGCGTGGCTATCTCGGATCCCGAATCCCGAATCCCGAATCCCGACGTGATGCGACTCTCGAACGGATCGCCATCGTCACGACCGCGGCGATCTACCTCCAGATCGTCGTCGGCGCGACGATGAGACACACGGGGGCCGGGTTGGCGATTCCGGACTTCCCGCTCTCGTTTGGCCATGTGATTCCGACGCACTGGGACCCGAAGATTGCGGTCCACTTCGCGCATCGCGCCGGCGCGGCGGTCATCACGCTGTTGATCGCGGCCACGAGCGGCCACGTCGTGTACCACCATCGCGGACGTCGCGAGCTCGTTCGTCCCGCCATCCTGTTGTTGGTGCTGGTCGCGCTGCAGATCACGCTCGGCGGGCTGACGGTTCTCAGCCAGAAGCAATTCATCATCAACTCGCTGCACGTCGTCAACGGCGCGCTCGTGCTCGTCACGTCGCTCGTGCTGACGCTGCGCGCACATTACTTCCGCTTCGCCGGGTCCGCCGCAGCCTTCGCGGAGCGGAACCCGGCCCACGTACGTGGGGCGGGTTCCACGCTCGGCGACAGCCAGCGAGCGTGGACCCGCCAGAACACCCGCGGAGCATCGGCATGAAACCCTCCGCGGCGCTCGTCACACCCATCGCGACATCCGCGGACGCGAAGCGCGCGCAGCGCACGGCGGACTTTGTCACGCTGACGAAGCCGCGACTCAACTTCCTCGTCCTGATTACGACGCTGGGCGGCATGTATATCGCCGCTCCTGATGGTGTCGCGCTGCCGGTACTCTTTCACGCGCTCGTCGGCACCGCGCTCGTCGCGGGCGGCGCGGCGGCACTCAATCAGGTGTGGGAACGTGACACCGACGGCCTCATGCGAAGGACGCGACGGCGGCCCATTCCGGGTGGTCGGTTGCGGGCCGTGGACGGAGCGTGGTTCGGCACCTTGCTCTCGGCGACGGGACTGATCGAGCTGACATGGAAGGTCAACCCGCTGGCCTCAGCCGTTGCGGCGGCAACGCTCGTCAGCTACGTGTTTGTGTACACCCCGCTGAAGACGCGTACGTCGCTCTCGACGCTCATCGGTGCGGTTCCTGGCGCGCTCCCTCCGGTCATCGGCTGGGCGGCAGCAACCGGAACGATCTCGATTGGAGCGATCGTGCTATTCGGGATCGTGTTCCTCTGGCAGATGCCACACTTCCTGGCGATCGCGTGGCTCTATCGTGACGATTACCGGCAGGCACGCATTCCGCTGCTGCCGGTCCTCGAACCCGACGGCCGACGCACGGGACAGCAGGCGCTGCTCTACGCCGCAGCGTTGTGGCCGGTCAGCTTATTGCCGGCAGCGATCGGAATCGCTGACGTGCCGTACAGCATTCTCGCGACGGTGCTTGGCGCGGGGCTGATCGTGCTGTCGGCAATGTTCGCGCGCGCGCGGACCACGCCCACCGCCAGACGTTTGTTCCTCTATTCGATCATCTACCTGCCGCTGCTCTGGACCGCTCTGATTCTCGATCGAATCTGGATTCAGTGGTGAAGTTGAAAGTGTGATTTCGATTTCCGATTTGCCAGCGTTGAACGCGACGCTCAACGCGGTATCGGCTGTCTTCCTGAGCGCTGGTTACATTTTGATCCGTCGCGGACGCCGGGCGACGCACAAGAAATGTATGCTCGCGGCGCTTGCAGCGTCGACCGCGTTCCTCACTTCGTACGTCGTGTATCACGCCAACACGGGTTCGCGCCCCTTTCCGGGACACGGAACGATCAGGATTGTGTACTTCGTCATTCTTGTTTCACACGTTCTGCTCGCAGCGACGATTCTGCCGCTCGCACTGACAACAACGGCCCGCGGATTGCGTGCACAGTACGGTCGTCACGTGAAAGTGGCGCGGTGGACCCTGCCAATCTGGCTGTACGTTTCCGTCACCGGCGTCGTGATTTACGTGATGCTCTACCGCCTTTATTGACGCCACCGATGCCGAAGCGGAGATCGCCACGTGCGTTCTGGCTCCTGATCGCACTTGCGGTCGTTGGGCCACCCATCGTCTCGCTCGTGCTGCAATCGTCGCCCGATCTGCTGCAGGGCGTCGTTCAACGCATTCCCGAACCTCCGCCCGTGGTCATCCGCCCGCGCCTGTTTGTCGCGTATGGCGCGCTCATCGCGGCGTCCACGCTGGCCATCCTGTATCTCTATCGCGGCCGCGGGTTCGTCGTGTACTGGATCATCAGCTGGACGATGCTCGCGGCGTCCTACACCCTCAACGCCCGCGGGTACGAGGATGTACTTCTCGGCAGCGTCATGATCGGTCTGTCGCAGCTGCTCGCGGTGTGGTCGTCGGCGCTGATCCTCCTCAGCGTGCCTCCGTTTGCGAAACGGGATCGGGAGCGCTGGAGCATCCCCGTGCAGGCCGGCGCCGCTACGGCCGTGTGGTTCCTCGTTTCACCGTTCGTCGTGCCACTGCCGGCGGTGCTCTACACCGGCGGAGCGGCGTCGGCGCTGCTGAGGGCATTCGCGTCGGCGCGATTCGCGCGCATCGCCAGGCGGACGCCCATCGTTGGCGCGTTCATGCTGAGTGGTGCGCTCGCCGTGATGGCCGTCCTCGACGCAATCGGCGCGGTGCTGGCGTACCGACCGGAGTGGAACAACTCCTACGCGAACACCTTGCTGGCATTCACCATCGTGCTCAGCATCGTGAGCGCCCTCGGCATGCACCTGCTCGTCTTCGAGGACATGACCGACGAAATCCGGCGCACCAACCTTGCGCTTGCTGCCGCCAACGAAGAGGTCAAGCGGCTGGCCATCACCGATCCCCTGACCGGCTGCTACAACCGGCGGTTCTTCGACGAGATTGGTCGCCGCGAACTGGAACGTCACCGCCGTTACGGCAGGCCGCTCAGCGTGATGTTCGTCGACCTCAATCGATTCAAACATCTCAATGACCGATTCGGCCACGACACAGGAGATCAGGTCCTCCGTACGCTCGGCGCGTTGTTGCAGCGGCAGGTCCGTCAGTCGGACTACGTGATTCGCTGGGGAGGCGACGAATTCCTCCTGCTTCTGACGTGCACGGCCGAGGAGGGGGCGGTGAAGGCGGAGGAGTTGAAAGCGGCGTTCGCGCAGGAACGCGACGCATCCAGCTTGCCGCCCGACATCGGGCTGAGCGTCGGGGTGGCCGCAGTCGAAGAGAGCGCAGAGACGCTATCCCACGCGATCCGCGTGGCCGACGCGGAAATGTACCGTGACAAACTGGCCGAGCGCCGGCCCGCCTGACCGCGGGACCTCCACTCGTTCTGCTGTAAGATCCGCCCATGCGGCGAACCCTTCTCTTCGCGGTGCTGACGGTGGCGTTGGCGGTCACGGCGTCGGGACAAACTGCCGGCAGAATTACTGGCACGATCAAGGATCCGGACGGCAAACCAATCAAAGGGGCGACGGTGCGCGCCACCAACCAGGCTGTCAACGCCCGAATCACTTCCACGACCGACGACAAAGGACGGTTCGCGATGATTGGGGTCCGCAGCGGTCGCTGGGTGGTCGTCGCCGAGGCGCCGAATTTCCTTCCACTGCAGGGGACGTCCGACGTGAGCTCGAGCGTCATGCCGGTGCTCGCCTTGACGCTGCAGCGCGATCCGGGTCCCATGCCAGGCGCATTGTCGAAGGCGATTACCGACGAACTCGCCGCCGCCGAGGCGCTGCGCAGCGCCGGCCGCTATGACGAAGCGATTACGGCGTACCAGGCGATTCAATCGAAGAATGCGCGATTGACGACCGTCGGACTGATGGTCGCAACCCTATACCGTGAGAAAGCCGCCCAGGAGAAGGATGCGGCGGCACGGCAGGCGCTGCTCGGCCGCGCGATCACCGCGTACACCGATTTTCTGAAGAACGACGATACCAATCTCCGCGCGCGCGTCGAGCTGGGCGTCACTCACATGGCTGCGGGCAACGCGGAGGCGGCGGCCAGGTCGTTCGAGGACGTGATTTCCGCAAATCCGAAAACGGCGGCGGCGGCCGAAGCGGCCGCACATCTTAAAGAAATCAGAAAGTAAGTGGCCAGGTACGCGCCACCCGCGCGAAAGCGCTGGCAGGCGATTGTCATCATCACGCTGTTCATCCTCGCGGTGGCCGGCGCCGCGTTCACGGGGTGGCGCTTTGCGCGCGAATCCGCTCCCCACCAGGGCCCGATCGTCCTGATCACGGTCGATGGTCTTCGTGCCGATCGGCTTCCGGCGTATGGTGGTCCTTCGGGTGCGACACCCAACATCGACCTTCTCGCCGCTCGCGGCATCGTCTTCGAGCGTGCCTATACCCATTCACCGCTGACGCTGCCAGCCCACGCCGCGTTGATCACCGGCCAGCTTCCATTTGAAAACGGCGTTCGCGACGACGGCGGCTATGCGCTGAAGGATCAGGCGCGAACCATTGCCGGCCTGCTGCGCAATCGCGGCTTCAGCACCGGCGCGGCCGTGTCGTCATTCCTGCTGCGTCGGACAACGGGCCTTGCACAGGGCTTTTCGTACTATGACGCTGAAATCCCGGACCAACCGCTCGAGGAGGGCGTGCTGCCACAGCGTCCAGGCGCCGCGACGTTCGAGGCTGCGGACCGTTGGATCAAGTCGCAGTCGGGGCAGCGCTACTTCCTTTTCCTGCAGGTCGATGCGCCCTCCGCAGACCTCGTGGTCGGCCGTTTGGTCGACGAGTTGAAACAGACGAAGCGCTACCACGATTCGACGATCGTTTTCACCGCGGATCACGGCGATCTCAGCAACGGCGTCACGCTCGACGACACGTCGTTGCGAGTCCCGTTGATCGTCAAGCAGCCCGGCGAAGCGGGTGCCGGACGACGTGTACCGCAGCCCGTGCAGCACGCCGATCTGCTGCCAACGGTGCTCGATCTGGTGCGGGCTCCGACGCCGTCGGGACTGCGCGGGCGGTCGCTGCGGACGATTCTCGACAAGACCAGCGGCTTTGTACCTGATCAGCCGATTTACGCGGAGCTGCTGGCACCGCAGCTGCGGTTCGACGGCCAGCCGCTGTTTGCGCTGTCGAATGCGTCGTATCGGTTCGTGCGCGGCATCGGCGACCAGGTGCAGACGCTCGTCCCCGATGCACCGAAACCCGATGCCTCGCGACTGGAGCAAATGAGTGCGGCCCTAGACAAGCTGTTGCAGGGGCGTGTCACCGATCCGCCGGCGCCGCCGGCGCAGGCCGACGAAGATCGTCTCGCTGCCTTCGGGTACCTGCAGGGTCTTCGTCCAGCACCCGTCGCACCCGTTGCACCGCTCGCCCCTGTTGCACCGGTCGCACCCGTCGCACCTCTCACACTTCTCGCACAGACCGAGCTCACGTCCTCTCACCACCACACCTCTGCTCTTGTCGGAGAACGCCGATATTCGGCCGCCATCGATTCGTTGCGCGCCATTGCGACCAGACATCCGGAGCTGGCGAGCGTTCAGTACCAGCTCGCGCGGCTGCTGGCGCGCACCGGGCGCATCGACGAAGCCGTGAAGGCATTTACAGGTGTGGCCAGCAAACGCGAGAACGATCCAGAAATCCCGATCGCGCTCGCGTCGACGCTGCTTCGCGCACGTCGTGTGGAAGACGCGGCTGTGCAGGCGGATCAGGCGGTCGCGCTCGCTGATGCCGGGATGGATGCGCGTATGAAGGCGGCGGCGCACGAGGTCGCAGCGCGCGTGGCGCTCGTCCGGGATGATTTCGATTCCGCACGTATGCATGCCGCAGCCGCCCATACGGCCGATCCACACCTGCCGATGCCACAGTTCGTGACCGGATCGATTGCGTACAACGACGGGCGGTACGAAGACGCACTCGCCGCGTTGAAGGAAGCCGCCGCCACCTTGCAGCCTTCGGCCACCATGGCCGATTTGCACTTGAACCTGGGGAATACTTACGCGCGCCTGGATCGATACATGGACGCCGAAGCGGAATTCCAGGAGGAGCTGCGGGCGTACCCGCACCACATCGGCACCTACGCGAGCCTCGCGATGCTTTATCGCGCCTCGAATCGCCAGCAGGCCGTGGAGCAGGTGATTGACAACCTCGTCGAGGTCGCGCCGACGCCTGAGGGCTATTCGATGGCCGCGAGGTTATGGGTGATTGTCGGCGAGCGGGGACGCGCCGAGGCGCTCAGGTCAGACGCGCGGCGTCGGTTCCGCGGCGATCCGTCGCTCGCTCCGCTTGGAAGGTCCCGATAACCCGACTAACGCCAGTCCGATCGCCGCCCAGCACAGATTCCTCACCTTCCGCACGACGGCCAGCGCAACACCAGCCGCGGGGTTCACGGACAACATCGGCGCCAGCGCGCCTGCCGACGCCTCATCAATTCCTACCCGGAACGGAACAAACTTGAACACCGCCGTCACGACACGATTCAACGCCTCGAAGACAATCGCCTGCACGAACGTCGGGCTGCGCGTGCCGAGCAGCCATTGAAGCGTGACGAACACTTCGGCGACGGCAAGGGCGTGAAAGAGCAGGTCGAGCGCGAATACGCGCCAGAGCCGCCGCGGATGTCCGCCTGAGAACCGGATCGCTTCGTCGCGAACCATCGCGAGGCGTTCACGCCACCGCGGCCGCGACCCTCTCGCCGGATCCCATGTGCCGCGCATCGCGCGAATAGCAATCGCCGCTCCAGCGATCATCGCCACCAGCGCCGTGAGACCCGCAGCGATCCAGCTGCCGGGCAACGGCACGTTCGTCATCAGGACGATCAGTCCGAGGCCAACCATTGCCAGCACGGACGTGGCGTAGATGAAGTTTTCGACAGCCAGTGACGCGATCGCTTCGCGCGGCGCGAGATGATGCCTGGTCAGCAGGACTTTCGTCGGTTCGCTCGCCAATAGACCCAGCGGTGTGACGCTGCCGACGGCGTCGCCGGCCAGAAACGCCGCGAGGGCGCGTGGCAGCGGAAATGCCACTGTGGGCGGCAGGCAGAGCCGCCAGCATTCCGCACGGATGAGAAATCGGAGACCGGCGAGACCGAGGATCAGGACAAGGCCCCATCCGACACGCCCGATGCCGTCGATGATGTCGGCGATACCCGCACGGCGGACGGCGTACGCGAAGAGCGCCGCTCCTGCGAGCGCGGATGCGAGCGTGAGGAGATGCTGGCGGCGCATCGCGGGCTCCACTCAGGCTCAGGGCTCAAGGTTCACGGCTCAAGGAGCTGAAGCCCGGAGCCCTGAGCCTTGAGCCTATCAACGAAGCCGTGACGCTTCGAGCTCTTTGAACGTTTCTTCGATGAGCCGCTCGTTGTCTTCGCGGGAAACGTTTCGCTGAAGGATCTTCGAGGCGATGCCGACGGAGAGATCCACCGCCTCCTGGCGGATCTGCTGCAGCGCGCGCGTCGTCTCGAGGTCGATCTGACGCTCGGCGTTCCGCAGCATCGACGTCGCTTCGGCGCGTGCCTTGTCCTTCATCTCCTCCCTGAATCGATCGGCGTCCGAGCGGCTTCGGGACACGATCTCGGCCGCCTCGCTGCGCGCCTGCGCCAGCAGTTTGGCCGACTCGGCGTGAATGCCTTCGAGCTCCTGCTTGGCCCTCCGCGCATCGTCGAGCGCCTTGCGGATCGACTCCTGGCGATTGTCGAGGGCCTCGAGCAGCGGCTTCCACGCGAACTTCCCGAGCAGCGCCACGAGGACCAGGAAGACGAGGATGGTCCAGATGTAAAGCCCCGGATCGGGCTGGACCAGTGGATTCATAAGATGCTCCCTACTTGAGGAGGACGATTAGCAGGCCGAATACTTCCGCCAGGATCGCGACGCCTTCGAGCAGGAAGAGCGGCAGGTACGCCGCACCGGTGATCTGGCCGCTTGCGCTCGGCTGGCGGGCGACGCCTTCGGCGATCGCCGCCGCGAGCCGGCCGATGCCAATGCCCGCGCCGATGACCGTCAGGCCGAATCCGATGCCGGCCCCCATATACGCCAGTGCGATGTCCATTCGTCTCTCCTCCGCGTCAGAAGCTCAGTGATGAGCGTGGATGGCCATGCCGATGAACACGGCCGTCAAAAGCGTGAATACGTAGGCCTGCACGAGGATCACGATCAACTCGAGCGCCGTCAGGCCCACGCCAATCGGCAGCGACAGCACCATGCCGATGCCGATGCCGGCAATGGTGCGCTCGAACAGCGAGGTGAACACAAAAATCAGCGACAGCAGCGCGAGAATCGCGATGTGGCCACCCGCCATGTTCGCGGCAAGTCGCATCGTGAGCGCAAAGGGGCGCACGAACATGCCGAGAATTTCGATCGGAATCAACATGATGTAGATCGGCCACGGCAAACCGCCCGGCACGAGATTCTTCCAGTGCTTCACGAACCCATGCGCCTGCGTCCCGGCCACGATGATCGCGAAAAACGCGATCGTCGCCAGCGCCGCTGTCACGTTGTAGTTGCCCGTCGCGGTGACGCCACCGTGCAGCAGATGGGTGAACCACGAGTCAGGCCCCGCGTGAATCACCGTCGAGTTCAGCAGTTCGAGGACATCGAACAGCGGAATGACGCCCATCAAGTTGCACGTGAAGATGAACAGGAACAGCGTGAGCAGCATCGGCGTCCATGCCCGCACCCATTTGTTGCCAAGGTTCGGCGCCACGATGGAGTCACGAACGAACTCGAGCGCGATTTCCAGCAGGCTCGCGGCGCGTCCCGGGATCAGCCGCTCCTGCGCGAGATAGCGACGCACCAGCCACGTGATGCCGAAGAAGAGAATCGCGGCGACGACCCACTCCATGAACACGTGTTTGGTCACCGACATGTCGATGCCGAACACCCGTGGAAGGTGAATCAGAGGGTCATCGACGCTCGTGTTGGAGACGTGCTCGATGATGAGTTCACCGGCGTTGAAGCCTTCTTTGGCCGCTTCGGCCGCTTGCTCGGCCTCGGCGGGTGGCTGGAGATGCAACATTCGACGTCAGAACTTGAGGAGGCGCCGCAGAAACATCGCTTCCGTTACGTGCAGCGCGATGAAATAGCTCGTGAAGCTGACGACAAACGGCACGGGCCGCAGTCCGATGAGGCGCAGCATGCCGGCGACGTAGGCTCCAAAAAACACGGCCTTCACGGCGAGCCCCTCCACCATCACACGCATCAAGCGTTCGGGGTTCGACCGGTAAGTCCGCTCGATCACAATCCAGCTGACCACCGCCACCACCAGCGGCGCCAGCATTCCGTACAGGACCTCAGGATTGGCGTCTGGACCCACGACGCGCGAGGCGACGAGCCACGACACGATGCTGGCTCCCGCCATCCACGCGACCGGCGTCATCGTCTAGGCGTTGTGGTCTTCACCAGTTCGTAAAAGCCGACAATGATGCCGAGCGCCAGACCGATCACCAACCCCCAAGGCCCCGTTCCCTGCCACTTGTCCAACAGGTAACCGAGACCGCCAAGCAGGATGATGCCGCCGACCAGCGTGTAACTGGCCCCGGCGGCCGCGCCGGCGTTGCTGGCATTGTCCTGCAGGGACTTCGCGGAACGTGAGAACGAGAAACTGCGGTTCTTCTTGGCCATTCGCCGCACTCGCCCGTGGCCGTTGCACAGAACGGGCCGTTCGTGCATCAACCGCCCTTCAGTATAGCCCACCTTGTGAAAACCTTCACGCAATCTGAAAAGTGCAATCCGTACAACAACTTCAGACCCGCAACGTTGCTTGATCTCGTCTGTCCGCGGGTCCTACAATTCCGAGCAGGGTCATTGTCGCCGGACGATCGGCTTTTGAAGTCTTTTCTAATGATGCTGTCTTCACGTCACCGCCGTCCCGCGCGTCCACCGACGCTGGCGATCGCGACAGTGGCCTGCCTGCTCGTCACGGTCTCGTTCAGCGCGCAGGGGCCACGCGAGCGGACGATGTTTGTGAGCGCAGTTGATGAGAAAGGCGAGCCGGTCGAGGGGCTCGGCCCCAATGACTTCATCGTTCGCGAGGACGGCGCTGCACGCGAGGTACTGCGCGTCTCTCGAGCGACCGAGCCGATCGACATCGCGATACTCGTTGACGACAGCGCGGCCTCCGAACAACTGATCCCTCGGGTACGGGAAGCGCTTCGCCCGTTCGTTGCGAGGATGTCCGACGGTAATCAGATCGCGCTCATCGGCCTGGCCGATCGTCCGACCATCCTGGCCAACTACACGTCAAACGCGACGCTGCTCGAAAAGGGGATTGGGCTGCTGTGGCCGCGGACGCGTGCCGGTTCGACGCTGCTCGACGGCGTCTTCGAAGTCTCGAGAGGGTTGCAACGGCGTGAGACGCCGCGCGCCGTGATCATTCCGGTCATCACCGATGGGGGCGATTTCGCCAACCGCCAGTATGACCAGGTGATCGAGGAAGTAAAGCGCGCCAGCGTGGCCATTCACGCGGTCACGGTCGGCAACTTCAATTCAACTGATGATGAAGAGCTTCGCAACCGCGGACGGCTGCTCGCCGAAGGCACGCGTATCAGCGGCGGTCAGCGGGTAAACCTACTGACGCCGATGGCGGTACAGCAGACGTTCGGTCGGCTCGCGCGGGAACTGCTGTCGCAATACAAGGTCGTCTACGGTCATCCCGAGTCACTGATTCCGCCCACCAGATTCGACGTAAGCGCGCGGCGGCCGGGCATCACGATGCGCGGTGCGCCCGAGCGCGGGACTGGACCATCCAAGTGAAAAGAATTGTCTTTCTTGCGGCCGCACTGGTTGCGGCGGTTTCCACGAGCCCCTCGGCGCAAGGGACCTTCCGCGCCGGCGTCGATGTCGTCTCACTGAACGTCACGGCGGTGGACACATCGAACCATTACGTCACCGACCTCGAGGAAAAGGACTTCACGGTCTTCGAGGATGGCGTCAAGCAGGACCTTTCGTTCTTCAACCGGAAGCAGCAGCCGATCGCGATGTCATTGCTGCTCGACAGCAGCGCCAGCATGGAAGACAAGCTGCCGACGCTCCAGATGGCGGCCGTGAACTTCGTCAAGCGTCTGAAGACGAACGATCTTGCGCAAGTCATCGATTTCGATAGCCGCGTCGAAATCCGCCAGACCTTTACGTCGAACCAGAACGAGCTGCAGTCCGCCATCCAGCAGACCACGGCGGGCGGGTCCACGTCGCTGTACAACGCCATCTACATCTCGCTCAAGGAGCTCGCCAAGATCAAAGCGGGTGGTGAAGAAGATGTCCGGCGGCAGGCGCTGGTCCTGTTCTCCGACGGAGAAGACACGTCGAGCCTGATCTCCTTTGACGAGGTCCTCGAGCTCGCCAAACGAAGCGAGACAGCCATCTTCACGATTGCTCTTCGCGGCGCCGACACGCAGAGCAAGGGTTTCCACGAAGCGGAATTCGTCATGCGCCAGCTCGCTCAGGAGACCGGCGGACGCTCGTTCTTCCCGTCGAAAATCGATGACTTGAACGGCGTGTATGCCGAGATCGCCGACGAGCTGGCCAGCCAGTACACGCTGGGGTATTCGTCGAAGAACGGCAAGCGCGACGGCGCGTATCGCCGCATCGTCGTGCAGGTGAACCGGCAGAACGTCATGCCGCGGACCAAGCGGGGCTACTATGCCCCGACATCGCGTTGAACACGCTCCCGCTGCTCCTGTACGCGGCCGCCGGGGTCGCGTACGCGATTCATTTCGCGCGGCGGGACTCGGCAGTCGGACGCGCAGCCACAACCCTTCTGCTGTTCGGGGCGCTCGTCCACACCTTCGTCATCGGCATGCAGACGATGGAGGTTCGCCATTTGCCGTTCGCGAACTTCTCGCGGGCGGTGTCGTCCTTCGTCTGGCTGCTCACCCTGTCGTATCTGTATCTCGAACTGACCACTGACGAGCGCTCGATGGGCGTCTTCATCCTCCCGGTCATCATCGGCCTGCAGCTGATTCCCGTGCTGCATCCGGGCGTCGAGCGGGCCGACCCTGTGCTCGACAGCCCGTGGTTCTGGGTGCACGTCTCG
>Ga0207648_10003216_pt1 | contig 17198 bp, 16 predicted proteins | sample KBSMisM32_FD_184310 | JGI IMG/M metagenome (GOLD analysis project Ga0207648, IMG submission 184310) | Miscanthus rhizosphere microbial communities from Kellogg Biological Station, Michigan, USA - KBS Miscanthus M3-2 (SPAdes) (version 2) | ecosystem: Host-associated > Plants > Roots >...
AAATTTAGTGCAAAATGAATCGAACCTCGCCCAGGATTAAACATCAGAAAGGATAATTATTTTTGTTCAAGAACGGAAGATAAAGAGAGAAGGATCAGAAAATAGTCATAGAATTATTTATGGGTAAATACTGGTTAACCCTACCTTTAGACTATGGCAAACACAAATAACCCCATATTCCCCCTTGCCAGCGGAAAGCCTTAGTAAAAACTTACATTGAACAAATTCAACGCAACACTATCAATTTTAGGAATCAATCCTTTTGTATTTGTTCCTCAACAGATATTGGATACCATTTTCTTAGAAGCTAAAAAGAACAAAGGGCCTGTTCCTGTTTGTGGAACAATAAATGGTAAAAAATATAATCAAACATTAATAAGGTATAGTGGTGAATGGCGGCTTTACATCAACACAATAATGCTATCAGACTCACCAAAGAGAATAGGAGAGATTATTGAAGTGACTATTAAGTTTGATACCAGGTTGAGGACTATAAAACCTCATCCCAAACTCATTATCGAATTAAATAAACATAAGGATGCCAAAAAAAACTTTGATAATCTTCCACCGTCAAGGCAAAAAGAAATAATTCGCTACATTTCAAATCTAAAGACAGAACAAGCTGTCCAGACTAATATCAAAAAAGCTATAGGATTCTTAAAAGGGAAAAACAGGTTTATAGGAAGGGATAAACCTTAGGATAAACCAGGGTCTAAATTGAACATTTCACCAGCTCCCGGCTCCCAATCAATCATCCAGCTTATTCCACTCCATGCAATTAAATTCCTTTGTCTTATTCAGGTACTACCGCAATGGCTTCAATCTCCAGGAGAAACTCAGGATTCGCCAATCCTGCTACAAACACTCCTGTAATTAGCGGGGGGTGCGACATGGTTTTCATTTCATTTTGAAAAACTTCCAGGGCTGGCTGAATATTCTGGCCCTGCAGTATGTAAATATTCCATTTGATAATATTTGCGAATGTTGCGTCTGCGGCTTTCAAAGCATTTTGCAGGTTTTTCAGGATTTGGGTTGCCTGCGCTTTCATATCACCTTTACCAATTATTTCGCCAGCCTCAGTCACTGCGTTTTGGCCACCGATATAAACTGTTTTTACAGAGCCTTTAACTACAGCTACCTGGGAGTAAGCTGGATTTTTCTGTAAGGAATTCGGGCTTAATAGCTGCACTTCTGCTTTTTCTATTGATACATCCATAAAATTGGGTTTTTTGAAAAGTTTTAAATAATCGTATAAGATAAAATATTAACCAGATACCTTTCTAATATTATGCCATAGTAGGTCTATTATGGATTTCATAATCTTGTCCGTAACCGGACAAATTTCGTACGGAAATGAACAATTGATTTACCTGATAAACTCATTTTGACTTATAAATCAGGTAGATAGGGAACTGGCACTGGTTTGGCATCAAAAAGCGAACTCTACATACCCATCAGCTTATGCTTAGCATTTACTTCAAATCTGCCTGGCGAAACCTGCTCAAACACAAATTCTTTTCTTTTATTTCTGTTGCCGGACTTGCCATCGGACTATGTGCCTGTATTCTGATCATCCAGTACGTAAACAGGGAACTGGGTGTTGACCACTTCCATAAGAATCTGGATAATCTCTACAGGGTTGTGAATGATCGTTACCAACAGGGTTCATTGGTGCAGCATAGCCCCATGACTTATTCCGGAATTGGCAAGGCTATGAAAGATGAGATACCGGAAGTAGAAACCTACTGCCGGGTAACGCCTTACAGGATAGAGGTTCTTTCATGGGCAGATAAAAAAATGGCTGTGGAGCGTACTGTTGCAGTTGATCCTTCTTTCTTTTCAATGTTTTCTTACACACTACTTGCGGGAGATAAACAGACCGCTTTACTGGAACCGAATAGCATCATTCTTACGGAAAAAATGGCAAGGGAACAACTTGGCGTGAAAGACCCGCAATCCCTGCTTGGCCAAACGATGGTATTTGATTCAGATTCTCTTCCTTATAAAATAACAGGCATAACCAAAACTGCACCTGGTAATTCACAGTTACACTTTGATATCCTGGTATCATATATTTCACTTTACAGCAATATTGGTAATAACAGGCTGGCGATTGCCGATCATGATTTTACTCAACCATTTTTCTGGCAATACATTCAGTTAAAGAAAGGCGCAGATCCCAAAAAAGTTGAACAGAAATTTGCAGCACTCAATACAAAGTACTTTTCCAAATCTGTAGCAGCCGGTATAAAGGAAATATTTTACCTGCAACCCTTAAAGAAGGCTTATCTATATTCTGATTTCGAATATGAGATTGGTAGAACCGGCAATTACCGAATAGTATGGAGCCTGCTCGTGATTGCATTGTTTATACTGGTACTAGCCTGGATCAACTATATCAACTTATCTACGGCCCGGTCACTGGAAAGAGCAAAAGAAGTAGGAGTAAGGAAGGCAGCTGGTGCATCCAGGCTGCAACTGATCAAACAGTTCCTTACAGAAGCGCTGATAGTAAATATTGTTGCGATCATTATAGCAGTATTCCTTACTGTGTTGCTACAGGATGAGTTTAACAACCTGGTGCACCGTGAACTTTCTATTAGTATGCTGTTTTCAAAACAAACTGCAGACACCGGTATTACTTTTCTTTTTGTATTGTTTTCTATAGCAGGGATTTTCTTATCCGGTTTTTATCCTGCATTTGTCCTTTCTTCCTACAACCCCATGAAAGTATTGAAAGGAAAATTTACACGATCTGCTTCCGGTGTATTTCTCAGGAAAAGCATGGTCACCGCACAATTTGCAATTAGCATATTGCTGATCATTGGTTCTTTTATTGTGTACAGGCAACTTAAATACATGACCGGGAAATCCATGGGATATAATATGGACCAGATGATCGTTTTACGTAAACCGGTTCTTACCAACCCCGGTACGGAATTTCTCACTAAAGCAGATGGATTTATCAATACCGTACAACAACTTGCTCATGTAAAAGGTGCAGCTGTTTCTGGCCGGATTCCGGGAGATGAACTGACCAGGGTAAATAATGTGAACAGGACCGATATTACCATGAATAACCAGGCCACCATGATGAATATGGGCGTTGACGAACGTTTCATCAACCTGTACCAGATGAAACTCCTGGCAGGAAGGAATTTTACTTCGTTGGATTATAACAATGATTTTACAAAACTGAATAAGCTCATCATTAATGAAACCGCTTTAAGGCAACTGGCGTTTCAATCTCCAGGTGATGCAATCGGTAAATCATTGTCTGCCTTCAACCGTACATGGGAGATTGTTGGCGTTGTATCTGACTTCCACCAGCAATCTTTGAAAAGTGGAATTGAACCGGTATTAATGTTACCTACTTTACTGGGACAATACAGCCAGTTCTCTGTAAAAGTAGATCTAACCCAATTGCCAGCTACCATTGAAGCCATCAGGAAAGCCTATGCCAGCTATTTCCCGGGCAATGTGTTTGAATATAATTTCCTGGATGAAAAATTCAACAAGCAATACAGCAACGATTATCTTTTCGGAAAGGTATTCGGGTTATTTGCCGCCCTGGCAATACTTATTGCATGCCTGGGATTATCCGGGCTATCATTACTTACCTCATCCATGCGAACCAAAGAGATTGGCATACGAAAAGTGCTGGGTGCTTCCGTTATGGGCATCGTATTGCTGCTGTCGAAGGATTTTATCAAACTTGTACTACTCGCTATCATTGTAGCTTCGCCTGTTGCCTGGTACATTATGCATCTCTGGCTGCAGGATTTTGCTTACCGCGTCAATATAAGCTGGTGGATATTTGCATTTGCAGGATTATTATCATTGATCATCGCATTACTGGTGATCGGATTCCATACGGTACGATCCGCGATTGCTAACCCCACTACCAGCCTCAGGGCCGAATATGGTAACTTCATAATTCAATTTAAAACGATCATTATGTATTCTTCAGCTTGTTCTTTAATTCGCGGAGTGATCACAGTGGTATTATTATTAGGGTCTTCCTGCTTCCTGTTTAGCCAGGAAACGCGTTTTGAAAACCATAGCCTGCAACCGGTGCTGGTGAATATGGCAATAACAAATATCGATGGCAAGAAAGCGGTGAGGGTATCAAGGGACACAGCTAATCAGGGAGCCGATATGCCCACATACGTACGACTGAATAATACCGATAATTTCAGCAATGGCACTATTGAAGTAATGCTGTTAAGCCGACTGCTACCTACCGCTGATGCTGGTGCAAGAGGGTTTATCGGTTTAGCCTTCAGGATCAATAAAGACAACAGCAAGTTTGAATCTATTTACATAAGACCAACAAACGGAAGAGCAGATGACCAGCTCCGGAGAAATCATTCCACACAATATTTTTCCTATCCGGATTATAAGTTCGACAGGTTACGCAAAGAATCAGAAGGTAAATATGAATCCTATGCGGATATGGGATTGAATGAATGGATCAAAATGAAGATCGTCGTAAAGGGTGCTACAGCCAAACTTTACCTGAATAATAGCCCTCAGCCGGTCCTGATCGTGAATGACCTAAAGCTCGGCTCGGAAAATAGCGGGGCCGTCGGTCTTTGGGTGGATGGGGGGACAGATGCTTTTTTCCGGGATATTAAAGTGATGAAAGAGAATTAGTTGAGCATTCCTTCGCATAACACTCCATGAATTTAGAAGTCACTTAAGAAATTTATTTTAATAATAAATTTGCGAAGCCGTTCGGTTGCACGTATATTTGCAACCGAACGGCTTCTTAATTATTAATATTTATGAGACGCGACATTTTTCAGGCTATTGCAGACCCCACCCGACGTGCGATCCTGGTACTGGTAGCAGTACAGGCCATGACCCCCAATGCCATTGCGGATCACTTTGACATTACCCGGCAGTCCATATCGAAACATTTGCGTATCCTGTCTGAATGTGACCTGCTTGTTCAAAAGCCGGATGGCAGGGAAATATTTTATGAACTTAAAATCGATAAAATGAAAGAGATCGATATGTGGCTTGATCAGTTCAGGAAGATCATGGAAGATAAGTTCAAACAACTCGATGAAGTATTGTTCACGTTAAAAAATAGGAAAAAATGAACCTACTATTTGATTTCACCGTAGACAAAGCAACGAATACTATTCACATTACCCGTGAATTTGCTGCGGACCTTGATCTCGTTTGGGATGCTTTCACAAAAGCGGAAATACTGGATCAATGGGTAGCTCCTAAACCATACCGACTTGAAACAAAGGAAATGGATTTCCGGGTAGGTGGTCGTTGGTTATATACCATGATCTCACCCGAGAACGCAGCCTCCTCCCGGTGGAGTTTAGCTGAGTTTATTGAAATCCAACCCAAGGTTAGTTTTACCACAAAGAATTCCTTTTCCGATGAAAATGGAAATCCGGTTGATACTGGCTTTACTTATTCGATTACCAGGAATTCCTTCAAAGCTGAAGGGGAAAAAACCACCGTTCAGATTGCTAAAAAGATGGCGAGCCTTGACGAACTGGAACAGTTTATAGCCAATGGCTATTATGAGAAAGGCATGGCAATGGGAATGAATAATCTGGAAGAATATTTATTATCACTGTCTACCAGTAAATAATAATGCTATTTATAACCTAAGAAAAGATTAATGATTATGCGAAAGTTGATTATGAAGATGTCGGTATCTATTGATGGATTTGTAGCCGGGCCAAATGGCGAGAAAGATTGGGCTTTCAAATATATAACCCCAGATTCTAAATCATGGACTGTTGCACATACCAGTGAGGCTGGTATGGTTATCATGGGAAGAAAGACATTTGAGGTAATATCGTCTTACTGGCCCACTTCAACTGATGCCTTTGCTCCGCTAATGAACGAGATACCCAAAGCTTTGTTTACCCAAAAAGGATACAAAGGATTAAGTGTAGGGAATAATCCCACGCCCGCTGAAACTTCCTGGGCAAATACACAGATCCTGGATGGCGATCTTGCCGATGAAGTAAAGAAACTCAAATCTGGGAATGGGAAACCGATCCTGGCAATAGGGGGCGCAGGATTTATGCGGAATCTTATAGCGACGGGGCTTGTAGATGAATATTACCTGGTTACCCATCCTGTAGTATTGGGAGCAGGACTGCCCATCTTTGATGGTCTTGCAAAACCAGTGGATCTGAAGCTGGAGGATGTTAAGACTTTTTCTGGAGGAATAATGGTCCGTATTTACAGCAATAGGTAATGGTGCAGGAGTACCAGGCCAAATTACAGGCAGCCAGGATAATAAAGAGGGGCTTCATTTAATTTGGATAGTTTATGTATTCAACCGTTTAGTTTCATTGCCTTCAGAATAGCATCTACTTTCTCTGATTGTTGCGTTCCAATCAGAACCTTAGCATTATTACGTAATACAATTTGAATACCCATATTACCAGCAACAACATACCCCTTGCCCATTGGGCCTATCCTGATTCCCCATCCCATGTATTCAGAAAGCGCATTATATCTTCTTATATAGACCTGCTTCATATCCTTCCATAAGAATTTTTGGTAACCTGGTTGAAATGGAGGGAATCGAACATAAATACCATCTTCCCGTATTTGGGTCACCATTTTGGTATTGGTAACAACTATACCCAAAGCGGAAACAATAAAGGCAGTTCCAAGGACACCGGAAATGTCCGTAAAATTCCATTTTTGATAAATGAGATTAAATACAAATGCGGCCAGGAGAACGCCTGTCATTATTTTAAAGAAATCGACAATGAATTTCTTCGTTGACCCCTGAGTTTCCTCAAATAAAATAGTGTTAGCCAATGTGGGTATTTAAAGACAAAAGTAGCGAGGAATATGAAAAAACAGGTTGTTGATTTATGGCACCAGTTCCTCCTGAGAAATGGAATGATATCCGGGAGGAGCTTGAATATTGCCCAACTTCAGGCAATCCTGACCCTTTTACTTAAGGAAATCCATCCGTGCAGGAGTAAATACATCAACAAGGGCACCCGGCTCAAGCGCCACAACTCCATGTACAAGATCAGGTGCAACAAAAAAACAATCTCCTTTTTCAAGTACAGAAGATTTGCCATCGATGGTTACTTCAAACCTTCCTGATTCTACATAAGAGATCTGCCGGTGAACATGGTGATGCAATGAACCGATGGCTCCTTTTTCAAATCGAACACATACCATCATTACCTGGTCATCATGTCCAAGAATTTTACGCTCTACTCCTTTTTCTGTTTTTTCCCAACCAACAGCTTCCGCCCTTATAAAAGATTGCTCTTTGATTGATTGCATAACTAATAAATAAAATTGGTCTTCCTGAAGATACTTATATAACCTGAATGGATTGTGAGAATTACCGGGTACGTTTGCGTTATCTTTAATCATCATCATCATCACCCTTTAATCCTCTATCTTCTTTATGATTTCTCTTCAAAAATGCAGCCCTTACAGGAGAAGGAGCAGGCGTTCCCTTTATACCCTGCCATAAAATTTCATTGAATACAAGATCAGGAACCGCATCTTCTTTTGACCACTCATATTTCTCCGAGAGAACTGCCAGGGCTGTTCTTCCTGGATTCTTATCATTAAAATCAATATTGGCAGGAAGGTGATCAAAAGAAGAATTATCAGCCTGGCTGGTGAAAGATCGCCAGAGGGGAGTAGCGGCAGCATCGTATTGGGTCATAGGTGGAAGACCAAGTATCAGTTCAATTGTACGCAATATGCCAGATGTAGAATACATAGTATGATCTACGGATCTTCTTTTCACATAAGGTCCAACAACATATACCGGGCTACGATGCGCATCAACGTGATCAGGTCCATTCTGCGCATCATCTTCAAGGATAAATACAACACTTTCCTTCCATACCGGGCTTTTACTCAGATAATCGATAAACATACCTACTGCGAGGTCATTATCGGCTGCATGTGCAAATGGAGTTGGTCTGCCCGCTCTCATTCCTTCTGTATGGTCATTCCCAAACCGGATGGTATTTAATTGGGGAAGGGCATTGATGGCCACCAATGAATCAAAATCCTTTTTCCAATGATAAAAACGTGAAGTATCCCTGATTGAAAGATCATATTCGGGATAATTTCCAATATGTCCTTTCAGTGCATCCAAAGTGGGTTTATTGTCAGAAACAAATTCACCGTAAGAACGATAGCTGACCTTATTCCTTTTGCAATGGTCCCATATGAAGCCGTCCCGGTTATTGGCAATTTTTCTTTCTCCTTCACCACCATAGGTGCCTCCACGGCCGCCATAACTGGAAGGCCAGGTCTTTTCCAGGTAATCATTTGCGTATGCCCCCATGCTCCAGTTGTGTCCATCTGCACTCACTTCCGCATCTACATAGAAATTATCCAGTAATGCAAACTCCTTTACAATTTTATGCTGGTTAGGCGTTACTCTTTCTCCAAATAATACTAAACTGGTATCACCATTACCACCCTTTACATCTCCAAGCACCTGGTCATACGTTCTGTTTTCCTTTATGATATAGAATACATATTTGATGGGCGACTTATCTCCTACTTTCATGGGAATTGGGTTACCAGTTTCACCACCAGGATTCAATTCCTTTTCTTTGGTGTATGGTGTATTGGCATACACTGCGCGGGAATATACACCCAGTTGTTCAACAGAGGGTTGGTTAATGATGCTTAATGTGCCATGAAACAGCCCTGCTATATATTGGACCTTCATGGGACGAGTGCTATCTCCAGCATGTCGCAGAACTACCTGACCTGTGCCTGTGGGATTAGGTCCCCAGGGATTAGCCGAAGAAGACAGCCCCTTACCATTAGTTACATAGATTGCTTTGCCAATAACTTTTACATTGGTAGGATACCAGCCTACAGGCATAAATCCTTTCGATTTGCTTTTGCCTGGTGCTGATATATCAAAAACAGAAAGACAGTTATTATCTGCATTGGCTATGTATAATGTCTTTTCATCTTCACTCAATGCCAAACCGTTACTGGTAGAACCACTTGGGGCGTCGGGATATAAGGCAGTATTGAGTGTTTCAACCAGTTTTTTTGTCTTTGTATTGATAATGGAAACCGTATTATCATTTGCAATGGCTACAAATAAATACTGACCATTTTTGCTTAGCACCATTTCATTGGGGTGACTGCCTGTAGCGATGCTGTCTGTCAGCTTTTGTAATGCAATATCATAGATCAATATTTTATCTCCACCCCAGGAACTGATATAGAGTAATTTTTTATCTCTTGATAGCTTGCAGGTATAGGCTTCATTTCCAATTGAAACCCTGTTAACTATTTGTTTGGTGGCCAGATCAAATACATACAGGCTATTATCTTCTTTGGTAACTACAAATAATTTCTTATGAATGCTTTCTTCAATTTCAAGTCCGGCTGTACCAATGCGATTGGGCCATTTCGCACCGAGGATAAAGGTGTCAACCAACTGCAGCTTATTCTTAATGATACTATATTTATTGACTCTGTTATCATGACCACCGGATGCGTAGATGAACTGATCATTTTTGCTAAACGTCAATCCATACCAGGATTTAGCTATAATAATACTGTCAACCTTTTTACCTGCAACACGATCAATCAGCTCAATAGTTTGAGTGCTTTGTCCATTATTGGTAATGGCAAGCCATTTCTTATTGTTGCTAACAACCAGGTTAAGCGGAAGATCGCCCAGGGTGATATTCTTCCCAACCGGGGTTAGTGACCAGCCATTCGGGAGGCCAACTCTTTTAGATTCCAACTCAGCCAGCGTCTGGGCATTGGAAGAATTGATAACTAAAAAGTTGATGGCAGACAGAAATAAGGAAAGTATGATTGTTCTCATTTCGCGAAGATCTTTGTAAGCATGAATAAAGCCAGTAATCAGGGTATTGATAACCTAAAAATAACGAGAATAAGTATTGCATAAACAGGTTATGATTGCGGGAATCTGCGGGTGCATGTATAAAGCTGACTAATCCTATTTTTGAGGCTCAAATTTGTATGCTGTGGCAAGAGCAACATACTGTGTATATGTTATAGAGCTCTCAAAAAGAGTATTTACCGAAAACTGGAGGTTCAGAGCAGCTAATCCCCAGTTCAATGGGGTATTAGAGTGCCTGTATGTAGGAATGACAAGCAAAACTCCTGCTGAACGATTCAAACAGCATAAAACCGGTTATGTAAATAAAAAGGGAATCAAGTTGTCAGCTTATGTGGTTCATAAATATGGCGCTTATTTACGTCCCAGCCTCTACGATCAGATCAATCTAAAACCAATGACCCGGGCCCAGGCACTTGTTATGGAGAAAAAGCTTGCTTTGGATCTGCGAAGAAAAGGGTATGCGGTTTGGTTTAATTAAGGGCAGTCTCCAAAATCACTTTGTCGGGTTTGTTCAATTTCCCTGGAAAGGGCGATCATAGTTTTGATTAAAATTTCCAGGTATGAAAGTAATAACAGGTTTGGCAGTTGTAATTATTTTACTTAGCTCATTCTCCGATTTTTCTGCCAGTCAGGTGGATATTAGTAAAGGAAAAGAAGTATTTGAATCCAAATGCGCGAAATGTCATGGCTCAGATGGCACAAAAGGAAAATGGGGTGCCAAAAATCTGCAGGTTAGCAGGCTTGGGGATACTGATATGAGAGCTATTATTACAAATGGGAAAAGGATTATGCCAGCCTGGGGCAGTCGCCTGACAGATGATGAAATGTTATCGGTAATTGACTATGTCAAAACTTTACGGAAATAAACAATCCCTGGCACTCTTATTTGAGGATTTTGATGAATAAAGACAATTAACTAAATATTTAGTTGTTAAACTAAAACTTTAGTTATATGTTTGTTGTATGAGTAAATTACTCGTGATCCTCCTGTGTTTAACTGGAATTTTTTCCTGGCTCAATGTTAACAGTCAGCAGCCTGATAGTACCAGGAATCTTAAACAGCCAATTGATTCTGCCAGTTTATCCCCGTTTAATAAGCAGCTAAAGGAAGTAATTGTAAATAGCCAAAAATCCAAATTCATAGAGTACCACCTGGATAAAACAGTTATAAATCCTAACGCACTTATCTCCACAGCAGGCGGCACTACGCTGGATATTCTGAATACTGCTCCAGGCGTATTCGTAGATATGAATGGAGGTATTAGCTTAAAAGGAAAGGAAAACGTTGTTGTTTATATCGATGACAAACCTTCTCAGTTAATGGGAAACGACCTGGTTAACTATCTTAGATCACTGCCTGTTTCCATGATTGATAGGATTGAATTAATGCCTAACCCCTCCTCCAAATACAATGCTGAAGGAGGTGCGATCATTAATATCATAACAAAAAAAATAAGAACCAGTGGATTTAATGGAAACATCACGTTGAATACGGGCTACACCCGGTATATTAAATCTTTCAACAGTCTCCTCCTTAATTATAGAAATAACTTTATTGCTATTAATTTCAACGGTGGATTTTCGGTTAACAATTCCTTTTTCCGCTCCTATCGGGAAAGGTCCTATAATTATCCCGGTTCTTTACCTTCTTATACGCTTTTACAGGATGTTGGAGAGACCAGTCATACTCACAGTTATAATTACAACCTGGGTATAGATTATTACCTGGATAAGAATACAACTGTGGGTTTTCAGTTCAATGGATATGCTCAACCTTATCGCGAAAGGGGTGATTACATAAACCATTTTACCAGTAAGGCAGGTAAATTAGATTCCTTCATTGTATCTGGTAGTCGCCTTGATAATAGATCTCTTCGAAAAGCAGCAGGCCTGAATATTCAGCATTTTTTTACGAGGTCAACTAAAGAATTGAATATCTACCTTGATTACCTGCACTACTCTACAACAGGCAACCAATATTTGGAAAGTAATTTCTACCTGCCGCCCGATTCGCTGGTCAGACAATACCTGTTAATTGCCAGGAACCCCTTTGAGGCAGATATCTACGGAGCAAAGGCCAATTATAGTGACACTATTTTTCACTATATAAAGTGGGAACAAGGTATTCAGGCATCTCAATCCATTAGAAATAATACCAGCGCATTAATGGATCAGTCAGGCAACTTTGACAACAGTACCAATAATAAATTCCGCTACAGGGAAATTATAACTGCTGCATATATTAATCTTCAGAGAAATTTTAAAAGAGTATCAGTCCAGGCAGGATTAAGATTAGAAAATACTGCGGGTAATGCACTTCAGTATGCTATGCCTTCCAAACCTGACACTTCTTTTCGTCTAAATTATGCAAATCTGTTCCCCACCATCTATTTAATGTATAAGCTGGATAGCATTGGAAAAAATACAATTCTGCTTTCGGCAGGAAAAAGAATTGACCGGCCCGGATATGGAGATCTTAATCCTGCTTCCTTTTATTTCGATAGAAATACAGTAAATACCGGAAATAGTTTACTACAGCCCGCATTCAGCAAAAACCTGGAATTGACCTTTTCCCACAATAATAAATTTTCTGCTGGCTTAAGTTTCAGCAGGACCAAAAATATTATTACACGCGGGTACAGGCAGTTAGCTGAAGCATTTATTTCTTCCATTGTAAATGTAGATCTGGGTACCACCATTGGGACAAGTTTAAGCTGGAGTTTAGATATTACGCACTGGTGGACCTTAAACATAGATCAACAGTTTATAAGGCGTCATTATAAAGGCGAGATCTTTAATTCAGGAATGCAGATAAATAGCAACCTGACAACATTCTACCTGAAAACATACAGCCAGTTTAAATTTAAGGATGGCTGGTCGGCCGATCTAACCACCACTTATCGGGGCAAACTTCTTCTATGGCAATCCTTTTACCGTCCTGTTGGACAGGTGTTGGCGGGGGTCAAAAAGAAATTCAATGAAAATGCAACAGTTACCTTATCGGGTACTGATATTTTCCATACTTACAAAACCAACCGCTATGTTGCTATTCAATATGCACAGATCTATTACCACATGGTTTTTGATACACAGCAGGTAAGCCTGACCTTTAGCTATCGTTTTGGCAAATCCTTCAAAAGCAAGGAGCGTAAAACAGGAATAGAAACTGAAGCAGGAAGGCTTTAACAGGGTTCTATTTTTTCCTTAATTCTTTCAATGCAGCCTCCAATTCCGTATCAATGCCCTTTCTGAAATCACTCACCGTTGGCTTCACAACCATATCCGGCTGGATTCCTTTGCCAACAAAATCGTCTCCATTAGGGTATTGATCCCGTTTGGAAGTAACCTGTGCAGTAATATTTCCGATAACTGTAAAACCAAGCGGCTGGCCTGTGCTTCCTCCACTTGCTTCTCCAATGATCAACCCCCGCTTCATGGATTTGTAGGCAGCACTAAAATCTTCTGCCGCAGAAAACGTTCTTGCACTTATCAATAAAATAACGGGTTTAGTATAAAAATTCTTTCCATTGGGGCCAATCCCATTCACATTTCCCCAAATAGATTGCGGACGCCCCCACGCTCTGAAAACAGGAATGTATTCCCTTGAATATGCCTTGTGCACCGAAACAGGCTTATCAATTAAGCATTCCAATATTTCCCAATCTGTACTTCCCCCGCCATTGTTTCTTAAATCAATGATAAGTCCATTAGATTGGGAAATTTCAGCATAATGCTGTTTGAAATATCTTGAGCCGCTGTCGGTAAGAAAACTATTAATGGCCAGGTAACTGATATTGCCCGGTAACAATTTATATTCAACAGGAGGATAAAAGATTTTGGTTGAGCGAACTGCCGATGTGGCTCGATTAATAATTTGATCAAAAGTTTTCCCTTTTTCATCTGCCAGTTTTAATTCTATCGGCTGGTTAATTGATCCTCCCAAAAGGGCATACTCATAGGTCCGTACCATTAGATCCTGACCTGTAGAAGAACTCATATAGGGAATAACATTTTTGGCCGCATATTCTTTGACAGGCACGCCATTTATCATCAGGATCTCCATCCCCGGTTTTATGCCTTTCTGCCGTAAAGAACTATCTGCATTTACAACCAGTACTTTATCTTCAATCAACCGGGTTCTCATCAATGGTCTTGCATAGATCTCATTTGCGAGTTCTGCCGGGGCATTTATCAGTGTGTGGCTGTCTTTCAGTTTTGCACACATTTCCCTTAGAACATTAAAATATTCAATAGTTGATTTTGTGTTCTTTACTTTGGGTAGGTATTCAAAATACAAAGAGTCGATATTGATCTCCGGTACCAGATCAAAATTTGCAAAATTATACTTGGCTTCGGACCAGAATTTTGAAAGTCCTGCTATTTTCTCGTCTTCTGAAATATTTTCTCTATAGGGAGTTTTAAAATATTTTGAATCCCAAAATCCAGGTTTGTTAAAGAAAAAATTGTTCAGGCCTGTATTTTCACTAGCATTTTCCTCAACCTGTTTTACAAAAGAAGGCCATTCTGGTTCAGTATGAAGGCTGTTAAGATCCGTATCCTCCAACAGTGTTTTTGGGCTGTTAAATCCATCTCTAATAGCCTTTCGGAGATAGGTGAGGGCAAGTTTGTTATTTCCTGCCAATGCAAAATAACAGGCGGTATTATAATCTGATATTTCCAATGATCCTGTCTCAAGACGGTTAGCTAAAGAACTTGCAGCCTTATCGCCCTGTGCTAATAAATGGCTGGAAAATGTAATGATAAGGAAACTGGTTAGCAAAGCAGTTAAAGTAATGCGTGTCATGGTAATTGGGTTTAACGTAGAGATTAACCATAGTAAACTGATAAAAATATAATACTGAAATAGATCCAAAATAGCGAGAATAATACATGCATGCCAGTCTCGAACCTTTTCCCGCGCCAAAGCTTTGATGAGTATCCAACAAACTGAATAGCCAACCTGGTAAGCCAAAATATTCCAAAGCCTAAACTTATCCTCTTTCCCAAATTGGTATTCAGGAGATCAGGGGCAGAGGTCAAACATAAAATCCCCATCAGCAATAACGTCAACGCTATAAAATAGGAATGGATATAAAACATCTGGCGATTTATCAGGCTCATGGAACTACATTCTTTCTTCCATTCAAAATATTTTGGAAAGAACGGGTGTAACAAAGAAATAATGACCAATAGCCAGCCGATAATTTTGATATGTAGATCCATTTTAAAGGGGATAATTATTCCAGGAACTATCGACTGGATGTGAACACAGACATAAAGGGAGTGAATTTTGTTTCCTCACAGCTGGTGAACCCTGCACTCTTAAATGCCTTTTTCCAGGTTGAACGGGAGAAAAAATGAGTGAAGCCCACGGTAAAAGCAATAAAATTCGGCAGATCCCTAATATGCTCAACCATAATCACTTTTCCTTGCGGTTTGCATATCCGGTAACACTCTTTTAGAAATTCAACTTTCTCCTTATTTGATCTTATTTCATGAACAGCAGAAAGCAAGAACACATAATCCACGTTGGCTTCATTCAAAGGAATTGAATTGGAGGGTATTGATTGTGTATTGGGATAGTGCAAACTAACTCTTCTCGCTCTTACTATTGCTGGCTCAGTATGATCCTTAGAATTGTAGAAATCGAATACTCTTAAATCGGAACCTGGAAACTTTTGTTTCAGGATAAAGCTTGTTTCATCAAAACCTGCATGAATATTCACTATCTCTTTTGCTGATTCTGGCTTTTTGACTAGCGGATCAAGCCATTCGAATTTATAATAACCGGAGAAATCATAAACATAAGCGGAAACTATCAATGGCATTATCAGGCCATATATAAATGCAATTATGACGATCCAGAAAATTGTATCCGACCAGTTAATGTAGAACCTGCTTATTAATAATAAAGCCAGGACCAGCAATCCAAAGAAATAGAAATGCCGGTTAAAACTTAAAATATTCAAGACACCCTGGAAGGGTCTTCTTTTTTCCATAGCTCTTTCTTTCCCTTTTTCCAGTAATAAGGAATATTGCGTATTATAAAAGCGTTTGCCAGTAGAATTCCAGAGGATTTGAATTTTTCGATAAAGGAAAAATGGTAATTGATAACATTTACAGGTGCAGGTTTCCAGTTCTCACGAACTCCTTCAATCACTAAAACCTCTTTCCTTCCGGCATTATATGTAAAAGTGAAGGGTAAGGGTCCGGCATATCGTCTTGCTTCTTTCCAATCCGCAAACGGTGAGCCGGGAGGTAATAGTATATCCGGGCTTTCTTTTTTATCAATTGTTACATCAAACTCTGATTTTTTGGAGGATATGGTTAAATGGCCATTTTCATTGACCTGCATTATATCAGTAGTAGTATAATTATAATGAGTAAATATATTCCCGAAAAGCTCCATTTTCTTTTTATCCGTCTCTGATTTGAGAATATACAGTCCCCTTAAATTCTTACCGGCTTTATTAGTAAAGCGCACAAATACTCTATAGCCAATCAGGAAAAAATCATTACCCATTAATTGGGGAAAGCCCTTTGGCCGCAGGCCTTTTGTCTGAACCATGGCCACTGCAATAAATGCCCACTTGTCATTAAATGTATCTAACTCCAGGCACTCAGGGATCAGGTGTTGAATCTCGTTTTTAGGAATTGCAAATGTGAGGACCAGTGAGCTTTCAAAAAAAGCTTCCACTGCAAACGGATGATTTTTTAGAAATGAAAGCATTTTATTGCTTCAGGGTTATTTCCTCTTGAGATGGAATTCATTATAATATATCAAAATTATGAAAAGTAAGGCAAACAGCGCATTGAACCTTCCCCAAAGCAGGAGATCAGGCACTAAAATAAACTCCAGTGTATTCATTACGGCAATAACCACGATCTGTGTAATCGCATTAACCCGTGACCATTTTCCAGATAATATCCAACCCGCCATAACCATTTCAGAAAGGCCTATCAGTAAAGTGAAGGTTCTGGATTGCTCATTACCAGTAATCCGGGCCACAATTTCCTGGTGCCTTGGTACAAGGTTGAGTACCTTACATATAAATCCATTGATGAACCATACCAGGGTAATGAACCAATTGAGGATATTATGTATTCGGGAGCCCATACAAGGTTATTCAAAGATTTGACTAAATATATTTTTCCGCCAATTTAAATCAATAAAAAGACAACCGGATTGTGGTATTCTTTACAATAACCCACTTTCTTTGAGTAGATTCGGTTTCCCAGGACAAAATCAGGTTTATGAAAAAAATACCAGCACATTTGGTTCCCAGGCTAAACAGACCAGTATTAACAATATTTATTG
>Ga0207648_10003217_pt1 | contig 17197 bp, 11 predicted proteins | sample KBSMisM32_FD_184310 | JGI IMG/M metagenome (GOLD analysis project Ga0207648, IMG submission 184310) | Miscanthus rhizosphere microbial communities from Kellogg Biological Station, Michigan, USA - KBS Miscanthus M3-2 (SPAdes) (version 2) | ecosystem: Host-associated > Plants > Roots >...
CCCGGACATTTCGGATCGGTGCAGCACATCGTCTTGAAGTACTTGTCGAACAGCGCGTAGCGTAGCCAGTCGCCCATGCGGGCGGCGCGCTGGGCCAGCTCGGTGGTGATCGGGCTGCCGCCGTCCTTGTCGGCCCAGGTCTTGGCCCAGAAGATCGCCTGGACGGCGCGCGCGTCGGCATCGGGCGCGTCGGTGTACTTCCACTGGCGCACCGGGATCCCCGACTTCACGAACAGATCGAGATAGCCGTACTTGCCGCCCGATTTGAATTCGTCCCAGCACGGCTGCGGGATCGTCTCCCATACCGATTCCTGCGGCCCGCGCTGGAACGTGTTCATGTACGACGGCCGCGTGGTGCCGTCGCCGCGCTGGCCGAAGCCGTACCAGTTGTCGACGTCGATGATCCAGTGCATCCCGTACACGGGCGCGCCGCGGCCGTAGGTCGCCGCCAGCTCGGGCGCGATCGGATCGCGACCGATGGGCACGCTGCCCGTCAGCGGCGACGGGTACGCGGCGGGCGTGTCGCCCTCGGGTGCGTACGTCGCCGGCTTGCGATCGGTGTACGACTGGTTCGTCGGCTGATCGAGCGCGGTCGGGATGATGTAGCGCTCCATGTTCTTCCAGGCGTAATCGAGATAGCTCCAGTCGCGCGTCACCTTCCCGTAGGCTGCCTCGAGCCACAGCCAGTAGCTGTAGGCCTCGGACGTGGTCTCGTGCCCGTAGTCGGGAGCCTCGCACAGCAAAGTCTCGACGGCGTGGTAGGGCACGCCCTCGGCGCTGAAATAGCCGTTCGCGGGATTGTGGATGTCGTTCCACAGCGCGACGAACCGATCCGTGTAGACGTTGCCGGTCTTGCCCTGGTGCGCGCGGTAGGCGACGGGGACCGGCGTCTCCGGAAGCGAGTATCCGCCCGCCGCCGCCGCCGGGGCGGGCCGGGCCGCGGGCGCCGTGCCGCTCGCCGCGTTGCTGCCTTCCTCGAGGACGATGGCCTGGTCCGTCGCGGGCCTCGGCGCCTGCGCGCCCGGCGACTGCGCGTTTGGATCGACGCAGGACCCGAAAATACCAACGGCGACCGCGACGTGTGTCGCGATCGCCGCAGTAGTGCGACGGCCTTTCATCAACCGGCTACTGGCAGATGAACTTCAGGTCGTCGATGAAGATGTCGTAGTTGGCCGACGGAACGTTGACCTGGAACTGGATGCCGAAGATCTTCGCCTGCGTGATGTGCGGCTTGCGCGGGTTGCCCCAGCCCGGCATCTGCTTCATCGCCTTCCACGGGAAGATGTACTGCTTCCAGTCTTCGGTCAGGTTCAGGTCGCCGCCGAAGTCGTTGAAGCACTCGGTGCAGGCGCCGCCGTCCGGATCGGTGTTGGCGTCCGGCACCTTCAGCCGAACCTTGCCCGTCGAGTTCGCGCCCTTCTTCGCCCAGAACGAGATGCCGGCGTACTTCGACGCGTCGTAAGGCGCCTTCGGGTCGACGAAGTTCATGCCCATGCCGCCGAACAGCGGCGCGCCCGTGCCGATCTTGCCGTGGAAGCGCGCGGCGAACTGCGAACCGTGGCCGCCCTCGCTCATGGCGAAGGTGCCGCCGTCCTCGCCCGCGACCGGCTCGATCGTCGTCCCCTTCTTGTCGCGGAACGTGTACCAGTAGCCGCCGCGGTTGTCGTTCGGCATGTTCTGGTTGTTGCCGTCCTCGCCGTCGTCCAGCAGGCCCTCGGCCGAGCACTCCTTGAGGCCGGTGTTGCCGATCGGCGCGCCCGCCACCGCCGGCGCCGACGGCGCGGAGGGGGCCGGTGCGGCCTCGGTCGCGGCAGGCGCCGCCGCGCCACCCCCGATCGACGCGGCCGATCCCGGCGCCGGTCCCGCGCCCGATCCGGGCGGCGGTGCGATGCAGGCGCCGATCGTCAGCAATCCGAGGGACAGCGTTCCAACTCGAAGCTTCATCTCGATTTTCATATTCGTCGTCCTCGTCTTAGAACCAGATGATGGCGGCGATCTGCGCCGCGTTCTTGTCGACCGCCGTGAACCCGTTCACCGGAGTGGGCGAGAACATGCCGCCACCCGGCTGCGAGTTGTACGGGAACTGACCCTCGACCTCGCGGCCGACCCAGTAGTGCGAGTACTGCAGGAGGATCTGCTCGTGCGTCACGAACGCGGTCCGGAAGATCAGGCGCGGCGAGATGACCGTGAAGCTCTGGGCGCTGTTGTCCAGGTCCGGTCGAACGAAGTCCGCACGCGCGCCGACGCCGAACCAATCGAGAGCCAGGTACGTCCCCTCGAGGCCCCACTTCAGCTTGTCCTTGTTGTCGAAGAGCATGTTGCCGCCCGGCGCGATGTCCACGTGGTTGAACATCCCGAAGGCCGTCACGATGGCGTCGGGCCCCTGGCCCCAGAACGCCTGCGGGTGCCACAGGAGCTGGCCGATGCTGATGCTGTACTGCGCTTCGACGCTGTAGATCTTCCCGGTCACCAGATCGACCAGGCCCGGAGGGCCGAAGTAGTTGTCGTGCAGCTGCCAGCCGCCGAACGAGTGCAGCACCTCGATCGCGTCGCCGATGTACATCGCGTTGCGCGCGTCGAGGACCGAGAAGCCGAGGTAGCCGTCGCCGATCCACTGGTGAAGCTGCTTGATGTCGAAGCCGTAGACCATGATGCGCGGCCGCGGCTCCGTGTTCGAACGTCCGCAGAACGCCGGCGTCGCTCCCATGGTGCAGTTGGTGTTGAACGTCGACTGCGTGAACGCCGTCGACCGTTCGTTGTCGTTCGCGAACACGTCGATGAAGTGCGCGCCGAAGATCCACTGCCGCTTGAGCACGGCGCCCAGGTGCGCGTGCGCCACGAAGGCCGACTCCTGCGGGCGCGGGCCCGGGAAGGGATCCCACATCGTTCCGTGCGTACGCGGATCGGTCGACCCGCTGCCCGGCGCGCCGTAGTACGGGATCGGCTCCAGCTTCGCGCCGGCGCCGGTCTCCACCTGCACCGTCAGGTCGTCGTTGACGTCCCAGGCGACGTTGACGGTCGCGCCCGCGACGTGCGTGCGTCCGAACAGGTAGGTCTCGTACTTGCCGGCGTCATAGCGGCCCGCCGCGCCGTAACGGTTCGTGAAACCGCCGACCGTGAGCGTCAGGTGAAGGTTCTCGTTGTTCCCCAGCTCCGGCCACAGCAACGTGATGAACGCCTGGTTGATGCCCAGGTTCGCTTCCAGACGGCGGTAACCGGGATCGGTCAGGTTGTACGACGCGATCTGGACCTGCGCCTTGACGCGATCGTTGCCGTACTTGAAGTTCAACTCCGTCCACGGCGCAACCAGGCTGTTGGTGTAGCGCCAATCGATGTAGTTCGCGTCCGGCACCAGCGGCGGCGTACGCAGCTGCGTGCCCGCCGCGTCGCGCGGCAGGTTATCGCCCGTGGCCGGGTCCAGCTCCTGCGTGATCGCCGGGCCCCAGGAGAAGCGCATCGGCGCGCGGAAGTAACCGGTGACCTCGAACTTCCACTCGGCGCTCGGCTCCGGCGCTACCACCGGCGGCGGCTCCGCGGGCGACGAGACGCGGCCGCCGACCTGCGGCGTATCCGGCGACAGTGACAGTCCAGGACCGCTGCCGGTCTTCTTCTTCTCGGGCGCGGGCGCCGGGGCCGGCGGCGGCGGCGCTTCGGCCGCCGGAGGCGCCGGAGGCGGTGCGGCCGGAGGCGGCGCGGCGGGGGCCGGCGCCGGTGTCTGGCCGAACGCGGAAGCCGTCGCCAGCGACGAGGCCAGGAAAACAAGCAAAGAAGAAGACAGGGACAGCTTGCGGGTGGTCATCATCATCCGTTGACCCTTCGCGGTTGGTTTTATGGCAGTCCCCATTAACACGAGCGGGACCCGGTTTGAAGCGTCGAATTGTTGCTCCCCCCTATGGAGTCTCGACGTCCAGGTCGTGGACCGCCGAAAATGGGGTACTAACGATCGGGACCGGCGGGCGGGCGTTGCGCGCCGCGCCGGGGTCCCGCGCTACATAACGTCGGGGATCTGGAACCTGTCCCAGGCCGGCGTGTGATTGCTGCTGGTTTCCGGCTGGTTCCAAAGATAGACGGCGGGGTAGTTGGTCTGGATGTTGATCTCGTCGGTGGTCACGGCGGTCATGTAAAGCTGCGCGATCGGCCCGCCCGTCGGGTACTTGCCGCCCTCCCGCCACGACGAGAAGATCATCCAGTAATAGGTGCGGTTGCCGTACGTCTCGACCTGCGGCGACCATTTCGGCCAGCTGTTGTTGATGCCCGGGCTAACCGGCTGCCCGGAGCATTGCGGCGGATCGTTGGCGGCCAGCCGGTGCTTCGTTCCGCCCTGGCTCTGGATCGCGAAGATCTCCGTCTGGGGCTGGGCGTACATCCCGTCCAGGGTCGTGCCGCTGTCCATCGAATCGAGCGCCGGGTGCTGCTGGCCGGCGATGGTCGCGTCCAGCTCGTTGTAGGCGATCATCTTGTCGTCGGCCGACAGCGTCCCGTAGTACTGGACGCGGCCGTTCGCCGAGCCGTCGCCCGGGACGGCCGTCGGCGTCTGCGGCCCGCTCTTCGAATACGGAACGGTGTAGAGGTGCGCGAAGCTGCTGGTGCCGAGCCGCCCCGACTTCACCTTGTCGGTCATCGTGAACAGCACCTGCGTCCCGTCGTGGCTGAACGACGGCGCCGCCGCGTAACGCCCCGTCGTGGGCGCGTAGATCCAGTTCCACGCCAGGCCCTTCAAGCTGGGACCGAAGCCCATGTTCCGATCGCCGGGGGTGGTGTTCTCGAGATCGAACCACGCCAGCCCGGACTGCTGGTCCATGTCCATGCCGCCGCCGTTGCCGCAGGGCGCCCCGTTCCCGCACGTGCCCAGCGGCGCCACCATGATGTGATCGCCGTCGGCCCAGTGCGCCTTCGAGAAGCTGGTGATTCCGACCCACGGCTGGGTGATGGCGTTGACGCCGCCCGCGCCCAGGAGGTTGGTCGGCGGCTGCGCGCCCGCGGGCGGCGTGCCCGATGCGAGCACCGCGCCCCACGGATAGAAATCGTTGAACGCGATGTATGAACCGTCGGGCGTCGACGTGTGGCAGCCGATGCACTTGACGTTGCGCGGGTTGTTCCCCTGGTCGTAGGTCTTCATCGCGACCTGCGGCAGGCCGTTGACGTAGGGTCGCAACACCTCGACGACGCCCTCGTCGCCGACCGCGAAGCCGTTGAGCAAGGTCTCGCTGCCGGTCGGCTGGCCGTTGAAGTACGTCGTGCCTGACGTCGACCAGTAGACCAGCTTGCCGTTCGCGGCCACCGGAGCGACCGTGAAGTGCACCTTGCTCCCGACCTGCACCGTCCCGCCGCCGGGCGGCGCGGTGCGCACCGTGACCTCGATGGGGATGTCGCGCGTGTGGACGGCGAGCAGCGACCAGAAGTTCTTGTCCATCGTCCACTTGGTGTCGGTCGTGTACACCACGAGGTCGTTGGCCTGGTTGCTGGCGTGAATCCGGATCTCGTACAGGCCCGCGCCGGCCGTGAACCGGAAGCGCGGACGAAGCCAGTTGTAGGGGAACAGCGTGTTGTCCTGCGGCTCGATCAGGCACGGCCCGCCGGGCGATCCCGAGTCAGCGGGGCCGAAGATCGTCGCCGCGTTCGCGGGCGCGCTGCCCACCATGACGGGCGTGGTCGGGAAGTCCATGCACTGGCCCACGCACGGCATCGACATCGTCATCGATCCGCCGAAGCCGCCGATGCCGGTGGTGTTGCCACCGCCCGCGGTGCCGCTGCCGGTGGAGCTCGGCTTCACGCCGGCGCACCCGAGCGCCAGCACGATCGAACCAGCCACGAACAGCAGCGGGCAACGATTCATCGGCCCCCTCACTTCTGACGACATCTTAAGCGAAGTACTACCTTAAAAAAGCCCGCGGCGCGCCCCGATGAACGGGAACGCGCCGCGAAAGGGTCCGACCGGTTACTTGATGAAGTACAGGTCGTCCAGCCAGAAGTCGTACATCTCGCCCTTGTCGACCGACTGGATCTGGATCGACGTCACGTGCGCGGGGTTCCACGCGAACACGGCGCCCCAGCCCTCCTGGTGGAAGCCGGTGTCGGCCCACTTGATCGTGAACTGCTTCCAGCTGCCGTTGCCCGGGAGGTTGAACTGCTCGCCCCAGTCATCGCTGCACTTGTTGGTCGTGCTGTCCATGCACAGACCGCCGTCCTCGATCTTGGTCTCGTCGGTCATCGGGAACTTGATCCGCAGCGCCGTGTCCGAGCCGGTCGCAGCCTGCGCCCAGAACGTCACGCCCGTGTACGGACCCACGTCGTAGGGAACCTTCGGACCCGAGTAGGTGCCACCGTCGGCCGCCGCGGGCTGATTGAGATCAGCGCCGATGCCCGCGCCCCAGATCGTGCAGCCCGACCAGGAACCGTGGAGGGAGAGCGAACCCATCCCGGCGTTCGGCACGCCGGCCGGAGGCGCCGTGCCGAAGTACTTCATGGTCATGTCCATCGCCGCCGGCACCTGCGTGCAGGGCGTCTGGTCGTTGTACGTGTACCAGTAGCCGTTGCGCGGCGGCGTGCCCGCCATCACGATCGTCGCGGCCGCGGGATCTTCGAAGTCGCTGATCAGGTTCATCGGATCCAGGACGACGCTGCTGCTGCCGCCGCCGCCGCCGCTACCACCGCTGCCGCCACCGCTTGTACCTGCGGTTCCGCTGCTGCCGCCGCTGCTGCAGCCGACGAGAGCGGGAGCCGAACTCAAAAAGGCGTAAGCCGCCGCAAGAGAAATGAAAGACCAATGACGCGTTTTCATGCCGAAGGACCCTTTCAGTCGGTTAGGTTAAATCCGCGCGTGCGACACCAACTGGCGATCGCGCGCGCCCCTGTGGATAACGTAGAGCACCCACACACAACCACAGCAGTTCAAATCAGTCAAGCCGGCCATGTCACGTCCGGCGCCATCCTTCACACGCGTTTTGCCCCTTCCGTACGCGTGGTTAGCGCGGCTCGCGACGGAGCTCTGGGAACAACCGGTCCATCATGTCGGCCAGCTCGGAGCGGCCGGCGGTGAAGTGTCCCTCGAGGTCGCGCGCGAATTCGCGGGCCGTCTGGTAACGTTTTCCCACATCCAGCGAGAGCGCCTTCTTCAGCACGTCGGCGGCGACGGGCGGCAGAGCGGCCAGCTGATTGAACTCGGTGTTCGCGGGACCGATCGCCGCCTTGACCAGGCGGTTGAACATGGTCTCGTCCTTGTAGAGGAACTGCGCGGTCAGGCAGTAGTAGAGGACGACGCCGGCCGAGAACAGATCGGATCGCTGGTCGACGGTCTCGCCGCGCGCCTGCTCGGGGGACATGAAGCTGACGTTCCCCTTGATCATGCCGACCTCGGTGCGGCTCATTCGGCCTTCCGCCTTCGCGATGCCGAAGTCGGACAGCTTCACCTCGCCGCGCGCCGACACCAGGATGTTTCCCGGCGAGACGTCGCGGTGGACGATCGCCAGGTTGCGTCCCTCCGCGTCGGTCTTGCCGTGCGCGTAGGCGAGCGCCTCCAGCGCATCGTGCATGATGTAGAAGGCGACGGGAACGCTCAGCGACTTGCCGAACACCTCGATGTGCCGGCGCACCAGCCGTTCCAGATCGCGGCCGTGGATGTACTCCAGCGCCAGGAAGTACTCCTCGCCCACGCGCCCGAAGTCGAACACGGGAACGATGTTCGAGTGCACCAGGCCGGACTGCAGGCGGCCCTCGTCGATGAACTGGTTGACGGCGTCGCGGCTGCGCGCCAGGTGCGGGTGCATGCGCTTGACGACGAAGTAGCGGACGAAGCCCTCCGCGCCGTGCGCGGTGGCGATGAAGATCTCCGCCATGCCGCCCTCGCCGATGCGTTCGAGCAGGCGGTAGCGGCCCAGCGTCACGCCCGCGCCCGCGGGCGGCGTCTCGATCATCGCGGCGGCGGCGGCCGGCGCGGCGGGGGTCGGCTCGGCTCCGGGCACCAACGGCCCGTGCCCGGGCGGACGCAGATCCTTGGTGCGTTCGATCTGTTGCTTGGTCGGCGGCTGCGGCCGCTGGCCGCTGCCCATCGGCCGCGTGATCACCATCGGGTTGTCGCTGTCGACCTTCGCGCGACGGCGCCCCGACAGCTGCATGACGAAGCCGGCGCTGCCCAGCAGCACGCCCGCCGCGCCGATGACCAGACCCAGATTCGAGCCGGCGGGCGGCGGCGCGCGCGGCGACACCGCGTCCAGCCACAGACCGCGATCCAGCGCGATCGCCACGCCCCCGCGTCCGTCCTCCAGGGTGACGACGCCGGATTCGCCGGCGCGATCCTCGCGCCCCACCAGCGCTGCCAGCGTGGCCTGCGCGGCGTCCGGCCCGGCCTGCGCGAGCAACCGCTTGCCGTCGGACACGGCCACGGCGGTCGCGGCGCCGTCGGCGATCGCTTGCAGCGGCGCCCGCTCCAGCGGCACGCCCAGGATCACCACGGCGCCCGACGCGTGCTTGCCGCGCGGCACGCGCGCCGCCGCGACCATGTACGCGCGGCCCTGCATGGCGGTGACGCCCGAGGCGACCCCCGCCTCGCGCGCCTGGCGCACCACCGCGGCGCCGCTGAGATCGGCGGTTCCCGATCCGATCGTCGCGAGCGCGCCGCTCGCCGTCACCAGCCCGGACAGCGGAAACTCGGTGCGGTACGGCGCCCACCAGTCCTCGTTCTCCAGCAGATCCTCGAACGTGTGCGGATCCGCGTCGAGGTCCAGCCCCGACACGATCTCGGGCAGGCGCGCGGCCGTCATCGCCTTGGGCTCCAGCGCGCGCGTCGCGCCCGACAGCGCCTGTTCGGCGCGCCCGCGCAGCGACGTCGCCGTCGTGCGCGGATCCTCCCCGCCGCCGCCGATCGCATGCGTCCGGGCGACCACGCCGGTCGCGATCAGCAAGAGCCCCACCACCAGCAACAGCGCGCCGACGACACCGGCGCCGCGAGCGGGCACGCGCTCCTCACTTCGAGCGGCGCGTGCCTGCGGCTCACTCATCGTAGGAACCGTATGCCTGTCCGCGTTTGTTCAGGTGCGGCCTGACCGACATCGCCTCGGAGCTGAACGTCACGGTCCCGCCCTTCGGGGTCACGTCGACCTGCTGCGACACCGGCTTGAGGGTGGGACTCCACAGCACCACCTTGCGCGAGCCCACCGGCACACCCGACAGCGAGAACGATCCGTCGGCGGCGACGCGCGTCCAGTGGTTGTTGGGAACGACGAGGACGTCGGCGCGCATCTTCGAATGGATGTTGCAGAAGATCTCCACCGGCCCCGGCTTCAGCAGGACCACCGGCGGCGACGTCTCGCCGCCCTTGACCGATCCGAGGTCGAACGAATTCCCGGACGCCGTCGAGAAGACGTTGTGAATGACGGTGTCCTGGTTCGGGAACACCAGCTTCGTGCCCAGCGGCACCACCACGACGCGCGGAGCGAACTGCTTGTCGCGCTGCTTGATCTCGACGGTGTGGCCGCGGGCGCTGGAACGCAGCCCGTCGATGTAGACGTAGGCCTCGCCGATCTGACCGCCGCTGGCCTTCACCCGCCCGGTCACGGTGGCGGCCTCGTGCCCCGACCCGCCGGAGTCCTTGCTCGGCTCGCTCCCGGCGGTCGCGCCGCTCTTTGGCATCACCGAAGACGGCGACGGAGGCGGCGGCAGCGCCGATGTGTCGCCCGCGCCGCCCGCGCGCAGGTATTTCAGCACGACGTCGTAGCGCTGCTGCTCCGCCTGCATCAGCTGCAGAATCAGCTGCCGCTGGTCGGCCAGCTCCTGCTTGAGGCGATCGATCTCGCCCTGCAGGCGCGCGACGTCGCCCGGCGTGGCTTCACCGGCGGCCATCACTGTCATCGGCGCCAGCGCCAGCGCGCAGGCAGCGGCCCAGCCGAATACACGAATCACCGGCATCGCGATCCTTCCCCTAGCGGTTTGCGATTTTCGTCCATGCATGGTCGTCGCGTCAAAAGCTCATCACGAGGCTGCTCGTGAAGATGTCGTTGGCAATCTTCGGGATACCATCGTATTCGCCGTTTTTCAGGTACTCGGCCTTCAGCACCGCGCGCGTCGTCACCACCCAGCGCAGCCCGACCGTGGCCCGCCACGACTTGGTGATGTACGCGCGCTGATCGCCCAGCCACACGAACGCGTCGCGATACTCCCCGCGACCGAGCATGCCGAACGACGAGGTGAGCATCGCGTCGAGCTCGAGGTAACCGCCCTGATTGAGATCCAGCCCGTACACACCCTGCGACGGTTCGCCGTCCGCGTGGCCGGTCATCCACTGCCCCTTCAGGTCGACGGGCCCCCAGTGCCCCAGCAGGTCGAAGCCGTAGAACCACATCCAGTGCGCGGTGTCGGTGGAGCGATCTTGCGGCCCGGCGCTGCCCGAGGCGCCGATCTCGAGCGACAGCGGAAGGCGGATCGCCAGCCGGGCGCTGCCCGTCTTGCCGCGGTTGCTGTCGATCTCGTCGTAGAAGTGGAACTGCTCGGTGGTGTTCGATCCGTTGGTCAGCGCGATGGCGATGACCAGCCAATCGTTGGTGCCGAACTTCGTGCGCAGCTTGAGCCCCAGCGCGGTGCCCATCGTGTAGCGCGACATCAGCGACGGCGTAATGCCGAAGCGCTTGTCGGCCTTTCGATCGCGGTACTCGATGCCGAACACCGGCTCCATCTTGCCGGCGAAGATCGACGTGCGCTGCGAATCGGTCGGCAGCCATTCCACCTGCGCGATGTCGACGTCGAACGAATCGCCCAGCGCGAAGTCGTTGCCCGTGCGCGGTGTGAAGTTGATGCTGGCCGACACCAGCGCCGTCGGCGTCAGCGCCGACCGCAGCGTCACGTTCACCTCGTTGGCGATGAAACCGGGCGCGCCGCGCGAGTTGATGCTGTCGAAGCGGGTGACGCCCGGCGCGGGACCGAGGTCGGCGACCTCGCCGCGCGAGTTGACGGCCGGCGCCAGGATGTCGCCCAGGAAAACCCAGCCGAACTGCCCGGCGTACTGGGGGAAGAACGCGTGGCCGAAGTCCTCGACGTAGCCCGAGCCGTTGCCCTGCGGCACGAAGTAGCCGAAGTCGACGTACCCGCCCACCTGGACCGTGGGCTGGTTGTTGCGGATCAGCGCTTCAGACTGCGCGAGCCGCTGCTCGAACGCGGCGTTGTCGAGGACGACGCCCGCGGATGAGTCGTCGTTCTCCTCGCTGTCCTCGGCGGCGCCCTGCGCGCGCACGCGCGCCGGAATTCCGGTGGCGGCGGCGAGCAGCACGGTCGCTAACACGAACCGCCTGGACGCCTCCGGCTTCAACACGGTCCGACATTATCAGCCGGCAACACGCTGGAGTTACAAGCAGAAAACGGCCCGTCGGGACGGCAAGCAAATGCCAGTGGGCACGCTGTTCGACGCATCGAGCCGAAGGCTTTTCGCGGTAAAGTGGAACGCGAGCAGCAATGCAGGATCGCACGCACCCCGCGCCTCGTCTTGCGCTTCTTCATGCGCTTGGTGGCGGGCCGGCGCTGATCGCGCTGGCGATCGCCGCGGCCCAATCCATTGGAACGACCGGCTGCACCCAGGAAGGTCCGCTCAGCGACCAGGAGATGGAGCAGCTCCGCGCGTTCACGCTGCCGCCGGACGGGCCACCGCCGGACACGTCGAACGCGTACGCGGACAATCGCGCGGCGGCGCGGCTGGGCAAGCGGCTTTACTTCGACGGCGGCTACTCGGGCGCCCTCGGGGCGTACAACGTGCAGAAGGACGTCAACGGCGCGCTCGGCGCCGCGGGCGTCGCCGGGCTGGTGTCGTGCCGGTCGTGTCACGACCCCGCCACCGGCGGCGTGGACACCCGATCGAAGCCGAGCGCGACCAGCCTGGGCGCCGGCTACACGGGCCGTAACGCGCCGACGGTGATCAACGCGGCCTACTCGCGGTACTGGCAGTTCTGGGACGGGCGCGTCGATTCGCTGTGGAGCCAGGCGCTGGCGCCGCCCGAGGGCGGGATGGAGTGCAACAGCAGCCGGCTCGAGGTGGTCCAGTTTCTCTTCAAGAACTACCGCCAGGACTTCGAGGACGTGTTCGGCCCGGGCTCGTTACCCGATCTGATCGCCAGCCTGCCGCCGGCGGGGAAGCCGGGCGACCGGGTGTTCGACGAGCTGGACAGCACGCCCGGCGGCGCCAAGGACATCGTGAACCGCGCGTACGCCAACTTCGGCAAGGCGATCGCCGCGTACGAACGGCTGCTGGTCAGCAACAACTTCGAGGCGTCGCCGTTCGATCGCTTCATGAGCGGCGACAAGGAGGCGATGTCGCCGGCCGCCATCCGGGGCGCGCGCCTGTTCGTCGGTCACGCCGGCTGCGCCGAGTGCCACCAGGGGGCGATGCTCAGCGATTTCTCGTTTCACAACGTGGGCGCGCCGCAGACGGGCGAGTACGTGAGCCCGACCGACAACGGCCGTTTCGACGGCGTCACCGCGCTGACCAGCGCGAGCAACATGTACACGCGCAGCAACGCGCTCTACAGCGACGACACGACGCAGACCACGTATCTCGAGTCGCTGCAGGGACCGCCGCCGGTGGCGCTGAAGGGCCAGTTCAAGACGCCGACGCTGCGCAACGTCGCCAAGACCGCGCCCTACATGCACGACGGCGTCTATCAGACGCTGTGGGACGTGGTGAACCACTACAACTTCGGCGGCGCCAGCGGGCAGTTCGCGGGCGACAAGGATCCCAGCATCTCGCCGCTGATGTTGACCGACGCCGAGCTGGCCGATCTGGTCGAGTTCCTCCGCGCGCTGAACGACGGCGACACGCCCACCATGGGCGACGATCTGCCGGGCGGCCTGGTCGGCGAGCCGTAGTTCAATTGAGTCGGGACCCCTCAAAGGGTTCCCGAACCCTCCCGCGATGGTACGCGGCGAGCAAAGCTCGCCGGCTCCCCACGCGATTTTCTTTCAGCGCAGCGTTCCCAGGTTGCGCGCGGCCTCCTGGAACACCGCGACGGCCGCGGTGGGGCGGCGGAGCAGCAGCGGATCGTTGAAGTCGACCTTGAACAGGCCGAAGCGGCCGTTGGTGCCGTGCGACCATTCGAAGTTGTCGATCAGCGACCAGTGCAGGTAGCCGATCACGTCCAGCCCCTCGGCGCGGGCCCGGTCGACGGCGTAAAGGTGCGCGCGCAGAAATTCAGCGCGCTGGACGTCGCGCCCGTCCGCGATGCCGTTCTCGGTCACGAACAGCGGCCAGCCGCGACGCGCGTAGCGGGCGAGCAGACGGTAGAGGCCCTCGGGGTAGATCTCCCAGCCGAGATCATTGCGCGGCTGCCCGGGCACGGCCGCGACCTCGTACGGGTGATCGCCGCGCAGGTGCCCGACGATCAGATCGCGCGTGTAGTAATTAATGCCCAGGTAATCGAAGCTGCCCGCGAGCGCCGGAAACGGCTCGTCGATGTCGATCACCTTGGGCAGGACCACGCGAACCCGCCCCAGCGTCACCGCGTCGAGGAACGACTCGTTGTAGAACCAGTCGGCGGCGCCGGCGACGATGCCGTCGATGGGCCGGACCGAGTAGGGATCGAACAGGCGCAGGTTGTGGGCGATGCCGACGCGCGTGGCGTGGCCGTCGCCGTCCGCGTCGGCGCGATCCTGCTCGCGCAGCGCGCGTGTCATCAAGCCGTGCGCGCGCATCAGCGCGGCCAGCGCCAGCGCCGCACGCCGCGGGTCGCGGACGCCCGGCGGCCACTGCCCCGCCAGGTAACCCTTGGCGACCAGCACGTTGGGTTCGTTGATCGTGCACCACCAGTCGACGAGGTCGCCGAACGCCGCGCCCGCCCGCCCCGCGAAGGCGGCCAGCGCGGCGGGCGCGCCGTCCCAGTCCCAGCCGCCACGCGCCGCGACCCAGGTGGGCAACGTGAAGTGGTAGAGGTTCACGATCGGCGTGATGCCCGCGGCGCGCAGCCCGGCGAACATCTCGCGATAGCGCGCGGCCGCCGCCTCGTCCCACGTTCCCGGCGACGGCTCGAGCCGGCTCCACTCGACGCCCAGGCGGTAGGCGTTGGCGCCGATCAGCTGCAGCGCCGCCAGATCCGATCGCCACAGGTTCCACGAGTCGGCGATGCGCGCCGCGCTGGCACCACCGGCGACGTGCGGCGTGCCGTCCGGGTAGCTTCCCTTCTCCCAGTCGGTCCAGTCGTTGTGCGTGCCGCCCTCGATCTGGTGCGCCGACGTCGCGGCGCCCAGGAAGAAACTGCGCGGCGCGCCCGCGAGCGGCTGCGCGGCGGCGACGTCCGCGGCGGAAAACGCGATCGGCCGCCCGCAGGCTAGCCCGGCGGCGGCGATCGCAACGACACCGGCGAACCGGCGCGCGCGCCCAGAAAGACGATCGTCACCTGCTTGGTTGGAGCCCATTCGCGCGCGAACCCTTCCAGGGTATTTTCGCGCAGGCCGACCGCCGGATCGAGCGACAGGATCAAGCGCTTCGCTCGGTTGACGCCGACGACGACCTCGTAATGGGCCAGGGCGCGCCCGCCCGTGAACGCCATCGGCTTCGCCAGGCCCACGAGCACGGGGCGGCCACGCGCCACCTGTGTGAACAGATCGTCGAACGTGCCGGAGACGACGTACGCCTCCAGCCCTTGCGACCGCGCCACGTCGCGCAGCGTGCCCGCGCGGACATCGCCGCGCGCCAGCTCCGGCGTCGTCGCCGGCGGCGCGCCGAAATGCGCGAGCACCATCGCCAGCGCGGCCGGCCCGCAGTCACTCGTCGTCTGCTGGGCCACGAACGGCACGTCGCGCACGATCCGCCATTCGGGATCGTGCGCGAGCGCCGAGACACTGTTCGCCGGGAGGCTGTGCGCCGATCCCGTGTAACAGGCGGGCGCCGCGAGCGCGAGCGCCAGAACCAGCCCGACGCGCGCGATCACGATGACCGTTCCTCAAACCACCAGGATCAGCAGGATGATCACCAGGGCCAGCACCAGGCCGCTACCGAAGTAGACGTAGACCGCGCCGCCCTTGAAGTCCTGCACGTTCTGCGACCGCTGTTCGCGCTGCGCATATTGCGACGCCTCGCTGCTCTGTGCGTTCATCGTGCCGGCCGCCGCGTTCACGAGCGCCACGCTCGTCGATGCGATCGCGCGGGCCGCGACCGGAGCCGTGCGAGGTTCGCTGTTCGCCAGAGCCATCGCCGGCGAAAACAGCGCGCCGATGATCACCGCCACCACAACCGTTCGAAATGCTCTCATCATTCCCCTGCCCTCCTCTGCTTCAGGCAACCTAAACATCAGGGAGCGCCTTACAACCTCGGCCGCGTGCTAAAGGATCGGGCATGGCCGATCCGTCACCACCAAAGCGATCGCTGATCTGGCGCCTGTGGGGCGTGATCATGTTCGTGCTCGTTGCCGGTGCGCTGGCATCGTCGGCGTATCTCTATGGACGACTGCGCCGCGAGGAGGCCGCGCGCGCGACGCTGGCGACCGAGGTGGCGGCGTTCGGTCCGCGCTTCGAGCAGTTCAAGTCGGCGGTGCGCGACGTGGGCAAGCAGCTGTCGACGACAGTGTTCCAAGAGGTCGACCTGGGCGCGACCGGCTGGCAACCGATCCAGGGCGGCTTCTACGTCATCGATTTATCGGTCGTCCCGGCGGGCAAGGGCACGCGCATCAGCGGCAAGATCGTGAACCCGACGTCGGTCGTGCACGAGAACGCGAATTTCTCCGTCCGCATCGACGAGCACCGCGGAACGTTCGCGCTGACGCGCATCCCGCCCGCCGTCGCGCAGCCCTTCGAGGTCACGCTCGCGGACGTCCCGGCCGGCACCGCGCGCAAGGCGTTCTTCGCGGTCGACAGCTCGACGATCAACTTCGCCAGCACCACCACGCGCAAGCGCGGCCTCACCGAACCGCCCGACACCGAAAAGCTGCTGAAGTAGCGCCTGGCGCCTATTGGGCGGCGCCGCGGGCGACCGTGTAGGCGGTCATGCTGACGATGGTGTCGACGTTGGCGTCGCGAGGGAGGACGGTGACGGGCTTGTTGACGCCGAGAAGGATCGGGCCGATGGCGGTCGCGCCGCCCAGCGCGGCCAGCACCTTGTAAGCGGCGTTGCCCGCCGCCAGCGACGGGAACACCAGGACGTTCGCCTCGTCGGTCAGGCGCGTGAACGGGAACAGCTCGTGGAGCTTGTCGGGCTCGACGGCGATGTCGGCCTGCACCTCGCCGTCGATCTCCAGATCGGGGCGGCTCTTGCGCACGATCTCGACCGCCTTCGCGACCTTGAGGGATTCCGGGTGCGGCGCCGATCCGAAGTTCGAGAACGAGATCATCGCGATGCGCGGCACCACCTCGAAGGTGCGGGCGGCGTCGGCGACCTGGATGGCGGTGTCGGCCAGCGTCTCGGCGTCGGGATCGATGTTCATGGTCGCGTCGGCGAAGAACTTCACGTCGTTCTTCAGCAGCATCATGTACATGCCGGTCGCGCGCCGGACGTCGGGGCGGATGCCCAGGATCTGCAGCGCCGGCCGGATCGTGTCCGGGTACGGCGCGGTCAGGCCGGCGACCAGGCCATCGGCATCGCCCCGCCGCACCATCATCATGCCGAAATGGGTGCGCCGGTTCATGTAGCGGGCCGCGCTGGCGGCGGTCACGCCCTTGCGGCAGCGCAGATCCAGGTACTCGTGCGCGTAGGCCGAATGCTTCAGCGAGTCGGCGGGGTTCAGGAGCTCGGCCCCCTCGAGATCCAGATCCAGCTCGGTGGCGCGCTGGCGGATCTTCTTCTCCGACCCGAGCAGGATCGGCCGCGCGATCCCCTCGTCCAGCACGATCTGACAGGCGCGCAGCACCTTGATGTTGTCGCCGTCGGGAAACACGATGCGCTTGGGCGCGTTCTTCGCGCGCTGCACGATCCGGCTCATGATGGTGTACTGCGTGCCGCCACTCTTGCGCTGCAGCCGTTCGCGATACTCCTTGATGTCCAGGGGCAGCCGCGCCGACCCGGACTTCATCGCCGCCTCGGCCACCGCGGGCGCGCACCACCAGAGGACGCGCGTGTCGAACGGCTTGGGGATGATGTAGTCGGGTCCGAAGCGGAAGCCGCGGACGCCGTACGCCTCGGCCACGCTGTCGGGCACCGGCTCGTGCGCCAGCTCGGCCAGCGCGCGCGCCGCCGCGATCTTCATCGACTCGTCGATCTCCCGGGCGCGCACGTCCAGCGCGCCCCGGAAGATGT
>Ga0207648_10003220_pt1 | contig 17188 bp, 29 predicted proteins | sample KBSMisM32_FD_184310 | JGI IMG/M metagenome (GOLD analysis project Ga0207648, IMG submission 184310) | Miscanthus rhizosphere microbial communities from Kellogg Biological Station, Michigan, USA - KBS Miscanthus M3-2 (SPAdes) (version 2) | ecosystem: Host-associated > Plants > Roots >...
TAGAGCTTCGTCGCTTCCGCACTGTCAGCGTCGATCTGATCGAGTGCCTCTGCGAGTCTCTCAACGGCTGTGCGAAGATTGAAGCTGATGTAGTCGTCCTTGTAGACGTTCCTCCGTACAGTTAGATTGGTAAATTGTCGCATAACAATTCCACTTTCGCATTCCATTATCCAACATCTTTAGCGGGGTATGGAGGTCACGGAGGAACACTCCGCTCGCTGTTCGAGCATCGGACAAAGCGCCCTGGCTAACCTCGGCTCCTTCAATCCTTACCCCTACACCTGATACCCCCTAGATTCTAGCTGCAGTCAGAAGTATCCTTAAAATACAATTGTTGCTCCCGATCTCTGCTCTTTGCCTTAGATTATCTTCGAGCTGACAATCAGGCCAGAGTGGAGAGGAGGTTTTGAGCGAGGCTTTTGTCGTTCTTGGTTGAGAGTTGACAAAATGAGCCTGCAGCAGGAGATGCATTTTGAATCGGGACTTCTCCGCGTGGAGGCAAGGGGAGAGTTCTCGTTGGATGAGGCAAAACGGGGCTTCATCGAAGTACTTGAGGCTGTGGCTCGATACGAGGCGGAGAAAGTCCTTATCGACGGTCGGAAGGTGACGGGAAAGCCCGAAGTCATTGAGCGGTTCTACTATGGCGTATTCGCAGCCGAAGAAACAAGTAGGCTTGGCAAAGAACACAGAGTTTTTCCGCGGTTTGCCTATGTTCTCCATGAGCCTGTTCGTGATCCGGGAGGGTTTGGAGAATACGTTGCTGCAAATCGCGGGATGATTATCAAGACCTTTGAGAATCCAGAAGAGGCTATCGAATAGCTTGAAATTCGGCGCTGATTGTTCTTGCTGCGTGGGCTGAGGTAGGTGTTCGGCGGGATAGGACCCTTAATGAGCGGGCCATAGGTTCGGCGCGTAAGCGCCGCTGGGCGCTGGGTACAATTGCCTTTCTGCCCCAAAGGCCCCTTTTTGTAGATTCTAAAAAAAATCCTAGACGACGCTTGGAGAGACGAACTGAAACACTCCTACCCCCGGTACTTGGAAATATATCTAGACACTAACACGCGGTACCTAGTACCCGCACCAGCCCCCCTGCCGCCTGGCGCAAGGATACCCCGGGGGTACCCCGGCAGGTGTTATTAGAATGTTAGCGAGAGAGACATTTCAGTGCGGAGAGAGTCAGAACTAGACAGACAGAGCCAGAAGGTACGATTGACGAACAGCAGGAATGACAAGGGGACGGCCCAAGTCTTCAACAACTTGAGTCATCCCCTGTCGTTCACTCTTAATCAGCGGGCCGTAGGTTCGACCCCTACACGGCCCACCAAAACAATCACCTACTTAGACCGGGACACTGGTAGCCATTTCATGGGAAGTGCTGGCTGGCGTTATTACGGTGTTAATGTTATCCAAAACATTGACCCGATGAAATTAGGGTTCTTCCTAGTAGCCATCCATTTGTATCACAGTAAAATTGTCATCATTGATGCCCGCGATGGAACTCCGGCCTAAGCCACGTTGGCCCCCTGGGACATGCCTATCGCGGCATATCAGAAAACTCGATGGGAACACGGATACAGCGGACGCGCTGTAGATGCCCCGTGAACGCCATCGGAATTCTGAACCAGTTATAGTCGCGAAGGCCCGGCTTCGAAAGGAACCGGGCCTTTCTTTTGTCTCCGCCGATTCAATTATGAAAGTTGGTCTGTGCATTCAACCCGCCGAGACCCAGATGCCGCGAGTCGACAATTTGTTCAAACAGCACCGCTGTGAGGTCGTCAATGTAAGGCGCTCTGAAGCGAGGATAATGGAAGGGCTATGACGATTCTTGTGGCCACTTGTGCAGACAGCTGGGATTAGGACAGGCCCACAGAGGCTGTGGAGGTTCTTCTACTTTTAGCTCAGGGGAAATGCGCCAACTCTCGATAGACTTTACCTCCTGCTGACACTTGGGACACTTCGGTGGCATTTGCCCCTTCCCTCCGAGATGTCAGAGCATTTGCCTTCCTTAGTGACCACACCCAAGAATAACACTTGAGAACGGGTATACCCCTAGTAGATTCCCTAGTCGGCTGCCGGTGATTCTTCCAGGCACATCTCTAGGGTATTTCGCTATGCAACCTAGGGTCCTGTCCAGGCCGGAAACTTTTTTTACAACTGCTACATTGTCTTATGGACACCAAGCGCCAACATTCAACCACTCCCCCGGCCACGACCATTCTTCTCATCGACGAGAAACACCAGGATCGAACTTACTATGCGGATCGACTCAAAATGTCCATACCAGATTGTGTCGTGCTGGAGGCGAAGGATGGCGCATCGGGTCTTGAATTGTACCGGTCTCGGCAAGTCGATTGTATCGTCACCGAACTTCTTCTGCCTGACATGTCTGGGATCGAATTGCTCTTGGAAGTGATACCTCATGCACAACCGCCACAAACAGCGGTAGTGATGCTCACCGGCAATTCAATACCTGCCCTAGCTGAGTTGGCCAAGACGTATGGTGCTCAAGCCTTCTTCATCAAACGACTCACGTCAGGTGATGAACTGGCCCAAGCGATACAGAAGGCGATTGCCAGAGTGGGACCGACTCACAAGGATCGCCGTGAAGAAAGAACTGTCTAGGCCGTCCATCCGCGCTGAGTTCCGTTGGCTAGACAGCCGACGGCTCACCTTTCAATGACTCCGCAGATCGCCCGCCCTTCAGGAGCGCCTCCAGCAGATGCTGCAGTCGATCGACTTCTCGGAGTGGAAGCCGTTGAAAGGCTAGTCCAAACTCCAGTCCCTTGACCCATTGCACGGTCGTCCGCTCAGTGAATAGCGATTTCTGCGAAGTTGGGAGAGAGAGCCAGACGCTCAAGGTCTCACCCACGACCACGGGGCCATTGCCGATGATTCGACAACCCATCCGGGATAACTCCTGCACCACCCCTTCGCCAGCGGACGTGTGTCCCCGATAGATTATCGAGATAGGCTGAGGGAAAGGTGAGTGAATCCGGAGAGCAAACCGCTTGTTGGTCATACAGGTGACTCTTTCCAAGTGGCCGTCTCAATAAAGCATAGCGCATTATTATGGCCCTTACATGATCGAAGGATGAAGGTTGGATGAAGTGTTCTTCATAATTGTGGGTCTCACGTCGCAGCCTCGAAGGACTAGCTTCGTCCGAGTGACTCGTATAATTGTCTCAATAACTACCCTTAGCTGTGGATAACTACTATGATCTAGGAGATGGCTGCATGGGTGAACTCCTACACCTCTATCGCGCAGAAAAAGTCAATGCTAATTGTGGGGATTTACAGTGATGGTCAATGAGACCACAATATCTTGTGGGTCCCCTTCATGAGACCCAATGCCCAATAAATAAGCAGTGTGCTATTTGGCAATCTGATTCAGCGTCTGAAGCAAGCCGACGCGGTGTTACGCACATGTTTATCAACAGATGCTGGGGAATAGTGATTTGATCGCGAAACGGGTCAAAATGTCTGGCAACACTGTCGCTGGCTTGAATGTCCTGCCACCGACCTTGACTCCCGTGGTCGATGACCCGGTCCACAGACGCTGGGTGAGCAGACATACACCTGGATCGGCGAATTGTGCGCCTGCGGCTCACTCGGCAGGGCGAAGTGTTGGCACGCAGAATTACGGAACGGGTTCAGCATATGAAAATCGATTTGACAACCTGAGTTCCTCTATAGAAATTGTGTAAGCCCTGGCCCTGCGCACCATCACTCTCACGAGCCCCCAAATTCATGCCCGGAAACGCGTGGGATTCTGGTGGTCTTCGTATGAGCCCGAATTGCCCCATCCTCGGGACCATGTGGATCAGTCATGGGAGGCTTCAGAGCGTGATCAAGCCATTCTCTATCTCGAACAATCGTATCTTTTAACCTTGATTTCTCTAGGCTGGTCATGGTGTCGTTTGGTGGCTATGATTCGCCAAAAATGGGACATGGCCAGTGTACGGACGGTGTGTGGCGATTCCCAGAAGGCATCCTGCATTATGTGCGGCATCATGCGGAAAAGCCGCCACCTGATTTTCTAGAACACATGGGCAAGATGAACTTCAGGGTGTCATAATCATGAGCCGCTTGACACCGTCCTTGGTAAGACGGCTTGTGTAAAGAGTTGGCCCATTGAGTCGAGAGAAAGGAGTCTCTATGCTTAAAACGAATCCGCGGTTCCTCATCCTGCTGAACCTTCTCGCGGGACTCTGTGGTGGGGTCCTCGCGAGCTTTTGCATTCTGGGCAGTTCCGTTGTAGCCCAACCCATCCCAGCAGACACCCCGAACATGATGAAGGCGGACATTCCTCAAACGATCAGCGCACAGGAATTCCGTCTGGTCGATACCAATGGCAAGACACGGGCTTTGCTGGGATTCTCAGCGGATGGACAACCCATCTTACATCTGATGGATGAGTCGGAGAGTGCCCGTGTGTTGCTGGGAATAGCAGCCGATACAGGAGTTAAAGTGCACGACGTGGATGGAAGAACCAGGCTCGTGTTGAGTGTGGATGAACAAGGGCAGCCCTCGCTTGTGATGCGAAATCGGCAATTTCTTACTAAGTCGTTTCACCCGTAAGGAGAGCTGATTATGAGACATGTACGTGTATTCGTCGCTGTATCGCTGCTATTTGCCGTCTTTGGAGTTATTAGTGTCCTTCCCTTTGGTTCATGCTCTGTCGTGGCCATTGCTGCGGACAAAGCCAAACGGGCTGATGACCTCCTCGACCGCAACACGGCCACTGCTGAGCAACTCAAAGCGTTACCTGGTATCGGTGATGCCTACTCCGAGAAGATCATCCAGGGGCGTCCGTATCAACGGAAGGATGAGCTCGTGCAGAAGCAGATTCTTCCACGGGCGACCTACGAGCAGATCAAAGACAAGATTGTGGCGAAGCAGAAGTAAAGTAACTGTGAAATAAGAAAGAGAGGATAGCCATGCACCACACACGACCAAGAATGCTATTCACAATTGCAGCGTTCCTACTCGGTTTTGGACTGGGAGGCGTATCGATGCATTATGCCGCTGCTGAAGGGCTGTTCGGAGTCACGTCCTCGGTTAAGCAGATTGGGAGTGCGTTGGTAGATATGCAGAAAAATATCGATGAACTTCAGAAGAATATGGGAACGATTCAACACGCAAAAGAGCAGTTAGCAGCCCTGGCACCGGAGCGCAGTGGGGAAGCGATCAAGAAGGAGGGCGAGTCCTTAAAGAAGCTACTCCCGGGCATGGGCCAATGATTTGAATGTGAACTATAAGGAATATGTTCCACCCTATTGCCTTGGTTCTGATTCTGTTAATTCCATCGGCTCATCAGGCGTTGATTACCCAAAATCAGCAAGACCATCGGCAATAACCCGGGAGCTTTTGCACGTTTAGCAGTGGTTCAAGTGAACAGGACAAGTTGCAACAAATCCGCCGGTCCCTTCGATTAGTCGCATGTCCGTAGCTCGCGTACGCCGCGGCCGATCTTACGACGAATGAGTGTGCGCAGCGTCACGCCGTCCGCATAGCCTACCTGAGCCGCAATCTGATCCACGCTGGCCGTACTTGTTTGTAGCAAATGCACGGCACGCTCAACGCGAAGATCTTGGAAGTACGCCAACGGAGACTTGCCTAACACGGCGTGCAGGCGACGCGCCAGGGTGCGTTCGCTTGTCATGGCTGCCTGAGCTGCTTGGCTGAGCGAGAAACCATCAGCGAGCTGCCTCCGTGCCCATCGCTCGAAACGCTCGACGAGCGGGTCGGAGTGCACGAGATGGTCCGGAATCATGAACGCGGCTTGCGAGGGCCGCGAGTCAATCAGAAGGTAGCGAGCAGTCAGCGCCGCCAGCGTCGGGCTGCGGCGACGCACCAGCCATAAGGCAAGATCGAGGTGTGCCAACGCTGCGCCGCCGGTGACGAAGCGAGAGGAGCTCACAATCATTCGCGAGTCGTCGAGAAGGACCTGGGGGTACCGTTCCCGAAAGAACGGGGCGAGCCACCATGAGGTTGTCGCACGATGGCCGTTAAGCAGCGAGGTGCCCGCCAGGACAAACGTTCCCGTGCATGCCGCACCCACCAGCGCCCCGCTGCCAGACCAGCGACGAAGCAGCGTATGCGCGTCCCTAATATCGCGCCGGTCAAGTGCAATTCGCAATGTGTCCGGCATTGTCGCCGCGAGCGCCGGCACGAGCACGACATCGGGCCGCGCAAGTCGTGCCGCAGACCGTACAGGTACCGACAGTCCGTGACGAGTGTAGACGCGGGACCCAACACCGACGACCGTCACATTGAAACGGGCCGACGACGTGCCGGTGGATTCCGCCAGGTCATTCGCCATGCCGAAGGTATCGAGCAGCGTCGTTAAGCCGCTGTCGAAGAGTTCATTCAGAGCAAGTACGTAAATTCGCATGGCGAGAATTATAGCATAATTGTCATTTCTGCCACTAGTCCAAATAGGCACTCACCGCTAGACTCTCACTCACGTTGTTTAACCTTAATCACAGGAGGCTACCATGGTACGAGTTGGTCTGTTAGTACACTTGCAAGCCAAGCCGGGAAAAGAAGCCGAGGTCGCGCGCTTTGTTGAAAGCGGAATAGCACTGGCGAATCAGGAACCGGCTACGCCGCTCTGGTTCGCGCTCCGATTGGGGTCTGCGAGGTTTGGCTTTTTCACTGCCTTTGCCGATGAAGCAGGCCGCCAGGCACATTTAGATGGCCCGGTCGCGGCAGCACTGATGGCCAAGGCACCCGAGTTGCTAGCCGAAGCGCCGCGGATCGAGCGGGTTGACGTGCTCGCCGCGAAGATCCAGCAGTGACGCTTAGCAACGAGGGAAGTTGGATGGCGATGACTTCGGTGAGTTTGAGGAGATTATGTGCCAGTTCTGCATGAGCGGCAGCCAGCGGCTTACCGGAGGCTGCCACTCTGTGAACCACCGTGCCAGTGTCAACTGCCAGCGGGAAAGCAATACAAGGTGCCCGGCCATTATTAACTCGGATGATGCTCGACCCCAGCATCGCCGTCAACAGGAGGAAGTCATGTACGATCTGAAGAATCTCAACAAAATGAAGCATCTCGAGACATATGCGCCAGAAGCCATGCGTGCATTTGTCGCGTTCGATCAGGCCGCCTTGGCTGAGGGAGCGATTCCAAGGAACTCATGGCACTCGCGGTCGCCTTCACGACGCAATGCCCGTATTACATCGAGCTTCACTCGAATAAGGCGCGAGAGCTGGGCACGTCGGATCCGGAGATCGCTGAAGCCGTGCTCATCGCTGCGGCATTGCGTGCGGGTGGGGCGATTACCCACGGTTCATATGCGATGAAGGGAGCCTGAACGGCTCATAGTCAGCTCTACAAACAGGACACAAGGAGGAGCATTCATGGGTAAGTTTGATCGATACGCCTTCAGCGCGAATCCATCATTTGACGAAGCCGCCACACGAGAGGCTTTCTCTCGCGCAGTTCCACTCAGGACACTGGTGATCTACTGCTACGATCCGAGGGCTGCTGAAATCCCACAGGTCGTCGCGGAGCGATTGGGCAACGAAGTATTTCCCGGACAGATCATGCACGACACGTCGGGCAATCGCGTGGCTTCGTCCACGACTCTATTTCCCATCATCGTGGCCGGGGGGCGAGCCATCGATGCGTTGCGCTCCATCACCGTCGCGCAGCATCTGTTCGGCATACAGAACATTGTCGTGGTTCACCATTCGCATTGCGGTGCGACCACCTTCACAGCCGACGGCATCATCGGCGCCTATGAACAGGAGCATCATGCTGATATTGCATCGCTCTACGACCTGGACAGTATTTGCATTGCGGACTATGAGGCTTCGCTGAAGCGGGACACAGCGCTCGTTCGATCGCATGCCGGAACACCAAAGCATGTGAACATCTTCGGCTATTTCTATGATATCGACACCGGCCTGCTCACTGACGTCGTGACGGACAACGCCGAGGCTGCCCTGCGCGCCTGATGGAATGGCACCTTCAATGGGTCACATGACCCTTTGATAAGAGGAACAAAGATCAACTTAAGATGATCGGTCAGTTCGAAAGATACAACAAACCAAAAGGAGACAACATGAGTAAGCGACTCCATCACAAAGTGGCTCTCGTGACTGGGGGCAATAGTGGTATCGGTAGGGAAACCGTCCAACGCTTCGTGGAGGAAGGAGCGACGGTCTATTTCACGGGAAGAAACGCGAAAACGATCGAGGAAACGGAAAATTCCCTCAGTCGTGGGAAAGTAACAGGAATGCGTTGTGACGTGAATGATGCGCGCGGATTCGTTCAAGTGTTGAAACGGATTCAAACGGAGCAAGGCCGGCTAGACGTCCTATTCCTGAATGCCGGCATTGCCGAACTGACGCCACTCGGAAGCACCACGGAGGAACAACTCAGCCGCCTGTTTGACACCAACCTGAAAAGTGTCTTTCTGTCGGTTCAATCCGCCATTCCCTATTTTCCTGAGAACGGCGGGTCCATCATTTTAAGTGGCGCATGGCTGACAGAAATCGGGGCTCCGCTACTCAGTGTGGTCTCGGCCTCGAAAGCCGCCATTCGAAACTTTGCGCGCAGCTTCTCGTCGGCACTACTAGAGAAACACATCAGGGTCAATTGTGTCAGTCCCGGAGCGATTGAGACGCCCCTCTATGGTCGACTCGGGTTGCCAGAAGCCCAGTTGAAAGAACTGGAGGTGTTGATTGCCCAAAAGGTGCCTTTGGGCCGGTTCGGGACGGCGAGGGACATTGCCAATTGTGCGGTGTACCTGGCCAGTGATGAATCTCCATATGTGTTAGGAGCGGATTTCGTCGTGGATGGTGGGTTCAGCCAGTTATTCAGCATTCCAGCACCGGAATGCCCCGTCCATCCAGAATAGACCGCTGAACTTCCGTAAGCTCGGTCTTGATATCTAAATACGTCTTTTGTTTATTCCGCATGTAAAGGCCATGCCTACACCACATGACCCACCATGGGGTGTGCCGATTGAGGTAGGTGTTAATGGTGTTAATACGGTGTTAGAGGACGCGACAAAATGCGTTCAGGTGAGGTAAACAGAAACAAGGTGAGACAAGTGGCCTCCGCGCGGATTGCATGGAGCGAAAAGGGGATTGCTCATGTCATCAAGGACTTGAGCAACCCCCTCGATCTCACTCTTAATTAGAGGGCCGTAGGTTCGACCCCTGCACGGCCCACCAAATTCTTCAACAACTTCTGCACCCTGCTTCTCGATTATGTCAACTTGATGTGTCATCGAGCCTTATTGGGCACGACGGGATGAAGAAACAAGATAGGCCGCCGAACGGTCAGCGATCATTGGATCGGCTGCCTCGACACCGGGAACCAGCATTCCCGGCATGAAAAGTAATTTCTTCTCTGCCGCTTCACTGTCTGGCACAATTTTGGTGATGGTGATCGTGCCCAATTCGATTTTCTTGCGACTATCTGGCCATGTGATCGAAGGATCGTCGAGTTTATCATCTTGGGCAGCCACCTGCAGGAGCAACTTAAACTTGATGGGACCACGACGAACGTGCTCGCGAATCTCAATGGTCAGATAGTTGGGGTCCATCGTTCGGAGCTGCTCTGTGCTGAGGAAGTGCTCACCTGCCACGGGCTGGAGTTGGTACCGACCGAATGTGGTCACCCCTTTCACGTTCGTGAACTTGAACGTGTTTACACCGAAATAGGACAAGGACCCATAACTCGCTGGTGCCGGCTTGGACGCTTCCAGAAAAGACTTTGCGGCCGGATGATTGCTCAAGAACGTATCGAGCGCTGTGGGTGGAGGATCCCCCGGTTTCGTGGCGCTCAACGAAAGAAGCAAATCTCTTAGTTCTGCTGTCGTGGCGACAGGAAAACCGTTGAATGAGTGCGTCACTAGGTCGGTCTGCGAGCCGTCAGGAAGGTGGAATTTCACGGCCATGCCGCGGGGGCTTGCCCCGGGGTCGGTATCGGAAATAGCGGGTAGCCCCGTAAAGGCGGAAAATCGAATGATCGCAGGAATCGGCCGCTTAATCTTCTGAAAGTGTGAGGCCTTGCTCACCGTCGTGGCCGACGCACTAGGAGTGAATTTGCCTTCCAACACGACGCCCTTCGCATGGGCCGCGCGCTTTCCAGGGTGCATTCCAAATACTGCATTCAGGGAGTCGACTGCCTGCTCAGGCACTGATTTCTGGTTAGGGGGAGCCTCTTGTGCGATCCCGATAATTGGACTAATTGTCATGACGGCTAACATTGCGATTGTCGCGAGTATTTTGCACATTGATTGGTTCCTCTTTGATTCAGCCACAACCCCTCCGGTTTGACTTTATAGGATATGGCTTAGCGAGCTATTCTGAAGAGAGGCCCATGCTAAAGCAATCAAGATTAGGAAAGCAATTGATAGATACTTTAGGTCTTGACTCTATGGCAGTGATCGAACTGCTCTACCACCTCGAGGAGACATTCGGTCTTCAAATCCCCAACGAAGATTTGGCGGGACTGACGAATGTCGGCCATGTCGTGAGTTATGTAGAGAAGCGACTGGAGAAAAGTGGTTCAGCGGCCCCGATCGAGAAGGTAGTGAAATCGTCCGAGCCGAAAAGTAAAATGAAGTCCTGATCTATGTGGCGACGCGAGCACGCACTCCTATTTCTCTTATACATCAATAATTATTGTCGGCGGAGGGATGGTCCCCGGAACCTACTTCATTGGTTGCATGTGTTTAATTGACACTGCGTGGTCCACGAATCCACTCTTGTAGGGCCTCGATGGCTCAGTGGCCTGGACCTGGACCTTGTCGCCGGCCTTGACGGCGCTGTCCAAGACAGTGGTCTTGTCCGTATGCAGTCGGATTTCTTTACCGACCATATCCTTCACCACGTAAAATTCCCCCTCGATCTTCACCAGGTCCCCTTCGATCGTCTTTAGGGTGGGTGACTCGGTCAGGTCTGCAGCATAGGAGAGGGAGACCACCGCGACACTGATCACCATCGCGAACATGAGCTGAACAATAAGCTTTTTCATGACGGAACCTCCTTGATGATGTAGCAGCGCGATTGCGCTGACGTAGTCGTTTCAACTCAACATGAACGGGCCACTCCTTGCAATGTTCCACTCTTGACGCAGGTGCTAATCAACCCGAGTGCTGCGCCCTGTGAACAAATGGATCACGATCAACACTATCCCGATCACGAACAGAATCCAGGAAATCTGCATCGCGATTGCCGATACTCCGGCGACATTCAGGGCGCCAGCAATCAAGCCGACTACCAAGAACACTAGTGCGTAATAGAGCATGGGCCTACTCCTCTCTATTGAAATTGATTCCAAGAGAATCCTAGCCTGTACAGTCCCTGTAGGTCTCTAGGAAGGTCCCCAGTTGTCGACTTAAACCATCGGTTCACTTACGGCTTGACACCACTTGTGATTCTATACAAGATTCACATCCTTCGTTGTCGGCTCAGCAATAACGACAGAAATTCCATCGTGATGAACACCTCTCCTTAGGCTGATTGTAATGGCGTCTTCACACCCCTCACATAAACGTTCAGGCCTTACCCAACGGTGCCGCGACCTCATCCAGATGCTGTCGTATGAGTTCATTCTGACTGCTACTATCTATTTGCCACCAATGTTCTTCATGGTTGGGCCGGCATCGATTGCATCAAATAACCCACCAATCACTCTCGTCCTCAACTCCATTGTTGGCTTTGCTTTCAGTGGGGTGCTGCACTGCGTGGGGCATCGATTACTCAAAGGTCTGCCGATTGAACCGAAAGCTGTGTATTTCTCTACCTCACTTCGTTTGCCTGGGAAACTTACGCTGACTCAGTTCGTATGGATGATGGAGGTCATTGTCGCGGTTGCAGGTTTCAGCGGAGTCGCGGGAAAGCATTTCTTTCTTATTGGCGGTGTTCTTGAGACTCAATTAAGCGCAGTCCTCTTTGCCGTGGGTCTCGGCCTATATTTTCTTCCAGTCTATCTGGGGAAATTATGGATCAAGAGATACTGTTCTCTGTTGCCTTTGATGCGTCCGACAGAAGAGGTCATCAACAAATCTCTCCCTGAGAGCAGATCCCATTGAAGGTCCCTTTGTCATGGCGCTTTAGGATGGCCCTCTGCCTGACCGGACCGCCACACGGCAACGGTGTCCCTCTGTTCCATGCCGCAGTTTCGCTGTTCATCTTCACAAGCCGCCAGACTAGGGTTTATCCCAGTACGAGCATCATCGAGAGAGACGTACAGTACGATTCTCAGATCAGAAAACGCGATGGGAACACTGCCAATGATGCGTTGTGAAAGGCTGTGAACGCCATGGGAATTCTGATGCTGAGATGTCATTAGAAACCGCGATGGCACCATTGGCCGCTTCGTCTGGAACCATCCCGGAATCGTCGCGAAGGCCCGATGCTGGATGGCACCGGGCCTTTGTGTTTCTACCGCACAATCACCACTTACTACACCGTTCCCGCATGCGAATCCTTTCCGCATAGTACGTGCGGTCCCTGTCGTTATCATCACTGAGCAGGATGGTCGAGAGAGAAAAAAACAATGCAGGATGTCGATGGGGTAGGCCTTCCATACCGGGTCCACCGGCAAGATGTATGTGATTAGGATGTGGGCGTTTACACCATAGGCTCGAACATAGAAGCTAGGGCGATTCCTAGCCGGAGATTTCCGAGGGAAAGTATAGGCTGCACCCAAGGAGTCTATTGGACTTGCTAACTCATAAAAGCAATTATGGTAAACACCAGCCGATGGTTGATGCGGATCCTCCTCCCTGTCCTACTTTGCCTGATATACATAGGCCGCTCAGAGGCTGAATGGTATGTGGCAGGACAGGTCGGAGCCAATTTTGCCGATCGACTCACTGACATTCAGGGCACGGGAAATCTCCAATCCTTGTCTTCCCCAGATTTCGATTTGCAGAACGCTGTCGTCTATGGAGGGAAATTGGGATATTTCCCCAATAACAGTTCATTTGGTATCGAGGTGGATGCCTCCAACAGTACGCCGCATATTAAAAATCTCGGTGATGTGCCCGGCATCCATATGAGAGTGACGACGGTCGGGATTAATCTGCTGCTTCGCTATCCCGGTCAGACGTTCCAGCCATACGTCGGTCTTGGTGGTGGGGCTTTGATCGCTCGCATCGACGACTCTCCAGCTAACCGCAGCGTCAGCGACAGCGATGTGGGGCCGGCCTTCAATCTGTTGACGGGGATTCGAGCGTTCGTCACGCCGTACGTGGCGGTATTTAGCGAATATAAATATACGCAGGGAACCTTAAGCTTTGACCGAGCATTTCCACCGGGCGGAGGATTCAGCGGAGATTATCGGGCCCAGTATCTGGTAGTGGGTGTGTCGTATCATTTTTAAACAAGATCGATATCCATCTCCTTTCCGGAGTTCCTCGTGGCATCATGCAGCTATTCCGGACGGACAATTCTTACCTGTACCCGAGTAATCTATCATGAGTAAGACGCAGGTCGTCCGGACCGTTTTTGGGCTTTCCCTCCTAGCGGCTGCCATCTTGTGGGTCGGCTGCGCCCAGTCTGCACACCAAACGGGACAGGACGTGCTGAAACAAATCGTTCCCGCCGAACTACTGTCGCAAGTTGACCAGTCCATTTCCTTTGCGGACCTTCGGTCTTCTCCCGACAGTTATATCGGCCGCACCGTGCTGTTCGGAGGAATGTCCATGAAGTCGCAACGCGTGAAGGATCGCACTGAAATCGAGATCCTACAGCTTCCCATGGTTGCAAAGCGGCCTTCGGAAATACGGTCGCAATCGGAAGGGCGCTTCATTGCTGTCCGATCGGGAGAATTTCTCGATCCGGCGGTTATCGAGCGAGATTCTCCTTTAACGGTCATTGGTGAGGTGAAGGGAGCAATGGTCAAACCTTTAGACGAAGGCGAGTATCAATATCCGGTGCTAGAGATCAAACATTTAATCAATTGGAAGGAACTGCAAAGCCGGGATCGAACAACAGGCTATGATGGCGGGTATGGGTACCCCTATTGGCCGTACAGCTACGGGCCATATGGATATGGACCCATGGGTTATTACGGCAGTCCATTTTATGGGCCATATCGCTATGGTGGCTTTTATCCCTATTATTACGGGGGTGGGGGGGCATCGCCGGCACCTTCACCTCGACCACCGTCTTCTTCTGTCCCTCCGCGATTCCAAAAAGGCCGGTAAAGGCCGCTTATGACTCGGACGCCATGGAGTGAGATCATCCTATTGGGCAAGCGATCGTGCAATTCCGATTGAACGAGGCAGCAGAATCCACAACATAAAAAAAAGGCCTAGGAGTGACATCGCCACCAGGAGACTCCAGATTCTATTTTGAAATATCATTGTCGCGATTAAGTACACATCCACACATATCGCCATCATTAGTGGAAACATGCTCCACAGGAGGAGTCGGGAAGAAAGTGCAATAAAGTGCTGTGTCATCCACTTTTCCTTGGCTTGACGGTGATACGCGGCAGGGGTCATGACCAGGGCCATCGAGATGACCACGAGAAAGATCGCGATAAAATGAAGCGACCGGTGTGAAGGATCCAATCGGTCCCAAAAGGGTTGGTTAAAAACCGCGATCAATTGAAAGCCGAATAGGGCTTGAATCCCCGGAAGGACCATCCGGCATTCTTCTAAGAGATGACTGATCGTCTTGAATGATGATGCGCCGACCGCCTCGTCAGTACAGGCCTTACCCTGTTGTTCCGCTGTAGCCCCAAAATGAACCATCTCAGCACCTCAGCGCCAACCCGGGCGCACGTTGCCAGGATGAGTGGGACCTGATATGCCAGGTCGGCTGGTCGGTCCGGGACATAGGAATGAAGGTTCCGTATCGATTCCCGTTGTTAGTGAGATTGTCAAAAGAAGTTCATCTGGGCTACTGGGAACCTTCCTAGGATCGTCTCGAGGAATCCGTTGGCGTTGTTGATCTCTCCTCATTGCAGTCGTTTGAGGCGCACCGCTCGCGCCAGTAACCCCATCACTCTCGCCGCTAGAGACAATGTGTAGATTGCCTGATAACGCCTCATGAACTTCTTGGTCGCTTGCGCCTCGCTCTGCCGGCCAGGGGGATCTCCTAGGATACCGTGAGCACCGATAGTGTTAGAGTGCCGCTCAGTGGGGGAAATAAGGCGAGATGAGAAAGACAGAGATTGCCAATCGCATTCATCAGGAGGCCGGAATTCCACAGGAGAAAGCGGCTCGGCTGCTGGATTCGATTGTGGACCTCCTCAAGTCCACACTTCAGAAAGGGGAGCCGATCATCATTCCCAACTTTGGCAAGTTTACGGTGCGCAGTAAGTCTACTCGGTTGGGACGAAATCCCTCTACAGGCGAGCCCATCATGATCCCCGCACACCGAGTAGTGACATTTAACGCGAGCTCCCTTCTCAAAGCCGACATGAATCCTGTCCAGACAGAGAAGCCAGAAGCTGTGGTGTCAACCGAGTAGGCCCTGGAGCTCATGCTGCGATTCCTGCATTCGGCAATTCGTTTGAACAGCAGTGCCACAATGCTTGTTCAGGTCCTAAGCCCTATCCCTCCTCCGAACTACTTCCTTTAGGTCTGGTCCCATCCCGCAGTTGTCGATAACCTTTTCAGAGAAAGCGGGCTCACAGGAATCGCAAGGAGTGATCATGACCACTCTTTTTGCCATCGTTGGAGCAGGCTCCGCCATTATTTTTCTGGGACTTCTCACGCTGGCACCGCTTGGTTGGATTGTGATCCTCTTTGCGGTAACGATCGGGGCTCATTAGGAGGTATTTCTATGTACTAATTGTGGCCATATAGAGGCTGTTATCTTGGAAGCGAATCGCCAATTGCATGAAGCGATCGTTAGAGGATAACGGTGGGAGCGTTTGCAACCCGTAAGAGCTATCTTCTTCTCTGAAGAAATGCGACAAACAGTGAGTTCATTTGATTGGACTAATGGACAACACGCGTTTCTGATTGTCCACCTCACGCACGTTCGCTTCGATACTATCTCCAGGCTCAATACGTCCGGTGACGTGGGAAGATTCATCGGTCATTAGCCGCACTTCTTTCCCATAGAACTGCCTGACCACATAGTCCGGACCTTCAATGCCGAGCACTTCGCCCTTTATCGTGTCGATGCCGTTTCGCCGTTCTGCTCCGCACACGATACTCGATGGGCCGGTTTTCTTATCTACACAGGGGGCAGCGGCTTCAATCACAGCAGTGGCGAGGTTCAGACACAGCATGAACCCGCTCGACATACCAGCGATGATTTTAGGGTCTCGAGTCATAGAGCCTCCTTGGAAAAGGAAGGTCGTATCATACGACCCCTCCCCTTTGGGATATCTGGGAAGGTCCCTAGTCTTCGGATGCCAGCTATCAGAGGCGATGCCCTTCAATATGCTTCTTCACCTTCCCCCGCAGGGCTTTTTCTCCGAGCATGCCGGGCTGGCCAGTTAGTCCTCTCCGTCCGGTGATGCTTCTCAACGCTTTTTCCTGTGCGGGAGATGGCCTGAGCGCACCTGGCAGGCCAGGACGTCGCAGATCACGCGCGTGGAGAGGAGGGCGGTGATCTCTGCTGCGTCGTAGGGCGGCGCGCATTCCACGATCTCGATGCCGGCTAAGGGTTTGTAGTCCGCAATGATTTGAAGGAACTTCAGCACTTCGCGCGGCAGGAATCCGCCCGGTTCCGGCCAGCCGGTTCCCGGCACGAAGGCGGCGTCCAAACAATCGACGTCAAAGCTCAACCAGACCGCGTCGACCCCGTCCCACGCCACGTCGAGCGCGTGTTGGGCCGCCTGCTCAATCCCCATCTCCACGCAGTCGGTGACGGTCATGATGGTGGTGTGGCGTTCTCGTCCGGCCTTCACCCCGGGCCGGGGTGCCTGCCAGCCCCCGATCCCGATCTGCACGAGATTTTTTGCCGGCACATTGGGCATATTCGTCGCGTGAAACCAGGGGGTCGTGTGCATCCGTTCATCGAGGTCGGTCTCTTGCGTGTCCACATGCCGGTCGAAGTGAATGATCCCGAGTTTGCCGCCATGGAGATTCTGGGCGACCCCCCGCACGGTGGCAAACCCGAGGGAATGGTCGCCCCCGAGCACGACGGGAAAGGCGCCACTGGCATAGACATGCGAGACCCCCTTGCTGACCTGGTCGAAGGTCTTCTCGATGTTCGCGGGGATGGTAAACACGTCGCCGAGATCGCACAT
>Ga0207648_10003223_pt1 | contig 17181 bp, 20 predicted proteins | sample KBSMisM32_FD_184310 | JGI IMG/M metagenome (GOLD analysis project Ga0207648, IMG submission 184310) | Miscanthus rhizosphere microbial communities from Kellogg Biological Station, Michigan, USA - KBS Miscanthus M3-2 (SPAdes) (version 2) | ecosystem: Host-associated > Plants > Roots >...
CGCGAAGCGACGATCATGGTCGGCGAGGACGGCGAGGATCTCGACGATGCGCTGTTTCTTCCGGATGGCCACTGGCGCGAGGCGCCGCATGACTGGGGCGACCCCGACGCCGCCTGCAATCGCCGGCAGTTCTTCGAGGTGCTGCAGACCTGCTGCGAGAGCCTGCCGCCGGTCCAGGCGCGCGTCTTCATGATGCGCGAATGGCTGGAGCTCGACTCCGACGAGATCTGCGCCGAGCTCGCGATCACCACGAGCAACCTCTGGGTCTTGCTGCACCGGTCGCGGCTTCGCTTGCGCGACTGCCTGCAGCTTCGCTGGTTCAATGCCGGTCGATCGGCCGCCGAGCACGCATGAAGAACACCCTCACCTGCCGCGAGGCGACCCGCCTGCTGCTCGAAGACGAGGAGCATGAGATTCCGGTCGCCGATCGCCTCGCCTTGCAGGTCCACGTGAAGATCTGCTTTGCCTGCGAACGCTTCGTGTCGCAGCTCAACTTCATGCGTCGCGCCACGCGCGCCTGGCGCAAGCACAGCGAGACCGACGACGACGACACGCCGCGCGACTGAGCCGCGGCGGCCATCTAGTCCGCACTCACTCCCCGCTGCCGAGCCATTCGGATAAGCGATGCTCGCAGGTCTTGAAGACGACGTAGGCGGCGATGCTCAGGGCGCCGGTGGCGACGAGTTCGAGCAGTTGGCGCAATGCGCCGTCCCTGATCGCCTGCCAACCATGGTCGCCGAGCAGCCGCGCGTTCGCCATCAGCAGCACGCCGAGGTTCAGTGTGCCGATGCCAAAGGCCAGGAAGCTGACGCCGAGCACCACGAAGGTCAGCCACAGGCGCGACAGCACGAGCCTCTGGAACAGCGTGTTGATTCTCATCGGGCAATCGGAGCAGGACATCCGCGGTGGTGGTGCCGCGGTTGAGTCGGCCGCGAGCGGCATTGCTTACGGTGTTTGCGTCTTCGTTGAGTTTCTCGCGAGCCGCGTAAGGAATGCGCGGGTGCGTCGACTGAACTGCCGTGCCGATTCGCGGCGCAACAGACTCAACCTCAAGGAGCTCCCATGGACAAGCAACTCTTCATTCAATCGGCACTCGCTTCCGTGCTGGCGTTCGGCGCCATCTCTGCAGCCCAGGCCGGCCCGGTTGCGGCCGACCCGTCGAAGGACAAGTGTTATGGCGTGGCCAAGGCCGGCCAGAACGATTGCGCCAGCGCATCGGGCTCGCACTCCTGCGCCGGCACCGCCACCAAGGACAAGGATGCGGGCGACTGGAAGTACGTCGAGAAGGGCACCTGCGAAAAGATGGGCGGCATGCTCGCGCCGATGAAGAAGTAAGTCGGAATCGTTGAGCAGGCGCAGTCGAGCCGACCATGAAGACGCTTTCGGATATGGTCGTCGGCATCGGCCTGCGCCAGCCTCACTATCGCGAAGTGTTCGAGCACCGGCCGGCGCTCGGATTCCTCGAGGTGCACAGCGAGAACTTCTTTCTCGACGGCGGTGCCTCGATGCATGCGCTCGAACGAGCGCGTGCCGCGTACCCGATCAGCCTGCACGGCGTCGGCCTGTCGCTCGGCTCGGCCGACGACGCGCTCGCCCAGCGGCACCTGGCCAAGCTGAAACGCCTGGTCGACCGGATCGAGCCGGCGCTGGTGTCGGAGCACTTGTCGTGGAGCGGGCTGGGCGGGCAGCACTTCAACGACCTGCTGCCGCTTCCGCACACGCATGAAGTGCTCGCCTTGCTGGTCCAGCGTGTCGACCGCGTGCAGAACCTGCTGAAGCGCCGGATCCTGGTCGAGAACGTCTCGGCCTATGTGCAGTACCGCGAACGCGACATGAGCGAGACGGCGCTGCTCGACGAACTGGCGCGGCGCAGCGGCTGCGGCATCCTGCTCGACGTCAACAACCTGTACGTCAATGCCGTCAATTTCGGCTTCGACCCGATCGCGTGCCTGGATGAGTTGACGCCGGCAGCGATCGGCGAGATGCACCTGGCCGGGCACACCGAGGTCGACAGCTGCCTCATCGACACCCACGGCGCCCGCGTCAGCGATGCAGTCTGGGCGCTGTACGAAGCGGCCTGCCGGCGCCTCGGCCCGAAGCCGACCCTGATCGAATGGGACACCGACCTGCCGGCGCTCGAGGTCCTGCTCGGCGAAGCCGCCACCGCCGGCGCCGTCGCGGCCCGCACCGCCGAGGTCTGCTGTGGCTGAGTTGCTCGCGCTGCAACGACGCTTCGCCGGTGCGCTGCTGGATGCCGACGCGGCCGGCCAGCCCGAGACCTGGCTGTGCGGCGATGCGCAGCTGATCGAACAGCGCCTGGCGATCTATCGCGGCAACGTGCTCGCCGCCACGACCAAGGCGCTCGGCGCCGCGTATCAGGTGATCCGGCAAGTCGTCGGCGCCACGTTCTTCGATGGCCTGGCGCACGCGTACCAGCGCCAGGTGCCCTCGGCCAGCGGCGACCTCGCCGAGCACGGCGCCGGCTTCGCCGACTTCGTCGCCGAATTCCCTCACACCGCCTCGCTGCCCTACCTGCCCGATCTGGCGCGCCTCGAATGGGCCGTGCACGTGGCCTACGGAGCCAGCGATGCGCCGGCCTGGCAGCCGAACGCATTGGCGCAGCTGGCCCCGGCCCGCCAGTCCGACATTCGATTCGATTGGGCGGCCGGCACGGCGGTCGTCGACGCCGGGTATCCCGTCGCCCACGTCTGGCGCATTCACCAAGCCGGCTTCGACGGCGAGTTCAAGGTCGACTGGTCGGTGCGCGAATCCGCGCTGGTCTCGCGCGACGGGCTGCTCGTCGTGGTGTCGACCCTGCTTGCTGGCGAGGGCTGCTTCGTCGCGAGCAGCCTGGCCGGGGCGACGATGGGCGCGTCGGCGGAACGGGCGCTCGCCGCCGACCCGGGCTTCGACCTCGGGCAGCTGTTGGGACGGCTCGTCGCGTCGCACGCGATCTGCGGATTCTCCATCGACAAGGAAGGCACGCCATGAACCAACTGATCCATCGCGGCATGCTCATGTCGAGCCTGCTCGACCGGCTCCAGCCGCTGTTGCTGTTGGCCGCGCGTCTCTATGTGGCGCTGATCTTCTTCAGGGCCGGCTGGTTGAAGCTCTCCGACTGGAGCAGCACGCTGGTCCTGTTTCGCGAGACCTACAAGGTCCCGCTGCTCTCGCCCGAACTCGCCGCATACATCGGCACCTTCGGCGAGCTCGTGTTTCCAGTGCTGATCGTGCTCGGACTCGCGGGACGCCTGGGCGCCGCCGGCCTGTTCGTCGTCAACGTGATGGCGGTGGCGTCGTACCTCGACCTGTTCGGCTTCGAATGCCCGGCCGGCATCAACGCCCACTACTACTGGGGCTCGATGCTGCTCGCCCTGATCGTGTTTGGCCCGGGCAGGATTTCCCTTGATGAAATCATTCTGCAGCGCATCGGACTGAGGCGCCCCAGCCAGGGCGCGCGAACAGCCAGAGCAGTTGTCTGAGTCAGTCGATCAAGGAATCAATCCTGCGAGAGGAGAAGCCGACGGCAAGTGTGCGAGATGGCTGCTGGGGATGTTCCAAGACTTGGCTCTTTCCGGCGCTTTGCAACGCCTCCAAGGAAGCCGCGACGCGTTGACGCGACAAGAGCCGCTCGCTAAGATCGCGCCCCTTCACTGTCCCGAGCACGATTCCCATGCGGATGTGAGCCTTTTCCGGATGCCGGTCCACGCTGCCCTGCGGCGTGGCATGTCTTCGTTCGAACGGAAAGCTTGCAATGTCATCGTTCTCGACGGACCGCCCCGCGCCCGGGGCACCTGCGCCTGCTTCACCAGGTCTCTCCTCGTTTCATCTCCACGACGTCCAGTGGCATCTGCCCAATGGAAGGCCGCTATGGCACGAGCCGCTGCACTTGTCCATCGGCCGGGAGCGCTTGGGGCTGGTCGGTCGCAACGGCGTCGGCAAGAGCGTGCTCGCGCTGATACTTGCGGGCCGCATGCCCTCGGCCGGCACGGCATTGCGCAGCGGCCGCGTTCACCTCGTCGCCCCGCCGCTGCTGCCGCAGGACAGACGCAGTGTCGGCGAGGCGATGGGCCTCGGCCCGGTGCTCGTGGCCGTTGAGCGGGTCGCGGCCGGGCTGGCAACGCCGGACGATCTGGCCCTGGCCGATGGCCATTGGGACCTGCCCGCCCGCGTGGCGCAAGCCCTGGCCGAAGCGGGCCTGCCCGGCTTGCAGCCCGCCGACGCGGTCGCCCGCCTGAGCGGCGGTGAGCGAATGCGCGTGGCCCTGGCAGGCGCCATGGCGACCGACGCTCACAGCGTCATCCTCGATGAGCCCAGCAACCACCTCGACGCAGAGGCCCGCGCCTGGCTGCTGGACTGGCTGCAAGCCGCCAGGCGAACCGTCGTGGTCGTGAGCCACGATCGGCAGCTGTTGCGCGCCGTGGACCGCATTGCCGAGCTGAGCCCGCGCGGCCTGGCCATGTACGGCGGCAACTACACGCTCTACCGTGCCCTGCGAGACGGCCATGCGTCGGCCGCCCGAGCGGCCTTGCAGCATGCCCGCACGGAGCGCGACGCAGCGCTCGCCAAGCAGAGTCGCGAACAGGCCGCACGCCAGCGGCGGCAGGCACGCGGCCGTCGCATGGCACGCACGGCCAATCTGCCCGCGATGACGATCAACGGCCTTCGCGAAACCTCCGAAGCCACCGCCGCGCGCGACGCGCAACGCGATGCCGACAAGCGCCGATCGGTGGACCGCGCCGTGCGCGCCGCCGCCGAGCGGGCGGAGCAGCCGCCGGCCATGTCTCTGGCACTGCCAACCACTCGCGTGCCGGCCGACAAGCCGGTGCTGCAACTGCAGGGGCTGCGCCTCCCGCACGTCGGTGGCGCGCTCATCGATGCAACGCTCATCGGGCCGGTACGCGTCGCCGTGACGGGCCCGAACGGCTGCGGCAAGAGCACGCTGCTGCGCGTGATCGCCGGTGCACTCGCACCGCAGCAAGGGAGCGCCACGACCCAGGTCCGAACCGCCGCGCTCGACCAGGACGGCGGCGACACATTGCCGCCGCACAGCTCGCTGCTCGAATGCTTGCGCACGCTAGCCTGCCCGCTGCGCGGCAGCGAGCTGAGAGCCCGCCTGGCCCACCTGCGTCTCGACGCCGGACGCGTGTTGCTGCCGATGGGCCTGCTCAGTGCAGGCGACCGTCTGAAGGCCGCGCTGGCATGTGCACTGTGGCGCAAGGAACCGGCCCGGATGCTGTTGCTCGATGAACCGACCAATCACCTCGATCTGGACACGACCCTGGCGCTGCAGGGCGCGCTGCAAGGTTTCGAAGGGGCGCTCATCGTCGCGTCGCACGATGAGGAGTTCATCGAGGCGTTGCGGCCGACGCATCGGTGGGAGTGGCGCGACGGTCGGCTGGTGATGAGGCAATCCTCGATGGCCAGGGTGGCTCGAGAGTCCGTCCCCGTGCGTCTCCAAAATTAACCGGGTGACGGCCTTCAGCTCTACAACGCCGTTCTACGAGGAGATCGCGAGCAAGTCGCCTCGGGCGCCAACTACCGCGAGGGGGTTCGTCCTTTTCGTCGCCGGTTTTACCTCAACTGAGCGCCGTCACCGGCAATGCAGCGCCATGGATAGCGCGTGCGCCGTCTGACGCCAGGAAGGCGATCGCGCTGGCAAGGTCTTCCGGGCCGACCCAGCGCGACGGATCTGCGTCGGGCATGGCGGCACGGTTCTCCGGCGTGTCGATGATGGTCGGCAGCACGCAGTTCACGTTGATGTTCTTCTCGCGCAGTTCGGCGGCCATCGCCTCCGTCAGCCGGATCACCGCGCCTTTGGCCGCGCCATAGGCGCCCATCCCGGCCAGGCCCTTCTGGGCCGCGAACGCGCCGACATTGACGATCTTGCCGCTGCCACTTTCGATCATGTGCGGCACCACGGCACGAACCGCATGAAGCAGGGTTCGCGCGTTGATATCGAACAGGAAGTCCCAGTTCTTGTCGGTCGTCTCGTGCACGGCCTCGCCCATGCGAAAGCCGCCGGCCAGGTTGCACAGCACATCGATGCGCCCGAAGCGCCCGAGCGCCGCTTTCGCCGCGTCGTTCGCCTGCGCCTGTTCGAGAAGATTCGCCGGCGCGAACAGGCGCCGTTCGTCCTCGGCTCCGAACGACCCCTCCAGGCTCTCGCGCCGAAGATCGACGAGCACGAGCCTGGCACCTTCGGCGAGGAACGAACGGGCGACGGCCCGCCCCAGGTTGCCGGCAGCACCGGTGATCATCACGGTTCTGTTTCGTGCATTCATGTCATTGCTCCCGACGCTTGTCGGCATGGTATCGGCCGGTACCGCGCGCAATCAGCGCGTCACCGGCCACTGTCTCGCCCGGCTGGTATTCCGGCTGCCCTTGTGCGCGTTCGTAGATCGGCCCAAAGTCGATCTGTGCGAGTGCCAGCAACTCGTCGAGGCTGTCGATGACGAAATAGCTCTCCTGGAAATCGTCGATCCGGTAGTGAGTTCGCATCACCCGCTCCAGCTCGAAGCGGATCCGGTTCGGCGACGGATCGTCGAGGGCGAAGACACTCTCCGAATGGGACGAGGCAATGCCAGCGCCGTAGATTCGCAAGCCGTCCGACTGCTGCAGCAACCCGAATTCGACCGTGTACCAATAGACGCGCGCCAGGCTGGCCAGCTTGCCGAGCCGTTGCGCACGCAAGCCACCCTCGCCGTAGGCCTGGATGTAGTCGGCAATCACCGGGTTCATCAGCATCGGCACATGGCCGAAGACGTCGTGGAAGACGTCGGGTTCCTCGAGGTAGTCGAGTTCGCCCGGCTTGCGGATGAAGTGACCGGACGGAAAGCGGCGGTGGGCGAGGTGCTCGAAGAACACCTCGTCCGGCACCAGGCCCGGAACCGCGACCACCTGCCAGCCGGTGCGCTTCATCAGCACCTCGCTCAGGCGGCGAAAGTCGGGTATCTGCTCGGCGTCGATCGGCAGGTCGCGCATCCCCTGCACGAACTCGTCGCATGCCCGGCCCGGCAACAGCCTGCTCTGGCGCTCGAAGAGCGTCTTCCAGGTGGCGTGCTGCTCGGCGCTGTACTCTTCCCAGCCCTGCTCGATGGTCCAGTCCGCTCGCGTGGGCTGGCCGGTTACGCCGGCGATGGTGCTGTGTCTCTCGATCTCACTCAGTTGACGTTGCATGATCAAGCTCCTGAGTTGGGCCCGGCAGCGTGAAACGCTCGAACACCGCGTCGGCGTAGCGTGCCAGGTCGATGTCGCGCCGCGACAGGCCATCAACATCGTGCGTGGTCAGCGTGATGTCGACTCGGTTGTAGACGTTGCACCATTCGGGATGGTGGTTGTTCTTTTCCGCCATCAGGGCGAGCTGGGTCATGAAGGCAAAGGCCTGGATGAAATCGGTGAAGACGAACTCCCGCCTGATGGCGCCGCGGTGCTCGTCGTGATGCCAGTGTGCGAGCGGGGCGAGAAGCTCACGGGCGAGTTCGGGAGTCAGCCTTGTCATCACGCGGGCCTCATCTGTGCGGGCAGCACCGAGCCAGCGCACTCGCCGAAGCCGATGCGCCGGAACCCCGGGCGCTCGCAATGGCCGCGCAGGATCACGCAGTCGCCGTCTTCGAGAAAGGTGCGCGTCTCGCCGTTGGACAGCTGCAGCGGCCGTTTGCCGCCTTGGCTCAACTCCAGCAACGAGCCGCCCTGGTCCGCGCCGGGGCCCGACAGCGTTCCGGAACCGAACAGGTCGCCGCTTTGCAGGTTGCAGCCGTTGACGGTGTGGTGCGCGACCAGTTGGGCGAGCGTCCAGTACGCGTCGCGCGCGTTCGAGCGGCTCAAGCGCTGCCCCGCAAGGCCCGCCGCACGCATCGCCGGCGTCTGCAGCCAGACTTCGAGTTCGATGTCGATGGCACCGCTCGCGCGGTTCGCCGGCGAGTCGAGATAGGGCAGCGGGTCGGGGTCGCCGTCGGGCCGGGTGAACGCGCAGCGAAACGGCTGCAGCGCCTCCAGCGTGACGATCCACGGTGAAAGCGTGCTGGCAAAGTTCTTCGACAAGAAGGGGCCCAGCGGCTGGTACTCCCAGGCCTGGACGTCGCGCGCGCTCCAGTCATTGAACAAGGCCAGGCCGAACAGGTGGTCCTCGGCATCGGCGATCGAGACGGGGTCACCCAGCTGGTTCTGCACGGCGACGAATGCAGCCAGTTCCAACTCGTAGTCGAGCCTGCGGCTGGGGCCGAGTACCGGCGTCGTCTCGCCGTGGCCCTGGGTCTGCCCGAGCGGTCGGCGAAACGATTGCCCGCTCACGCCGATCGAAGACGCCCGGCCGTGGTAGCCGATGGGCACCCACTTGTAGTTCGGCATCAGCGGGCTGTCGGGGCGGAACATCTTGCCGACCGCCGTCGCGTGGTGGATGCCGGTGTAGAAATCGGTGTAGTCACCGATGTGGCAAGGCAGGCCCATCTCGATCTCGGACAACGCGCGCAAGCCCGCTTCGAAACGCGCTCGCTGCTCGTGGCCGCGGCGCAGTGCGCGCGACAACGCCAGGCGCAGCGCGCGCCGCGTGGCCGCCCCGGCGGCCATCAGGCGGTTCATGTCCTGGGTGTCGATCAGGCCCACCGATTCGAGGTCGAGCACCTGGTCGCCGATCGCCACACCGATGCGCCACGGTGCGTCTTCAGTGCAGCGGAAACGGCCGAACGGCAGGTTCTGGATCGGGAAATCGGTCGACGGGTCGTTGGCCGATTCGACCCAGCTCACGAGCGACGCTTCGTGCGTTTCATCCAAGGTCGCCGACGACGGATTCACGGTGCCGAGAATCATCGCGACAGCTCCCTGGCATGCAGGAACGCAGCGTGCTTCGGCGCGCGCTTGGTGCGTGACCATTCCTCGAGCATTTCCCACTTCACCGCGTCGAGCCGCGCCAGTTGGGACGCCTCGTCAGGGTCGGGGCAGGCCAGCTCGATGCGGTGACCGTTCGGGTCGAAGAAGTAGATCGAGTGGAAGACGCCGTGGTCGGTAACGCCGAGCACCTCGACCCCGTTGTCCTCCAGATGCGCCTTGAACTCGAGCAGTTCGCTGCGGTCCCTGACCTTGAACGCAATGTGCTGCACCCAGCTCGGCGTGTTCGCGTCTCGCCCCATCGGCGCGCGGGTGGGCAGCTCGAAGAAGGCCAGCACGTTGCCGTGGCCGGCGTCGAGGAACACGTGCATGTAGGGATCGGGTTCCTTGGTCGATGGCACTTCGTTCTCGGCGATGGCGAGCACGAAGTCCATGTTGAGCATCTTGCCGTACCAGAGCACGGTTTCTTTCGCGTCGTTGCAGCGGTAGGCAACGTGGTGGATGCGGTCGATCTTCATGGTTGTCGCTCCGGCGGGGTCAGGCGGCCTGCAGCACGCCGCGGCGCAGCTGATCGCGCTCGATCGACTCGAACAGCGCCTTGAAGTTGCCTTCGCCGAAGCCGTCGTCGCCCTTGCGCTGGATGAACTCGAAGAACACCGGGCCGAGCTGGGTCTGCGTGAAGATCTGCAGCAACAGGCGTTGCCTGCCACCGTCGGTGCTGCCATCGAGCAGGATGCCGCGCGACTGAAGCTCGCCCACCGGCTCGCCGTGCCCCGGCAGCCGACCGTCCAGCATCTCGTAGTAGGTGGCGGGCGCAGCCGTCATCAGCGGAACTCCGGATCGGCGCAGCGCGTCCAGCGTGGCCGGCAGATCGTCGCTGAGCAGCGCGATGTGCTGGATGCCCTCGCCGTTGAACTGCATCAGGAACTCTTCGATCTGGCCCGCACCGCGCGAAGACTCTTCGTTCAGCGGGATGCGGATCTTGCCGTCCGGCGCGGTCATGGCCTTGGAGGTCAGCCCGGTGTACTCGCCCTTGATGTCGAAGAAGCGGATCTCGCGGAAGTTGAACAAGCGCTCGTAGAACGCCGCCCAATGCGCCATCCGGCCGCGGTAGACGTTGTGCGTCAGGTGGTCGATCAGCCTGAGGCCCGCGCCCTTGGGATGGCGGTCGACGCCGTCGATGAATTCGAAGTCGATGTCGTAGATCGACTTGCCTTCCTCGAAGCGGTCGATCAGGTAGATCGGCGCGCCGCCGATGCCTTTGATCGCCGGCAGGCGCAGCTCCATCGGTCCGGTCCGGATCTCGATCGGCTGCGCACCGAGCTCCAGCGCGCGGGCGTAGGCGTGCGGCGCGTTCTTCACGCGAAACGCCATCCCGCAGGCCGCGGGGCCGTGCTCGGCGGCGAAGTATGCGGCCGCGCTGCGCGGCTCGTTGTTGACGATGAAGTTGATCTCGCCCTGGCGGTAGAGCGCGACGTCCTTGGACCGGTGCGTGGCCACCTTGGTGAAGCCCATGGTCTCGAACACCGGTTCGAGAACGTTGGGGACGGGCGAGGCGAACTCGACGAACTCGAAGCCCATGAGGCCCATCGGGTTCTCGAACAGATCGGACATGGTGGTGATCCTTTGGTGAACGGAGGCGAGGTTGCTGATGCAGCCGATCAGACCAGCTGCTCGAGCGCGTTCTCGAACGCGGTGCGGGCAATGCCCCTGTGGGCGCTGGAGCGGACATGGCAGCGTTCGAGCGCGCCGGCGACCGTGGCCGACACATCGCCGAAGATCGCTTCGTCGGAGATCTCGACATTGCCCTGCATCAGGAACGCAAATGCGCGCGCCATGCCGCAGTTGGCGATGAAGTCGGGGATCACCGCGACGCGCGCGTCGGCGTGTTCGTAGATCGGGCCGTAGAAGATCTCGCGGTCGGCGAACGGCACGTTGGCGCCGCTGCACACCACTTCGAGGCCGCCCTGGATCAGCTGTTCGACCTGCGGCTGCGTCACCAGGCGCGAGCCGGCGCACGGCAGGAAGACATCGGCCTCCATGCTCCAGATGCGGCGATTGACTTCGTCGAACGGCAGCATGCCGGCAGCGACGAGCTGGTTGCCCTTCTTGTCGAAAAACAGCGTGCGGATCTGCTCGAAGCTGAAGCCTTCCGGATCGAGCAGCCCGCCCTCGCGGTCGATGATGCCGACCACACGCGCGCCGGCTTGTGCCAGGTAGTACGCCGCGGTGGAGCCGACGTTGCCCCAGCCCTGCACGACGACGCGCTTGCCGGCGATCTCGCCGCCGTACAGGCGGTAGTAGTGCAGCACCGACTCGGCCACGCCCCAGCCGGTGATGAGGTCGGCCACCACGTACTTGCGCTGCGCGCTGTACTCGGGCGTGTAGCGCGCATCCTCGACCACTTTCTTGACACCCATGCGCAGCTGCCCCACCTTCTGGATGCGCTCGCTCTCGCTGGGCAGGAAATGGCCGTTGACGACGCCTTCCTGCGGGTGCCACAGGCCGTAGCTTTCGGTGATGGGAATCACCTCGTGCACTTCGTCGACATTCAGGTCGCCGCCCGTGCCGTAGTAGGTCTTGAGCAGCGGCATCACGGCCTGGTACCAGCGCCTGAGCACACCGTCCTTGCGCGGGTCGGCCGGGTCGAAGTCGATGCCCGACTTGGCGCCGCCGATGGCCGGGCCGGACACCGTGAACTTGACTTCCATCGTCTTGGCCAGCGACTCGACCTCGCGCCGGTCCAGGCCGGGGCGCATGCGCGTGCCGCCGCCGGCGGCGCCGCCGCGCAGCGAGTTGATGACGACCCAGCCCTTGGCGGGCGTTTCGGCGTCGTGCCATTCGAAGACGATCTCGGGCGCCTTGCTCTCGAATCGGTTCAGCAGTTCTTTCATCTCGGCCTTTCGGTGTTCTGTGGAATTCGGTGGAATGCACGGGCTGCTCAAGCGAGCAGCAGCTTGTCGTCGTCGAGCTTCTCGCCGCGTGTCTTCTCGAACATGTGCAGAAGGTCCTCGACGCTCATGCCCTTGCGCTCGGGGCCGGCCACGTCGAGGATCACGCGGCCCTCGTGCAGCATCACCGTGCGGGTGCCGTAGTCGAGCGCCTGGCGCATGCTGTGCGTGACCATCATCGCGGTCAGCTTGCCGGCCTCGACGATCTTCGCGGTGAGCTCGAGCACGAAGGCAGCGGTCTTCGGATCGAGCGCGGCGGTGTGCTCGTCGAGCAGCAGGATGCGCGACGGCTGCAGCGATGCCATCAGCAGGCTCACGGCCTGGCGCTGCCCGCCGGAGAGCAAACCGATGCGATCGGCCAGACGGTTTTCGAGCCCGAGCTTGAGGATGCTGAGCTTGTCGCGGAACAGCTCGCGCAGCTTGCGGTTGAGCGAGAAGCCGAGGCCGCGGCGCGCGCCACGCTTCCAGGCGAGCGCCATGTTCTCCTCGATCGTCAGCGCCTCGCAGGTGCCGGCCATCGGGTCCTGGAAGACCCGCGCGACCAGGTTCGACCGCTGCCACGCCGCGCGGCGGGTGACGTCGCTGTCGTCGATGCGGATGCTGCCGCGGTCGACCATCAGGTCGCCGCTGACGGCGTTCAGGAAGGTCGACTTGCCCGCCCCGTTGGAGCCGATCACGGTGACGAACTGCCCGGTCGGGATGTTCAGGTCCAGCCCGCGCAGCACCCGGTTCTCGATCGGCGTGCCCGGGTTGAAGGTGATCTCGAGACCTTTGGCTGACAACATTACTGGGCCTCCTTGGGGATGCGTGTCGATGGGCCGCGCAGGCCGGACCACAGTGCGGTCAGCTTGCGCCGGTAGGTGGGAACGAGCAGCGCCAGCCCGACCAGCACGGCAGTGACCAGGTTCAGGTCTTGGGCCTTCAGGCCGATGAAGTCGCTGTTGAGCGCGAGCGCGATGAAGAAGCGGTAGAGCACCGCGCCCAGGATGCAGGCCAGTGTCGTGACCACCAGGCTGCGCGCGGGCAGGATGGTCTCGCCGATGATCACCGCGGCCAGGCCGATCACGATGGTGCCGATGCCCATCGAGATGTCGGCGCCGCCCTGGGTCTGCACGAACAGCGCGCCGGCCAGTGCCACCAGCGCGTTCGACAGCGCCAGGCCCCACACCGTCAGGCGATCGGTCGAGATGCCCTGGGCGCGCGCCATGCGCGGGTTGCTGCCGGTGGCGCGCATCGCGAGGCCCGTCTCGGACGCGAAGAACAGATCGATCAGCAGCTTGGCCGCGATCACCACCACCAGCAGGACGAGGGGCTTGAGCCAGTAGTCGGGCAGGCCGCCGAACTCGACCAGGCTGAACACCGTGGCGTCGTTGATGAGCGCGACATTGGGCTTGCCCATGATGCGCAAATTCACCGAGTACAGGGCGATCATCACCAGGATGCTGGCCAGCAGCTGCATGATGCGCAGGTGCACGTTGAGCCAGGCGGTGAGGTAGCCGGCCAGGGCACCGGCCACGATCGCCGCCGCGGTGGCGGCAAACGGGTTCCAGCCGGCGACGATCAGCGCCGCGGCAACGGCGCCGCCGAGCGGGAAGCTGCCGTCGACCGTGAGGTCGGGGAAGTTGATGATGCGAAACGACAGAAAGACACCAAGCGCGACCAGTCCGAATATCAGACCGATCTCGATGGCGCCCAGGGATGCAATGAGCGACATGTCGGGAAACCTCGAGAAGGAGGGGCTGCCACGGCGCCTCACGGCGGACCACCGGGCAATGTGACGCGACCGCAGGGCCGCACGGAGCCGGCAGCCGAGGCCGGCGCGGGGCGCGTGCTGCGCCCCGCAGGCGGGGACTACTTGATCACCACCTTGGCCGACTTCACGAGTTCATCCGACAGCGTCACGCCTTGCTTGAGCGCGGCAGCGGGGTTCACGTGCAGCTCGAAGGTCGTGCTGGCCTGCGAAGCGATCTTGCCCGCGGCTTCGCCCTTGAGGACACGCACGACGATCTTGCCGGTCTGGCGGCCGATGTCGTAGTAGTTCAGCCCGAGTGCGGCGACGGCGCCGCGCGCGACCGCGTCGGTGTCGGCCGCCACCACCGGGATCTTGGCCTGCTGGGCCACCTTGACGATGCCTTCGAACGCCGACATCACGTTGTTGTCGGTCGGCGCGTAGATCACGTCGACCTTGCCGACCAGGCTTTGCGTGGCGCTGGCCACGTCGACCGTGCGCGCCGCGGCGCTTTCGACCAGCGTCATGCCGGATGCGGGCATGGCCTTCTTGAGCGCCTCGACGATCGACACCGAGTTGGCTTCGCCCGGGCTGTAGATCACGCCGACGCGCTTGGCGCTCGGAACCACGCGCTTGATCAGCTCGAGGTGCTTTTCCAGCGGCGATACGTCGGACACGCCGGTGACGTTGCTGCCCGACGCCTCCCAGGTCTTGACCAGCTTGGCGGAGACCGGGTCGGTGACCGCGCTGTAGACGACCGGGATGTCCTTCGTCGCCGCCACGACAGCCTGGGCCGACGGCGTGGCGATCGCGACGATCACGTCCGGCCGTTCACCGACGTACTTGCGGGCGATCTGCGCCGCCGTGCCGGTGTTGCCCTGGGCACTCTGGTATTCGTACTTGAGGTTCTTGCCGGCTTCGAATCCGGCGGACTTCAGTTCGTCCTTGACGCCGTCGCGCACGGCGTCGAGGGCTTTGTGTTCGACGATCGCCGTGACCGACACCGACTTGTCGGCAGCAGCCCGGCTGGGCGCGGAGGCGGCGGCCAGCACGAGGGCCAGCATGGTCAGTGAAGTACGTAGGAAAGAATATTGCACGTTGGGGTCCCGATGAGATGAATGCCGAAGGGTCGTCGTCGAAAAGCCTGACCCGGGCGATGAACCTCTTGGGTCCACTTCCGAATCGTGTTTCCGAGGGCAGAAGTTTGATGTTTTGCGCGAAAAATCGGCTTTCACTGGAGACCCGGGTGAACCCTAGGATAGGAAATATAATTGCGGATTCATAGCCAAACAGGAGAGGATCTTGCCCGAGCTTGATTTCGATCGAATCGATCGACGAATCCTGGGTTTTCTGCAGGAACATGGACGTGCGTCGAACCTCGAACTGGCCGACGCCGCCGGCCTGTCGCCCGCGCAATGCCATCGCCGCCACCGCCGGCTCGAGGAGCAGGGGTTCATTGCGCGCTACGAGACGCGCCTGCACGCCTCGCGCATCGGGCTGAACGTCGTGGCGTTCATCCATGTGGCCATGGAGAAGGGCCACATCCGCGACCTGGCCAAGTTCACCGACGTGATCGTCGACCTGCCGGAAATCCTGGAGTGCTATTCGGTGACCGGTGACTTCGACTATGTGATCAAGGTGATCGCGCGCGACCTGAAGGCCTTGTCGCAGTTCCTGATGGACAAGCTGATGCGGCTGCCCGGCGTCAGCGGGGTGCGCTCCAGCGTCTGCCTCGACGAGATCAAGTGCACCAGCTCGCTACCGCTGCCTGAGTGACCGCAGCAGCCGCCCGGCGATCGGACTTCCTTATGCTGACGAGCTGATGGTCGGGGCGGTGGACGCCTCGCGATGCAGTGCGATCCCTCGACCAGTGATCGCCATGGTGCCGGCTCGGTCGATGAGCACCGGTTCGCCGGTGGCGAGTCTGTACTCGAAAACGCCCGTCGGCAGCCAGTCGCCCCCAGGAACCGGTACGCCGTCCAGGCGCGCGAGGTGCTCATAGCCCCGAACGGTATAGAGATTGCCGTCATCGCCACGTGCCTTGAATGATTCGAGCTGTTGCAGCCGCTTCTCCATGGTCTTGCGTCCTTGACTTTGGTGTCGGTCGGGCCGTTTCCGGCGCGTGCCAGGACCTCATTCAACCGCACCGTCTCTCTGTTGGCCAGCACGCCAGAGATGTCCAGGGTTGCGCTGGGGAAATGCTTGCCGGCCGAGAAATCGGTGGCGGTTTTCTCAGCAAGCGACCGGTCTACTTCGCAACTTGGCGACCGATAGCCCGCGGCCTCGCACTGGCAATGCCAGCATCAGCGAGCGCACCGCCAGCAGGAGTATGTAGAGGCCGAGCAGCACGTAAAGGAACCACAGATGCGCGAGCGGGAACGCCAAGACCGTTCCGGGCGCAGGCTTTGGCGCGGCCAACGCGATCCCCGACTTTGCCGACGACAGCTGCATCGCAGCCACGATCGCCGCAAGCACCAGCGGCCAGAAGACCGACATGGGCGCAAGCACCTCTTTGCGCGATTGGCCCAGAACCCTCGCGCCGGGCACACGTCCGAAGTGACCGAATCCCTGCGCTCAGGCGCAGGCGTCTGGCAGCGCGCGCGACATTGCCTTCGGCAAGCAACACGTCGAACGTGTAGAGCAGATTGAGGTCGGTCTGGACAAGGTGTTGCTCCAAGCAGCGTGCGGAGCGTAGCGCGGTCGGCGAGCCCACCGTTCGGCCAGCTCCTCGGGCCAGACTGCTGCCGGCGACTGCCGCCCGTCGATTCGCGCTCCCCGGCGTGCGCTTCGTCGCAAGCCGCGTTGTTCTATCGCAGTCGGCTCCGACAATCGAACATCACGACGAACTGGAAATCACATGACCTGCCTTCTTCGCCGCATCGCGGCCTCGCTGACCACCCTGCTTGTCGCAGGACATGTGCACGCCTATGAGGCCGGTTGGATGCGGATCCAGGTTGCCGGCGCCACACCGGATGCGCCGGAGACAACGACGGTCGCGCTCTACTACCCGACGATGGCCGCCCCGCGGGCAATCGCCATGGGACCGTTCTCGCTCGACGTCGCCATTGGCGGCAAGCCATCCGACAAGGTCAAGGCGCTGCTCCTTCTCAGCCATGGCATCGGCGGCAGCGAGCTCGGGCACAGCGTCCTGGCGCAAGCACTCGCCCGGAACGGCTACCTCGTCGCGGCGCTTCGCCATCCCGGCGACAACTGGCAGGATCGGTCTCTGATCGAGAAGCGCCCCGAGCGCTATTTCGACGAGCGGCCGCGGCAAGCTTCTCGCGTCATCGACGCGATCCTGGCCGATCCCGCGTGGAAGGACCGGATCGCCAGCGACGGCCAGGGGCCGCGCGTGGGTGCGCTGGGACACTCGGCCGGTGGCTACACGGTGCTGGCGTTGGCGGGAGCCAGGCCGGATCTGTCCAGAGTGAGGAAGCACTGCCAAGTTGAAGCACCCGAAGATCCGATCTTCTGCGGCATGGGCCGGTCGGACGCAGCGATGGCGACGTCGCCGGCGGCCACGTCCTCGCTCAAGGACGAACGCGTTCGGGCGATCGTCGCGATGGCTCCGGCGGGTGTGCTGCTCACCGCCGAATCGCTCGCCACCGTCCGGGCGGCGACCATGGTTTACGAGGCAGAGCTCGATCGTTTCCTGGTGCCGCACTTTCATGCCGA
>Ga0207648_10003225_pt1 | contig 17176 bp, 14 predicted proteins | sample KBSMisM32_FD_184310 | JGI IMG/M metagenome (GOLD analysis project Ga0207648, IMG submission 184310) | Miscanthus rhizosphere microbial communities from Kellogg Biological Station, Michigan, USA - KBS Miscanthus M3-2 (SPAdes) (version 2) | ecosystem: Host-associated > Plants > Roots >...
ACCGGTGCGCTTCCTGCAGCGCGAAGCCGGCCTCGAACAGGGCATCTACAGCGGCGTGATCACCGCGAGCCTGCTGCTGCCCGACGTGCGGGTCGGCGACACGCTGCTGTTGCGCTATTCGATCGAAGGCGCGAACCCGATCTTCGGCGGCCGCTACGCCCAGGGCGTGCCATGGCAGCGCACGGTGCCGGTCCAGACCCGCCGCGTCACACTTAACGTGCCCGAGGCGCGGACAGTGCAGTGGAAGTGGATCGGCGACGGCGCCGCCTCGTCGATCGCGCCCGAGGTCACGACGCGGGGCGGCCTGCGCCGCCTGCGTTTCGAGGAGCGCGACCTGGCGGCCGTCGAACTCGAGCCGATGCTGCCGCGCGGCACCGTGCCGCTGCGCTGGCTCCAGTTCACCGAGTTCGCCGACTGGGCCGAGGTGGCCCGCTGGGCCGACGGCCTGTTCGCGGCCGACGCCGTGCTGCCGCCCGAGCTGGCGCCGCTGCTGCAGCGGCTGCAGCGACTGCCGTCGCGCAGCGATCAGGCGTCGCAGGCGCTGCAGTGGGTGCAGAGCGAGGTGCGCTATTACTCGGTCGCGCTGGGCGAGAGCTCGCACCGCCCGCATGCGCCGGCCGAGGTGCTGCGCAACCGCTACGGCGACTGCAAGGACAAGTCGCTGTTGCTGATGCGGATGCTGCAGACGCTGGGGATCCCTGCACGCGCAGTGCTCGCGTCGCTGAGCGCGCCGCAAGCGGCCGGCAAGCTGCTGGCGTCGCCGCTCGCGTTCGATCACGTCGTCGTGCAGGCCCGCATCGACGGGCGCGATTACGTCCTCGACCCGACCCGCCTCGGGCAGCGCGGCCCGCTCGATCGCATGGGCCAGGGGCTCGAAGAGGCCCGGGTGCTGGTGGTCGACGCCAACGAGACGAAGGCGCTCGCCACGGTGCGTTCGCCGAACCGGGCGGAGATCTTCCGCAGCGAGCTGAACGAGACCTTCCGTCTCGACGCGTTCGGCGAAGACGGCGAGCTCGAGACCGAGCAGCACTGGACCGGCCTGCAGGCCGAGATGCTGCGGCTGACGCTGGCACGCGCGGATCCGGCGCGGCTTGAGCGCATCGTGCTGGCCGGAGCCGAGCGTCGCTACCCGGGCATCACCTTACTCGGCAGCCCCGCGCTCAGCGACGACCTGCAGCGCAACCGCATCACCTTGCGCACGCGCTTCAAGGTGCCCAAGCTGGCGAACGCCGACCGCGGCAACTGGGTGCTTCGCTTCGCGGCCCCCAACATGCAGGGCTCGTTCGCGAGCCCGCCGTCGACCACGCGCAGCTTCCCGCTGGTGCTGCCGGCCTTCCCGATGACGATCGCCTACAACGCCGAGGTGCGCTGGCCGGCCAGCGTCAGCGCGATCATCGACCCGTTGACGCTGCGCATCGGCAACGACGCGTTCAATGCCGAGGTCACGCGCAGCTTTCGTGGCAATGTGTCGCGCGCGAGCCTGAAGTTCGAGGCGTTGACCGGCAGCGTGCCGGCCAGGGACGTCGCGGCGATGCTCGACGACATGAAGAAACTCGAGCGCAGCCTCGGCGGCGCGATGGTCGTCGCGGCCGGCCAGATCAAGGGCGGCGGCGTTCTCGGCATCGGCCGCAAGACCATGCAGGACACCCTGCAGGCGCGCTTGCAGTCGACCATCGAGCGCACCGGCAAGGCGATGGCCGGTGGCCAGCTCGCCGGCGACGACCTCGCGCAGGCGCTGTGCCTGCGTGCCGAGGCCGAACTCGGGCTGGCACGCCTGGACGACGCGCTGAAGGATGCGCAAGAGGCGGTCCGCGCGGCGCCGTCACTCGCCGCGGTGTGGGTGTGCCAAGGCAACGCGAGCTGGGCACGCGGCGACTTCAACGCCGCAGATGCCGAGTTCGGCAAGGCCCTGGTGCTCGGCCAGAGCCCCGCCGAGGCGTACTACCGGCGCGGCCATGCGCGCTTCTACGCCGGCCACCTCGAGCAGGCGGCCGATGACTTCGGCAGGGCCGCGACCGAGCGGCCAGCCGGCGCGCAGCCGTCGGGCGACCGGCTCTATCCGCTGCTGTGGCAGGCCTGGACGCTGCAACGCCTGGGTCGGCCCTGGCCGGCGCCGCTCGCCGCACTCGCCGTCGCCGAACCGCAGGGCGCATGGCCGCGCCCGGCGCTGGCGATGTTCGCGGGGCAGATGACGCCGCAGCAGCTGCTCGAGCAGATCGCGCGCAAGGAAGGCGACGAGCGCGAACTGGCGCTCACCGAAGGCTGGTTCTACATCGGCCAGTACTGGCTGAATCAGGGCCGACCCGACCAGGCCCGCGAGGCCTTCGAGCAGGCGCGCGCCAAGGGCGTGACGACCTACATCGAGCACACCGCTGCCGGCTTCGAACTGCAGCGGCTCGCGGCTCGGCCCTGATCAGGCGGGGGCAGCGGCGACGCGAATGCGTGCGCCGGCCAGTGCGACGGTCTGGCCCGCGCGGATCTTGCAGGTCTTGCGCAGCTCCTCGCGACCGTCGACCTGCACCAGGCCGTCGGCGATCATCAGCTTGGCGATGCCGCCGCTGGGCGCCAGGCCGGTCGCCTTCAGCAGCGCATCGAGCGTGATGTGGTCGCCGCGCAGCGCAAAATCGATCAGCTGCATGTCAGCGATCGGCCGGCCGCAAACCGAACTCGGCCGCGAGCAACGCATACGAATGACGCCGCACCGCCGGATCATGGGCCCAGGTATTGATCACGATCTCGTCGAGTTGCAGCTCTTTCGCAAGTGCCCGCAACTGCGCGCCGACCTGCGCCGCGGTGCCGACGAAGGCCTTGCGGCGCATCGCCTCGACGGTCGGCCATTCGTCGGCGCTGAAGCCGTGCGCCGCGATCGCATCGGGTGCCTGCAGCGGGCCTAGCCGGCCGCGCTCGCGGTCGACGCGCCAGCGCTCGCGCCCGAGCGCATGGTGCGCCGCGATCTCGTGCGTGTCGGCCGCGAGCGCCCAGACGCAGACGGTCGCCTGCGGCTCGGGATGGCGCTCGCTCGGGCGGTACAGGCGCCGGTACAGTGCAAGGGCCTCGTCGGCGCCGTGGCCGTCGACGAAGAAGTACGCATACGCATACGGCAGGCCGAAGTGGGCCGCGAGTTGCGCGCCGTAGTTCGAGCTGCCGAGGATCCAGAGCTGCGGCGCGTGCGGCCCGAGCGGGTGCGCGCTGATGCCCTGGTGCTCGGGCAGCGAAGTCCAGGCCTGCAGGTCGCGCACCTGCTCCGGGAATTGCTCGGCCGCGCCATGCGCGTTCGGGTTCAGCGCGCGCGCGGTGCGCATGTCGCCGCCCGGCGCGCGGCCGACGCCGAGGTCGATGCGCCCGGGTGCGAGCGCCTCCAGCACGCGAAACTGCTCGGCCACCTTCAGCGCGCTGTAGTGCGGCAGCATCACGCCGGCACTGCCGATGCGGATGCGCGTCGTGCGCGCGGCGATCGCCGCCATCAGCATCTCGGGCGCGCTGCCGACGATCGTCGGCAGGCCATGGTGTTCGCTGACCCAGAAGCGCGCATAGCCCAGGCGCTCGCAGTGCTGCGCGAGGTCGAGCGTGTCGCGGATCGCCGCGTCTTCGCTGCTGCCGGTAAGCGAGATCGATTGGTCGAGGACCGAAAGTGCCAGAGGTGTCATCGGTGCCAGGTTCAGCCTTGCGGATGGGTCGGGTCGATCCAGCGCACCGACTCCGGCTTCTCGACCGGCGCGATGTCGAGGTTGACCGCGATCGCTTCGCCGTCGCTGCGCACCAGCACGCATTCGAGCACCTCGGTCGCGCTGGCGTTGATCTCCTGGTGCGGCACGAACGGCGGCACGTAGATGAAGTCGCCCGGGCCGGCCTCGGCGGTGAACTCGAGCGCGTCGCCCCAGCGCATCCGCGCGCGTCCCCTCACGATGTAGATCACGCTCTCCAGCGGGCCGTGGTGATGCGCACCGGTCTTCGCATCGGGATGGATGTGCACCGTGCCGGCCCACAGCTTGTTCGCACCGACACGCGCGAAGTTGATCGCGGCCTTGCGGTCCATCCCGGGCGTCTGCGCGGTGTTGGCGTCGAGTGCGTCGGCGCCGATCACGCGCACGCCATCGTGTTTCCAGTGCTCGCTCATGCGATCCCCTGTGCCTGCATCGTGTGGATTCTGAACCACAGGTGACGGCCCTGCTGAGGTGGGGAGAACGCAGTGGCGCACACAGGGCCGCGGCTTTTCGTGTACATTCGCGCCACAGTCATACGCAAGACAGTGGTTGTTCGAGATTCTTCCCCCCACCTGCTGCGGTTCTCGCAGCGGGCGTCGTTAGAAATCCCCCTGATCGTTTCTTGAGTGTCGCTGCATGCGCTGCATGTGCCGCGCATCATTTTGTTGATAGATAGGATAGACGTCCATGACGACCCAAACCGGTACCGTGAAGTGGTTCAACGAGAGCAAGGGCTTCGGCTTCATCGCTCAAGACGCGGGCGGCGCCGACCTGTTCGCCCACTTCCGTGATATCCAGGGCAACGGCTTCAAGACGCTGCTGGAAAACCAGCGCGTCGAGTTCGAAGTGAAGCAAGGCCAGAAGGGCCTGCAAGCCGCCAACATCCGGGTGCTGTAAATCCGCAGGGCGCGAGCCCTGCGAGCGAGAAAACCGCGGCTTGTCCGCGGTTTTTTTTCGCCTGTGCTTGGCCTTGCCTTCGGCGTCGCGGGCTGCTCGCGTCGCGTCGGCGACTTGCGGCCCGGCGAGCGCCGCCTAAGATTCAGGCCCAGTTTCGAAGGACGCACCATGACCGCTCTCGCCGCCCTGACCAACCACCAGATCCGCCTGGCCGCGCGCCCCAGCGGTCTGCCCACACGCGCCGACTGGCAATTCACGACCGAGCCGGTCGCCGAACCCGCGGACGGCGACGTGCTGATCAAGACCCTGGCGCTGTCGCTCGACCCGGCGATGCGGGGCTGGATGAACGATGCCCGCAGCTACATCCCGCCGGTGGGCATCGGCGAGGTGATGCGCGCCGGCGGCATCGGCCGGGTGATCGCGTCGAAGAACCCTGACTACGCGGTCGGCGACCTCGTCAGCTGCACGCCCGGCGTCCAGGCGTACTGCATGGTTCCGGCCGGCGAAGCCAGGCGCCAGGGCCTGTTCAAGATCGACACCCGCCTGGGCACGCCGAACCAGTGGCTCAACGTGCTCGGCATGCCGGGCATGACCGGCTACTTCGGGCTGATGGATGTCGGCATGCCGAAAGCCGGCGAAACCGTCGTCGTCTCGGGTGCCGCGGGTGCGGTCGGCCAGACCGTGGGCCAGCTCGCGAAGATAAAAGGCTGCCGCGTGGTCGGCATCGCTGGCGGCCGGGCCAAGTGCGACTGGGTCGTCAACGAACTCGGCTTCGATGCCTGCGTCGACTACAAGGCTGGCAACATCAAGGGCGACCTGAAAGATGCCTGTCCGAAAGGCATCGACATCTACTTCGACAACGTCGGCGGCGAAATTCTCGACACCGTGCTGACGCGCATCAACCGCAAGGCGCGGATCATCATCTGCGGCGCGATCAGCCAGTACAACGCGACCGCGCCGGTGAAGGGGCCAGCCAACTACCTGTCGCTGCTGGTGAATCGCGCGCGCATGGAAGGCATCGTCGTGTTCGACTACGTCGAGCGCTTCCCGGTTGCGGTGCGCGAGCTTGCCGGCTACCTGAAGGACGGCCGGATGAAGAGCAAGGAAGACGTGGTCGTCGGCCTCGACACCTTCCCCGAGACCTTGCTGAAACTGTTCAACGGCGAGAACTTCGGCAAGCTCGTGCTGCAGGTCGCAAACAACTGACGGCGGTGCGTTGAAAGGTCGACTTCGGCCACCTGATCGGCGATTTCTCGCACTGCTGCGGGGCTAGACTTCGCGTGCCGGTTGCGGACCGTCGCGCTCGGGCGACGCCGTGACCGCGTCGTCATGACCCACGCCACCGCCGCCCACCCCGATGCCGGTCCGCCTTTGGCGGCGCTGTCGGCATGGCTCGCCCAGAGTCACGACCTGCTCGCGTTGACCGATGCCGCGGGGCGGCTGAGCTGGGCCAATCCGGCCTTCACGGCTCAGGCCGGCGACACCCGCGATCTGCACGACCTCGCTCCCGCCGACTGGCAAGCCGGCGCGCCGGCACGGATCGTCGCGGCCGCATTGCGCGACGGCGCCCTCGCCGACACCGAGCTGTGCCTGCGCAGCCCGTCGGGCGGCGCGCTGTGGGTGCGCGCGCGCGTCTGCGCGGTCGATGCCGCGCGCCTGTGGACCCTGCACGACATCACCGCGGCCCGCGCGCTGGCGGCGCGCGCGCAGCACCAGGCTGAGCTGCTCGAGATGGTGCAAGAGTTCGGCCGGCTCGGCATCTGGGAGCGCCGCATCCCGTCGGGCGAAGGCCGCTGGGATCGCCATGTGTTCAGTTTCTGGGGCATGGAGCCGAGCGCCAACGCGCCCGACTATGCGATCGCCGCGAGCCGCCTTCATCCCGAAGACAAGCTTGCGCACATCTACGCCGATTCGATCCGACAGGCCGGACGCTACGCCCAGCGCTATCGCGTGATGCGCGCAGACGGCGGCGTGCGCTGGATCCATTCGCAATGGGAGGTCAAGAATTCGCCCGGCGGCGAACCCGATCGCACGATCGGCATCATGGTCGACGACACCGAGGTCTACGATCTCGCGCGCTCGCTCGACGCGACGACCGCGCAACTCGCGCTCGCGGTGGATCTCGGCCACATCATCATCTGGCGCCACGAGTTGCGGACCGACCGGCTGCATTACAACGCGCTCGGCTACGAGGTGCTCGGCATCCCGCCCCGGCCCGACGGACTGAGCCAGCAGGAGGTGCATTCGTTCACCCATCCCGACGACATCGCCGGCGTGGCGGCCGCGGCGAAGCAGGCCATCGAGACCGGCCGCCCGGTCGATGTCGAGACGCGCTATCGGCGCAGCGATGGGAGCTGGCGCTATCTGCTGACGCGCCGCGTGCTCGAGCGCAACGCGGCCGGCGAGGCGGCGTTCCTGCTCGGCGTCTCGCTCGACGTGACCGAGCAGGTCGCGGAGTCGCGCCGCGCGCAGCAGCTCGCGCAGCGCCTCGAATCGGCCGCGCGCGCCGCGCGCATCGGCATCTGGACGACGACCCTCGGCACGATCGAGACCGAGTGGAACGCCCAGATGTTCGAGCTCTTCGACATGGTCGGCGAGCCCCAGGCACCGACCCTCGACGAATGGCTCACCCGCTGCGTCCACCCCGATGACGCGCTGCGCATCGGGCGCGCGTCGCGGGCCTACCTGCGCAGTGCCAAAGGGCCGTTCGAGGCGTCGTTCCGAATCGTCACCCGCGACGGCCGCATGCGCTGGATGGTGCTGCGCGCGGACCTCGATCGCAGCAGCATCGACGGGCCACGCGTGTTCGGCATCGCGATGGACGTGACCGACCGGCACGAGTCGCAGGTGGCACTGCACGCGGCGAGCGAACGCGCGGCGCTGATCACGCGCGGCGCCGGCATCGGCACCTGGGAAACCGACGAACGCGGCCGCCACACGCGCTGGGACGAGCAGATGTTCGCGTTGCGCGGGCTCGAACCGCGCGAGCGCGCGCTCGATCGCGACGAGCGCCTCGCGCTCGTGCACCCCGAGGACCGCGAGCGCGTCGCGACGGTCGGCGACATCACGGATCCCGGCACCGATGCGATCGCCTTCGAGTTCCGCGTGCTCTGGCCGGATGGCAGTGTCCATTGGCTGGCCTCGCGCTCGGCCGCGCTGCGCGACATGCACGGCAAGGTTGTGCGCCGCGTCGGCGTCAACTGGGACATCACCGAAGGCAAGAATGCCGAGCTCGCGCGCCAGCAGGCCCTGCTCGCCGAGCGCGACAGCCTGGCCAAGTCGCAGTTCCTGTCGCGCATGAGCCACGAACTGCGCACGCCACTGAACGCGGTGCTGGGCTTCACGCAGCTGCTGCAGACCGAGGCCCGGCGCTCGCCCGACGCCGGCGGCCGGCTCGCCAAGCTCAATCACATCCGCAGCGCTGGCGAGCACCTGCTCGCCCTGATCAATGACGCCCTCGACCTGTCGAGCCTCGAGGCCGGCACCCTGCGTCTCGATCTCCAACCGGTGCCTCTGGCGCTGGCCGTTGCGCGCGCGGTCGCTGTCGTCGCCGAGCTGGCCAACGCCAGCCAGATCGTCATTCGCAGCGACGAGCTGCCCGGCATCGTGCTGGCCGACCCGGCGCGGCTGCACCAGGTGCTGCTGAACCTGCTGAGCAACGCGATCAAGTACAACCATCCCGGCGGATCCGTTGTGCTCGAGGCGGCCCCCGCACCAGCCGGCGAACCGATCCGCCTGGGCATCCGCGACACCGGCCGAGGCATGGAGCCGCAGCAGCTCGCGCACCTGTTCGAGCCGTTTAACCGCCTCGGTCTCGAGGACGAAGGCATTGCCGGCGCCGGCATGGGCCTGACGGTCGCGCGCGCGCTCATCGAAGGCATGGGCGGGCGCATCGAGGTGACGAGCCAGCCCGGACAAGGCAGCCGCTTCGAAATCGCGCTGCGGGTCGCGCCGGACGCTGCCGCCGATCCGCCCGCGGCCTCCGGCGGCGCGCCCGCGCCGCCGGGCACGCCATCGACCACACCTGCGCCATCGCCGCGGCTGCGCTGCGGTCAGTTGCTCTACATCGAAGACAACCCCGTCAACGTGCTGCTGGTCGAGGAGATGGTCAAGAGCCTGGCCGGCCTGCAGATCGTCTGCGAGGCCACCGGCAGTGCCGGCGTCGCGCGCGCCCAAAGCCTGCGCCCGGACATGATCCTGATCGACATGCAACTGCCCGATTTCGACGGCTTCGAGGTGCTGCGCCGCCTGCGCGCCCAGCCCGAAACGGCGGCGCTGTGCTGCATTGCGCTGTCGGCGAATGCATTGCCCGAAGACATCGAGCGCGGCATGGCTGCCGGCTTCGACGACTACTGGACCAAGCCGATCCGCTTCAAGCCGTTTCTCGAGGCGCTCGAACGCATCTTCCCGATCGCGCCGCCCGGCCCCTGACCATGGCGCGGCGACGCCGGCGGATGCCTACTCGACGAGGCCGCGCTGCCGCAGCATCGGCGTGACCGCCGCAGCGCGGCCGCGAAACGCGCGGTAGGCCGCGCCGGGCTCGAGCGAGTCGCCCGCCGCATAGACGAAGCGACGCAGGCGCGCAGCGACGGCCGGATCGAACGGATCGCCGGCCTCGACGAAGGCATCAAACCCGTCGGCATCGAGCACCTCGGCCCACAAGTAGACGTAGTAGCCCGCCGCGTAGCTGGCGCCTGAGAACAGGTGCTGGAAATGCGTCAAGCGGTGGTTCAGGCCGGCCACGGTCGGCGCACCGAGCCGCTCAAGCACGCTGCGCTCGAACTCAACGATGTCGGGCACCTCGGGTGTGGTCAGCGCATGCGCCGCCATGTCGACCAGCGCCGACGCGGTGTAGCGCACGGTCTCGTAACCCTGGTTGAAGCGGCGCGCGTCGTGCAGCTTCGCGATCAATGCATCGGGGATCGCCTCGCCGGTGCGGCAGTGACGCGCATGGCGCTTGAGCACCGCCGGCTCGCGCAGCCAGTGTTCGAACAGCTGCGACGGCAGCTCGACGAAATCGCGCAGCACGCTGGTGCCCGACAGCCGCTCCAGGGTCACGTCCGACAGCAGGCCGTGCAGGCCGTGGCCGAACTCATGGAACAGCGTGCTCGCGTCGTCGAAGCTGAGCAGCGTCGGCTCGCCGAGCGCGCCCTTCGCAAAGTTGTTGTTGTTGATCACGATCGGCAGCACCGCGTCGCCATCGCGGCCCTGGCGCGACTGCTTGCGCAGCTCGCTCATCCATGCGCCGCTGCGCTTGGTCGCGCGCGCGAAGTTGTCGTGCAGGAAGACACCGATCAGCGTGTCGCCCGCATCGCGCACTTCGTAGACCTTGACGTCGGGGTGATAGGCCCTGACCTCGGGCTGCGGGATGAAGCGCAGCCCGAACAGGCGCTGCGCGCAGTCGAATGCCGCCTCGACCATGCGCTCGAGCGGGAAGTAGGGCTTGAGCGTGGCCTCGTCGAGCGCGTAGCGCTGCTGGCGCAGCTTCTCGGCATGGAAGCGCCAATCCCAGGGCGCCAGCGGCAGCGCATCGCCGCGCGCCCGCGCGATCGCCTCGAGCGCCTCGCGCTCCTCGGCGGCACGCGCCTTCGCGGGCTCCCACACCTGCTCGAGCAGCGCCGTGACGGCTCCCTGGCTGCCGGCCATGGTGTCGGCCAGCGCGTAGTCGGCATAGCAGGCATGGCCATGCAGGCGCGCCTGCTCGTGGCGCAGGCTCAGGATCTCGCGCGCGACCGGGCGGTTGTCGTGCTCGCCGGCGTGCTCGCCGCGGCTGGTCCAGGCGCGCCAGGCCTGCTCGCGCAACTCGCGCCGCTCGGAGAAGGTCAGGAACGGCACGATGTGCGAGCGCGACAGCGTGACCAGCAGGCCGTTGTCGTGGCCGCGATCGGCCGCCGCCTGCCGCATCGCCGCGCGCACGAAGTCGGGCAGCCCGGCGGCATCGGCTTCATCGCGCAGCACCAGGCCGTAGCTGGATTCGTCGGCCAGCACGTTCTGCCCGAAGCGCGTGGTCAATTCGGCGAGCCGGCCCATGATCTGCGCGTAGCGCTCGCGAGCCGCCGGTGCGAGCTTGGCGCCGGCACGCACGAAGTCGACATGGAAGCGCTCCAGCGCGCGGCGTTGCGCGGCGTCCAGCCCGAGCGCATCGCGCCGCGCGAACAGCGCATCGACGCGCGCGAACAGCGCCTGGTCCATGAACATCGCGCTCGAATGCGCCGCCAGCAGCGGCGCCATGCGCATCTGCACCGCCTGCAGCGCCGGCGAGGTTTCGCTCGCCGCCAGGTTGGCGAACAACCTCTCGATGCGGTCGAGCAGGCGGCCGCTGCGGTCGAACGCGACGATGGTGTTGTCGAAATTCGGCGGCTCGGCGCTGCCGGCGATCGCGTCGAGCTCGGCGCGATGCTGCGCCAGCGCGGTCTCGAACGCGGGCTCGAAGTGCTCGGGCCGGATGGCATCGAACGGCGCCAGTCCGTAGCGTTTGTTCCAGGCCTGCAGCAGCGGGTTGTCGGTCGACGTCGTCATCGCTGGCCTCGGTGATTGGATCGCGACGCGCCCGGCATCATTTGCCCTGCTTGATCGCCGCCTCGTCTTCGTCGAAATAGCGCCGGTTGCCGCAGCTCTTCACATACGCGTCGCGATCGGCCTGCGTGGTCTTGACCCGCGCATTGAACGCCGTCACGCGCGTCTGGAAGTCGTCGATCGCCCGGTCGCGCGCCTGCGTCTGCTCGTTGTACGCCGCCACGTCGTCGGGCTTGGTGCGGTCCAGCGCCTCGAGCGTCGCCTTCAGCGACTCGCCGCTGCGCATCAGCTCGGTCTGGCCGGCCTCGAGCGCGGCCTGCGCCTTCGCCATCTCGTCGTCCTGCTGCGCGACGCGCGTCTTTTGCGCCATGCAGGCGCGCAGCTGGTCGCGCGTCAGCATCGCCCCGCTGCCGTCACCGAGCGCGCTCTGCTTCTTCGGCTTGTCTGCGGCCCGGCCGGGCCCGGCCATCAGCAAGGTCAGGGTCAGCACGGCGACAGCGGTGAACGGCAGAGTGCGCATGAGCTAGGAGCGTGTAGGCAGGCAGGCGCGCATCATGCCACCGTGCCGGGAACCGGTTCGCGCATCGTCACGAACTCCTCGGCCGCGGTCGGGTGGATGCCGATCGTCGCATCGAACACCGCCTTGGTCGCACCGGCCTTCAGCGCGACCGCGAAGCCCTGGATCGTCTCGCCGGCATCGGCGCCCACCATGTGCAACCCGACGACGCGGTCGGTCACGGCGTCGACGACCAGCTTCATCAGCGTGCGTTCGGTGTTGCCCGACAGCGTGTGCTTCAGCGCCTTGAACTCGCTGCGGAAGATCCGCACCGCGCCTAACTTTGCCCGCGCCGCGTGTTCCGACAGGCCGACCGTGCCGACGCTCGGATGCGTGAACACCGCGGTCGGGATCAAGGCGTAGTCGACCGCGCGGCGGCTGTCGCCGAACAGCCGGTCGACCAAGGCCATCGCCTCGGCCAGCGCGATCGGCGTCAGGTGCACGCGGTCGATCACGTCGCCCAGCGCATGCAGGCCCGGCACGTTGGTCGCGTAATGCGCATCGACGCAGACGGCACCGTTCGGCGCGAGCGCGACGCCGAGCTCGGCCAGACCGAGCCCGGCGGTGTTCGGCGCGCGCCCGGTCGCGAGCAGCACTTGGTCGGCGACGAGCCGGCTGCCGTCGCGCAGGCTCACCGCGAGGCGCCCGGCGTCGCGCGCGATGCGCTCGACATCGCTGCGCGGGCGCAGGTCGATGCCCTTCTTGCGCATCTCGCCCGCGAGAAAGTCGCGCACGTCGTCGTCGAAGCCGCGCAGCAGTTGTTCGCCGCGCACGATCTGCGTCACCTGGGCGCCGAGGCCGCGGAAGATCGACGCGAATTCGCAGGCGATGTAGCCGCCGCCGACCACCACCAGATGGCGCGGGAATTCGGCCAGGTCGAAGATCTCGTTCGACGTGATCGCGAGCTCGACGCCAGGCAGCTGCGCCGGCGCCGGCACCACCGGGTGGCCGCCCGTCGCGACGAGGATGTGACGCGCATGGAACCGCTCGCCATCGACCTCGACCTCGTGCGCCCCGACGACGCGCGCGCGGCCGTGGATCACGCGGGCGCCCGCATCGGTCAGCAACTGGCCGTAGATCGCGTTCAGCCGGCTGATCTCGCGCGCCCGGTTCGCCTTCAGTGCGGCCCAGTCGAGGACCGGCGCAGCCGCCGCCCAGCCGTAGCCGTGCGCCTCTTCGAAGGCCTCGGCATAGTGCGCCGCGAAGCTGTAGAGCTTCTTCGGGATGCAGCCGAGGTTGACGCAGGTGCCGCCCAGCGCGGCTGCGTCGGCGACCGCGACGCGTGCGCCGCGCTGCGCCGCCATGCGGGCCGCGCGCACGCCGCCGCTGCCGGCGCCGATCACGAACAGGTCGAACGCGTCACGCGAAGTCATGCGGCATCCCGTGTTCGGTGCACGTTGGCTTCACCCAGTGACTGCCGGTCCGATGGTGCGCGGCCCGCCAGCGCATCGCGCCCGCTCAGCCCAGCGCCTTGCGCAGCGCGTCGGCCACCAGCGCATTGACGCCGCCGTCGTGCGCCGCGGCGCGCTCGTGCAGCTGCTTGACCAGCTCGGCCGGCAGCTTGCACGCGAACGGCACCAGCCCGGCCGCAGCGTCGCGCTTGCGCTGCTCGCGCCGGTCGACGACCTCGGCCGCGCCCTGCGCGAAGCGGCCCGGGATGCCGGCGGTCTTCATGCGACCGTCGAGCTTCTTCGCGAGCTGCTTCACGAGATCGGTCTTCTTCATGCTCATGGGCAGTGCTTTCGGGTGGTTCGGCGGCGCCGAGCGGACGATTGTCGCCGAGCCGCGCGGGACAGTGACGCGCTCTGGTCTAATCCCCCGCTCCTCTCTTTCGCGATCCGACCCATGGCCCTCAAGGCGATCATCTACAAGGCGAATCTGCAGATCGCCGACATGGACCGCAATGTCTACGTCGATCATGCGGTGACGATCGCACGTCACCCCTCCGAGACCGACGAACGCATGATGGTGCGCTTGCTGGCACTCGCGCTGAACCTGCCGGCCGACACCGACCACGGCACGCTCGAACTCGCGAAAGACCTGTGGGAGACCGACGAACCCGCACTCTGGCACAAGGACCTGACCGGCCAGATCGTGCACTGGGTCGATGTCGGCCAGCCCGACGACAAGCGCCTGCTGAAGGCCAGCGGGCGTGCCGACCGGGTCAGCGTCTACAGCTACAGCGCGAGCACCCCGATCTGGTGGGCCGGCATCGCGAACAAGGTTGCGCGCGCCGGCAACATCGAGGCTTGGCAGATCGACACGGCGCACAGCCAGGCGCTGGCCGGTCTGGCGCAACGCAGCATGCAGCTGCAACTCAGCGTGCAGGACGGCAGCTGCTGGCTCGGCGACGGCGAGCGCTCGGTCGAGATCACGCCCCAGCGGCTGAACCCGGGCTGAACGGCGTCTGAACCGCGCTGACGGGCAGGCGAATCGGATCGCACCGGTGTCGCCACGGCGACATCTGCCCCACAATCGCGGGGTTCTGCAGCTTCCCGCCTGTCAAGCCGATGAGTCTCGCGATCGAACACCTGGCCGACCGTGGCCGCTTCCGGGCCGTCGTCGATGGCGATGGTGACGCCTACACCGAATACCGCCTTGCCGGCAATGAACTGACGATCCTGCACACCGAGGTGCCGCCGCAACTCAGCGGACGCGGCATTGCCGCCGCCCTGGTGCAGGCCGCGCTGGCCCACGCCGAGGCCTCCGGCCTGAAGGTGCGCCCGCTGTGCGACTACGCGCGCGGCTACATGGATCGCCATCCCGAGACGGCATCCTTGCGCGCCTGAGCCGATGGCCAGCGACGACGACGATCCCTTCCTGTGGCTGGAAGACGTGCTCGGCGAGCGCGCGCTGGCCTGGGTGCGCGAGCGCAATGCGCAGTCGCAGGCGCTGCTGCAGGCCCGCCCCGAATACGAGCCGACCCGCGCCCAGTTGCTGGCGTTGCTGAATTCGAAGGAGCGCATCCCGCAGATCACGCGGCGCGGCGCGCACTTCTACAACCTGTGGCAAGACGAGTCGCACCAGCGCGGCCTGTGGCGGCGCACGACGCTGTCTGAATACCGCCGCGCCGAGCCCGCCTGGGAGACCGTGCTCGACCTCGACGCACTGGCCACGGCCGAAGGCGAGAACTGGGTCTGGGGCGGCGCGATCGGGCTGCCGCCGTCGCACACCCGTTGCCTCGTGATGCTGTCGCGCGGCGGCGCCGACGCCACCGTCGTGCGCGAGTTCGACACCGTCGCGAAGGCCTTCGTCGACGGCGGCTTCGCATTGCCCGAGGCCAAGTCGCAGCTCGCGTGGATCGATGCCGACACGATCTTCGTCGGCACCGATTTCGGGCCCGGGTCGCTGACCGCGTCGGGCTATCCGCGCATCGTCAGACGCTGGTCGCGGGGCACGCCGCTGGCGCAGGCGGTCACGGTGTTCGAGGGCGAGGCGAGCGACATGTCGGTGGGCGTCTCGGTCGATCCGACGCCCGGCCACGAGCGCGTGATGATCGTGCGTTCGCTGGACTTCTATCACGCCCAGCATCTGTTGCTCGACGCCACCGGCCTGCAACCGATCGACGTGCCGGCCGACGCGTCGATCATGTTCTGGAACAGCGCCGGCGCACCGGACGACACCTTGCTGATCGAGCTGCGCAGCCGCTGGGACATCGGTGGCCGCAGCCACCCCGCCGGCGCGCTGCTCGCCGCCGATGCGCGCGCCTACCTGGCCGGCGAGCGCCGCTTCGACGTGCTGTTCACGCCGAGCACGTCGCGCTCGCTGGCCGGCTATGCGACGACGCGCAGCCACGTGATCGTCAACGTGCTCGACGACGTCGCGAGCCGGCTGCATGAATGGCAGCGCACGCCCGCCGGCTTCACCGGGCGCGAGATCGCGGCGCCCTTCCCCGGCACGCTCGGCGTCGGCGGCCTGCACGACCCGATGCATGCCGACGACGAACTCGCCGAGCACTATCTGCTGAGCAGTGCCGATTTCCTCAGTCCCGATGCGCTCAGCCTGGCCCACACCGGCAGCGACGTGCGCGAGCCGCTCAAGACCTTGCCGGCGCGCTTCGATGCGCGCGGCCTGCACACGCAGCAGTTCTTCGCGACCAGCGCCGATGGCACGCGCGTGCCCTACTTCATCGTCTGGCCGGCCGGTGTCGATGCGACCCGGCCCGCCGACGGCAGCACCCCGACCCTGCTCTACGGCTACGGCGGCTTCGAGATCGCGCTGCAGCCGTGGTACCTCGCGACCTACGGCGGCGCCTGGCTGGCGCGCGGCGGAGCACTGGTGATCGCCAACATCCGCGGCGGCGGCGAATACGGCCCGGCCTGGCACCAGGCGGCGCTGCTGGCGAACAAGCAGCGCAGCTACGACGACTTCATCGCGGTCGCCGAAGACCTGATCGCGCGCCGCATCACGAGCCCCGCGCGGCTCGGCATCGAAGGCGGCAGCAACGGTGGTCTGCTGGTCGGCGCCGCATTCACGCAGCGGCCCGAGCTCTTCAATGCGGTGGTCTGCAGCGTGCCGCTGCTCGACATGCGGCGCTACCACCGGCTGCTCGCCGGCGCGTCGTGGATGGCCGAGTTCGGCGACCCCGACGATCCGCAGCAGTGGGCGTTCATCGGCCAATACAGCCCGTACCAGAACCTGCGCCCGGGCGTGCGCTATCCCGAGGTGCTGTTCACGACCTCGACCCGCGACGACCGCGTCCACCCCGGCCATGCGCGCAAGATGGCCGCGCGCATGCTGGCGCTGGGGCAGCCGGTGCTGTACTACGAGAACATCGAGGGCGGCCACGGCGGCGCGGCCGACAACCGCCAGCGCGCCCATGTACAGGCGCTCGAGATGAGCTACCTGTGGCACCGGCTCGGCGGCCCCGCATGACGCAGACCGGCGCGCTGCCGGCCGAGGCCCGGGCCGTGCTCGAATACTGGTTCGGCGCGCCCGGCGCGCCCGAGCACGGCACCCAGCGCACGCTGTGGTTCGACAAGGACGACGCCGTCGACCGCGAGATCGCGCAGCGCTTCGGCGCGTTGATCGAGCAGGCGCTGCGCGGCGAGCTCGACGCGTGGGCCGCACGGCCGGCCGGCGCGCTCGCGCAGATCATCGTGCTCGACCAGTTCACGCGCAACGCGTTTCGCGACACGCCGCGCGCGTTCGCCGGCGATGCGCGCGCGCTCGCGGCCGCGCGTGCGCTGGTCGAAGCGCAGCTCGACGCCGCGCTCACGCCGATCGAGCGCAGCTTCGTCTACCTGCCGTTCGAGCACGCCGAGACGCTGGCGATGCAGGACGAGGCGGTGCGACTGTTCACCCGGCTCGTGGCGGTCGCGCCCGAGCTGCAGAGCGGCCTGGACTACGCGCTGCGCCACCGCGCCATCATCGCGCGCTTCGGGCGCTTCCCGCACCGCAATGCCGTCCTCGGCCGGCTCTCGACAGCCGAGGAACTGGCCTTCCTGCGCGAGCCCGGCTCGCGTTTCTGAATCTGACTTTCGCCACAAGAACACAAGTCGAC
>Ga0207648_10003226_pt1 | contig 17175 bp, 8 predicted proteins | sample KBSMisM32_FD_184310 | JGI IMG/M metagenome (GOLD analysis project Ga0207648, IMG submission 184310) | Miscanthus rhizosphere microbial communities from Kellogg Biological Station, Michigan, USA - KBS Miscanthus M3-2 (SPAdes) (version 2) | ecosystem: Host-associated > Plants > Roots > Rhizosphere...
GCCGTCACTGCTACCCACAAACGATTTTAAGGTTGTTGTATCAAGATCACCATTCACGGTAAATCCAATATTTTGAGTCGTATTATCACTGCTTCTCCTGATCTGTATAGCATTTCCGCTGTAGTTTGTGCTAAGCAATCGCAAGCTATATGCAACTGAAGAAGGCGCCGAGGCGGTGAGACCCAGCTTATCTAAATTGTTTTGTGCAAACGAAAGAGAAGAATATAGCAACAATACGCCGGGAGACAATTGGCGGATAAAAGATTTCAAAGGCTGGTGATTTTGTGTATTAAAAGTAAGAATACTTTACATATCAGGCCAGAAGTATATAACGTCAATGCCAAGCCTAAGTGTTTTCCATTATCACCTATCAAAATAATATCCGTTGACAGTGTGAGTATAATTTACTCAACTACCGCGTTGAAAATTTGCATAATCGGTTCAAAGAATTTATCAAAATTCACTATATTTTTATTGTTAGTCGATAAATATTTATCTATATTTGTGTGATCATTGCTAAATCAAACAATTATGAAAATTAGTACCAAGCAGATATTGAAATTACTATATATCCTTTCATGGATAATATTTGTCGGTGTATGTATTGAAGCAGGGGGTTCCATATTCAGTGCGTTTTATACATTAGTGATAAACCCAATTAATGCTGCGACATTTTGGGCGGGAAATGATTTGTCAGCTCTCTATAAATACGACCCCGGGCATTTTTTTGGGGAAACCTTGCTGATAAGCATCGCATCAGTAATGAAGGCATGTATATTCTACCTGGTCATAAAAATTTTGCACGATAAAAAGCTGAATATGTCTCAACCATTCAGTAGCGAAGTGAGGCTTTTTATTATTAAGGTATCCTGTTTGACTTTTGGGATAGCCTTTTTCACAGAGTGGGGAGTTAAATATACCGAGTGGTTGGTGAGGCAAGGAGTGAAAATGCCCGATACACAACATTTACGACTGGGCGGAGCCGATGTGTGGTTGTTTATGAGTGTTACACTTTTTGTGATTGCACAAATTTTCAAAAGAGGAATCGAAATCCAAACCGAAAACGAATTAACTGTATAAGTCATGCCGATTGTAGTAAACCTGGACGTGATGATGGCCAAACGCAAGATGTCGTTAAATGAGCTTTCAGAAAAAGTAGATCTCACCCTGGCGAATCTTTCAATTTTGAAAACGGGTAAAGCCAAAGCGGTACGTTTCAGCACCCTTGAGGCTATCTGCAAAGCATTGGATTGCCAGCCCGGTGATATATTGGAATACAAAAAAGAGGAATAATCAGTGTATGTGCTTTTGGGTAAAACATATGATCGACGCCCTCCTTGTTGTATTCCATCAGGTTTGGAAGCAATGTGGGTTTAATGACTGAAAAGAGGTTTAAAGCAATTCATTGCTGTAAAATTACCTTCATCAACTTTTTCAGTTCTATATACATCAAAACTGCTGCGCCCGGGCCTCCCGGCAGATAAAATTGACTGACAAATCAATTAAATAAAACCCTGTTTTACATTTTGCCTAAAGGCTAAAATCCTTATTTTTGCCGCCCATTCCTCCTTAGCTCAGTTGGTTAGAGCATCTGACTGTTAATCAGAGGGTCGTTGGTTCAAGTCCAACAGGGGGAGCGACTGAGGGTTTCAGAAATGAAACCCTTTTTTGTTTTTGGTGGTGAAGCAAAATAAATTTGCGCAGCCGATTGGCTTCTCATATATTTGCAGCCGAACGGCTTCATAATTATAATTCAATGAGACGCGATATTTTTCAAGCAATTGCAGACCCCACCCGGCGGGCTATCCTTGTCCTGGTCGCCATGCAGGCAATGACTCCCAACGCTATTGCGGAGCATTTTGATATCAGGAGGCAATCAATTTCCAAACACCTGCGCATCCTGTCCGAATGCGACCTTTTGGTTCCAAGGCAAGAAGGCAGGGAGATCTTCTATGGACTGAAAATCGATAAAATGAAAGAGATCGATGCCTGGCTTGACCAGTTCCGGAAAATTATGGAAGAAAGTTTCAAACGACTCGATGAAGTATTGTACACCATAAAAAATAAGAAACAATGAACCTGCTATTTGATTTTACCGTTGACAAAGCGACGAAAACGGTATTCATAACGAGAGAATTTGATGCTGACCTATCGCTGGTATGGGATGCATTTACCACAGCAGAAATCCTTGACCAATGGGTAGCACCTAAACCCTGGACATCAAAAACAAAATTTATGGATTTCAAGGTGGGTGGACGAAGATTTTATGCGATGGTAAGCCCCGAAGGACAAGAGCGTTGGGCAATTCAGAAATACACTTCAATCAGCCCAAAAACCAATTTCAAAATGTTTAATGCTTTTGCGGACAAAGATGAAAACCCTGAATTACCGGGTTCTGATTGGGATTACACTTTTAGCGAACAGAACGGAAAGACAATAGTGCATATTACTATTTATAATGAATCTCTTGCCCGTATGGAGAAGATGATTGAAATGGGCTTCACAGAAGGGTTTAAAATGTCAATGAACAATTTGGAAAATCTGCTGGCGGGTTTATCGAAAAAATGATCCCGATAGCTATCTCGATCGTTTTCAAAACGGCAGCTAAAACAAGTAAGAAAGTAACGATTTTAACAACCTAAAAAATAAGAATTATGGCACTTATCAATCCTCATATCAACTTCAACGGAAATGCCGAAGAAGCATTTACTTTTTACAAATCAGTATTTGGTGGAGAGTTTGCAAAGATTATCCGTTTCAAAGACCTTGCAAGTCCTGAATTCCCGGTATCAGAAAAAGAAGAAAATAAAATTATGCATATTGCATTGCCTATCGGTAAAAGTAATAGGTTGATGGCAAATGATGTTCCGGAAATTTTTGGAAAAACAAACGAAAACGAGAACAGAAGTAAAATTGTAATAAGTGCGGAAAGTAAAGAAGAAGCAGACAAATTATTTAATGGGCTTTCAGTGGGAGGACAAATAGAAGGGCCTATTGGTGATAGTCCCTGGGGTTCATATTTTGGTTGCTTTAGAGACAAATACGGGATAGAATGGATTGTGGAATTTGACGCAAAATATAAAGGATAATTGCAGGTTAAACCGGGCATTTATAACGGAAGGGAGCTGAAATTTTCTGATAAAACACTTTCTGCCTTTAGGATGGTATGCACGTTAAGCGTATGCTCAAGCCCATCATCCGCAAGATGTACGATATTTCGCTCTTCTACACCTTCTTCTTTTGCCTCATGTTGAAAAACGGTGATGTGATAAGTTGATCTGCCATACTTGTATGTTATAGAAACCGATGGCCATTCGGCAGGAAAACATGGCTTGAAGATCAGTTTGTCTTTTTGCAATTCCATTCCAAGCAAAGAACTAATTATGAACTGATACATCCATCCGGCCGAACCAGTGTACCATGTCCATCCGCCCCTTCCTTTGTGTGATTCATTGGCATAAACATCTGCTGCCATCACATAGGGCTCCACTTTATATGTGTTGACACTGTCAGCGTCCATCGCATGGTTCATCGGTTGTATCATGCAAAACAGTTCCCAAACTTTTTCACGATCTCCCAATTCTGCAAAAGCCATTAACGACCATATAGCCGCATGCGAATACTGCCCTCCGTTTTCTCTTACACCCGGAACATAGCCTTTTATGTAACCAGGATTTGGACCATTTTTATCAAACGGCGGGTCAAGTAACTGAATGAGGTGAAGATCTCTGCGCACAAGATATTTATCCAGGGAATCCATCGCTATTTTCTTTCTTTCATCGTTACCTGCGCCTGATAATACCGACCAGCTTTGAGCAATCGCATCAATCCGGCATTCTTCATTTTCTTTTGAGCCCAATGGCGTGCCGTCATCAAAATAGGCACGGCGATACCATTCGCCATCCCAACCCGATTTTTTAATATTTGATTGTAGCATTGCAGCTTCTTTTTTACAGTGGTCTGCAAATAAAATATCTCCATTGTTTCGTGCAACAGTTGAAAATTTTACCAGAACATCAAAAAAGAAAAATGCAAGCCAAACACTTTCACCCTTGCCTTTATTTCCAACACGGTCCATTCCATCATTCCAGTCTCCTGCGCCCATCAATGGCAAACCGTGTTCACCAAAACGGTGACTGTATTTAATGGCACGAACACAATGTTCATATAAAGTACCGGATGCACCCAGGCCAACGGGCAAATCAAAAAGCGAATCTTCACCTTCGTGCAATATTCTGCTTTCGAGAAAGCCAACAGGAAATTGTAAAATATCTGTGTCGCCTGTGGCAGAAATATAACGGCCAACTACAAACGGTAACCAAAGCAAATCATCTGAGCATCGCGTACGAACACCTCGCCCTTCCGGTGGATGCCACCAGTGCTGTACATCGCCTTCTGTAAATTGGCGTGATGCGCTTAACAGTATTTGCTCTCTCGCTATTGCAGGCTGTGTGTGTAAAAGTGCCAATGAATCCTGCAACTGGTCTCTGAAACCAAAGGCTCCACCGGATTGATAAAATCCACTTCGTGCAAACATTCTGCAGGCGATAGTCTGATAGATTAGCCAGCCATTTGCCAATATGTTTACCGATGGATCAGGAGTGGTTACCTGTACGGCACCTACAATTTCTTTCCAGTAATTTTTTGTGTTTTGCAAAGATTGCTGCACGGCGTTTTTATCCGCAAATTTTTGCAAGAGGCTTTTTGCTTCCTGGGTATTGACTTCACTTCCTATAAAGAAGAAAATCTCCTTTTCGGCATCAATCAATAAATCGAATTTCACATGCAGTGCTGCACAGGTATCCATTGCCGCACCGGTCCTTCCGGAAAGTTTTTTTCTATAGAGTGCCTGGGGATTATCAAGATGCCGGTTTCTACCCATGAATTCTGACCGATCTGCAGTATAACTGAAGTTGTAGCCACCATCTACTTTGAAAAAACTGACACGTTCCGAAAATGCGGAATTGTAACGGTTTCTGAAAAACAATGCACCGGTCTCGGTGTCTTGCTCAGACAATAGGTGCATATTGGTTTTCGATCGTACATCGCCTAATATAATTTCAAGAAACCCGGTTGCTGAAAGTTTACGTTCCACTCCGGATTCATTTTTTAATTTAAGTACAACCAGTTTTACAGGAAGGTCTTTATCAACAAATACTGTCATCTCTGAATGAATGCCGTCTTCCCAATGTTCAAAAACGCTGTAACCAAATCCATGTGTTATTACAAAAGGATGATTAGATTTTTTTGGAAATGGAGAAGGGCACCAGAAATTACCGGTTTCTTCATCGCGCAAATAAAAAGCCTCGCCACCTGCATCAGTAACAGGATCATTACTCCATGGCGTGATTCGGTACTCGTGTGCATTGACTGCCCATGTATATGCAGAACCATTTTCAGAAAGTACCGTACCAAATGATGGATTGGCGATTACATTCACCCATGGCGCTGGAGTAGTTTTGTTTTTATCGACGATGATCTTGTATTCATCTCCTTTTTTAGTAAACCCACCCGTTCCGTTAAAAAATATAAGATCTGCCGGTAGTGTCAGCACTTTTTGCAGAATAGGAAAGGAAACAGTTTTAGCTTCCAGTAAAGCAGCCAATGGCTTTTCCGGAATTTGTTTAGTTATCTGTTCAAGTAAACTTCCTTTGTTATCTGCAATAACTATGCGTGCCACACTTTCAAAAAGCAGGCGGTCTTCAGAAGATATTTGATCAGCGGATTTTACATAAATATTCCCAAGTTTTTCCTGTCCCTGCCTGGTGGCTTCCCCGGTGATCAGTCCCAGTATCTGCTCCTGCAAAAATTGCCGGTAGGAACCGTAATCTTCATTCCATATCACCAGGTCAACAGAAAGACCTTTCAATCGCCAGTACGCATGTGCCTGCACCAGCTGTTTTACCATTTCAACACTTTCCTGGTCATACACATGAAGTAATACGATCGGCAGATCACCTGAAATAGAATGACTCCATAAGCCGGACTGACCCCGGTAATTATTTTGAACTACAGCGGCATCAGCACGTAAACCTGCATTAGCATAAATAATAGCTGAAGCAAGACGGTTATATAGTTGTGCATCTGATTCGCTTGCATTGATCTGGCGAAGCAATACCTGGCTGTGCGTCCACGATAATTCAAAAGCACGATTCTTTAAATACTTATCCTGGTATTTATGTACTAAATTTTGACACGCATCTTTCGTATCAGCTATACCATAGACAAGATCAACCGTTGCGGTTTGATTTGGTTTGATGATGATTCTTTGGCGAATGGACATGATGGGATCAAGAACAGATCCATCCTTACCGGAAAGAACTTCATCCATCATTGCCTGCGGATGTTGAAGTGTTCTTCCTCTGCCTGTGAATTGCATGCGATCGGTTTCGTAAGACACTGCCTGCACTTCACTGCCGCTGACATGCATCAAATGAAACATCCATGGAGGCATTTCTTCTTCTGAACGCGGTCGCCTGGTACAAAGTATGGTATTGTGCTCCGGTACTTTTTGCGTTTGAACAAAGAGATTGCTGAAAGCAGGATGGGCCTCATCAGAGGCCTGGCTTGCCATGACAACTTCCGCATAACTTGTGACTTCTACTATTTTCGCGAATTGCGTTTTGTTGGTGATTCTTATTCTTCTTAATTCAACATCATCTTCAGGAGAAATAACGATTTCTGTTTTTGTATCAATTCCAAAATCGTTCCGGCGGAATTCAACATGCCCTTGTGAAAATATAGCTTCATATGTTTTGGGCACCTGCAACGTTGGCTGGTAAGTGTTTGACCAAAACTTTCCGGTAGTGATATCCTTAATGTAACAAAATACACCGCGGTCGTCTTTTGTGGCATCTTCACGCCAGCGTGTAACCGCAATATTTTTCCAGCGGCTATAACCACCACCTGCATTGCTGATCATAACCTGGTAATGCCCGTTGCTTAATAATTGGATCTCGGGTAACCTGGTGTTAGGAGTGGTGAGTGTCCTCACTTCTACATCTGATGTTATTGTATTTGTTTCGATAATGTCTGAGGTATGCGCATAGAAGATGGTTGTTCTTGGAATGCGTTCCTGCAATAATAAAAGCGTAGCGTTGAAACGAAGTTCTGACTCAAACCTTCGCTGCATGGGTTTATTCAACAACACATAGGCGAGTGAAAGAAAACTCATTCCCTGGTGATGTACCATGAAAGAACGGACAATACTGTTGGTGCTTCCTCTTGGAACACGGCTTGGCGTATAATCAATCGCTTCAAAAAAACCATATTCACCTTCAAAGCCTTCACCGGCTAATAATTGAAGATTGGTGCATGCTTTCAACGGTGAAATCATTAATGCAAGCATGGAGGCATAAGGAGCGATAACCACATCTTCTTCCAATCCCCGTTTTAACCCAAGTCCCGGTACGCCAAATGCTTTGTATTGATAATTCGATGCAGCATCAACCGCATTATACCCGGATTCTGAAATGCCCCAGGGAACTTCCCTTTGTGAAGCATATTCTATTTGTCTTTTTACGGTTGCTTTATTGGTTTGATACAGCAAAGTGTTTTCGTAAGAAGGCATGATCAATTGCGGCATCAGGTATTCAAACATAGAGCCACTCCAGGAAAGTAAAATGGGATCTCCGCCGGAATTAGTGAGCAATCGTCCCAAAGCAAACCAGCTTTCCTGTGGAAGTTTTCCCTGCGAGATGGCAACAAAAATTCCAAGTCTTGCTTCAGAAGCCAACAGGTCGTAATAACTGTTGTCCTTTCTTTGTTCTTCAACATTATAACCAATCCTTAAAAGGTTAGTTGATTTGTCGTAAAGAAAATCATATTCCACTTCACTCAGCTCTTCACAATGCTCTGCTAATCGGTTCAGCAATGAAATGCGTTGCGTTGCTTGTTCGTTTTCATTAAGAATGTATCTGCTTATCTGATTGAGCCAATCCGTATGAACAGTATAGTTTTCTTCTTTTTGGTAAGCAGCTATTGCTTCGGAGAATTGTTGCGGCATCTGGATGGAAAGGAGCGATGGAATAGTGTCTAACGCTTTCAATTTTTCTAAGCCTTCCGGTACAGGCAACAGGTTTATCCACGGCACGAGTTGTGCCAGGTCGTTATGAAAACTTTTTAATTGCTTATCTAATTTAGTTATCCATTTTTTTGCTTTCGGATTATTTGAATTAACGAGCAGATCATTTATTACCAACCCAAGTTCATCTAAATGTTTTTTTACATTGCTTAATGTATCCAGGTTTTCGTCAATAGCAGTATTTATTAAACCCTCTATTTTTTCAATTTGCTTTTCATCATATCCGTTCGCATGTTCGCTGATTATTTTTACAGTTGTAAAAAGACTTTCAAAAACTTTATTTGTGAAAACAGGTTGAGTCATTTGTGATAAAAGACCCTGTTGTAAGGTAAGCAGATGACCAACAAGATTGCCGCTATCGACAGTAGACACATACCTCGGATAAAGCGGCATTAAAGAAATGGTGTCGTACCAGTTATAAAAATGTCCATTGAATCTTTCCAGCCTGAGCATGGTTTGAAGTGTACTGTCGCATCGCTCTGCCATTTCCTTTCCTGTGATATATCCAAAATCATAAGCCGCAAGATTGGCCAGCAAGGCAAGTCCCATATTAGTGGGTGAAGTTCGGTGTGCAATAACAGGCAGCGGGTGTTGCTGGAAATTATCGGGTGGTAACCAATTATCGTTTTTAGTAACAAATTCTTCAAAATAAGACCATGTTTTTCGTGCGGATTTGTGAAGGAATAAATACTGTGCCTGCGAAAGGTTTGGTTTCTTTTCTGTTTCTTCTTTACTGACACGCCATGCAAATGCAGGCGCCAGCAACCATAACAAAAGAACAGGGCTGGCATAATATAATGCCGAAGCATTTGTATAAATTAAATAACCCGTAGTGATTGCACCCAACAACGGAGCTATCCACATAATTTTATAAGAAGAAAGAATATCATCGCGATGGTTCCCGGATGTGGCGGAAGGCGTCCATTGCAATAGTTTCTTTTTTGAAATAATCATTCGCCAGTTAGTGCGAATGATAGCATCCAGGTTCTTGTACGCTTCATAAGGAAGCACTGCTAACCCAAAAACAAAACGTATCAAAAAATCTCTGACCGTTATTCCCACTTCAGCAAAATGAGAGTCGAGAGTAATTTCTTCCGGCTTGTTGATCAACTGCCAGCCTGCAGATGCCATCAAAGGCAATAAAACAATTATAGTAACAACCGAAGTCCAGAACCATGGAAACGGTAAAATAAACCACCCCATTAATAAAAGCAGGATCAAAGCAAGAGGTGTTATACTTCTCCTGAGATTATCAAATATCTTCCATCTCGATAATGCAGAAAGCTTGTTTTTTCCAAGATGCCCATTGCCGTCGGCGACGAATGGAAGCATCCATGCACCAATTTGCCAATCGCCCCTGATCCAGCGATGATGGCGTTTTACATCGGCCTGGTATTGTGAAGGAGTTTCTTCATACAAATACACATCACTTAACAAACCGGAACGCACATAACATCCTTCCAGCAAATCGTGACTTAATATCCGGTTTTCCGGAAATACCTGATCTAATACTTTTTCAAACGCATCAACATCATAAATACCTTTTCCAATGAAAGAACCTTCTCCGAAAACATCCTGGTACACATCGGATGAAACCTGTGTGTAAGGATCTATACCTGATAAACTTCCCTGCATTTTCAGGTAAGAAGAAATAGTTTTTGGAATGCTTGGTTCTACACGTGGTTGTAAAATTCCATAACCACCTGTTATCCTTTTTTTATCAAGATTATATACGGGATGGTTTAAAGGATGTGCCATGGTAGCTATGAACTTCCACACTGATTCCCGCGGCAATTGTGTATCGGAGTCGAGGGTGATCACATATTTTATAGTAGCGAGTGTGTCCTGGTCACCAATGACCACGGAGAAATCATTTCGTCCGCGTTTTCGCAAAAAGGCATTTAACGCTGATAGTTTTCCCCGCTTACGTTCATAGCCCATCCACTTTTTTTCCCGCGGATTCCACATTCGCGGACGGTGAAAAAGACAGAAGGTATCTTCCTGGGGATTTGGATATTTTTCATTCAGCTCTTCGATTCTTTTCTTTACTAACGCGATTAAATTTTCATCGGTGGGTAATGTTGCAGTATCAGCGTCTGTAAAGTCAGTCAATAATCCGAAATGAACATTTGCTTCACTATTGGCAAGATATCGTATCTCCAGGCCTTCAATTAATTCTTCGATGTACGCTTCGCTGGAGAGCATTGTTGGAATAACAACGAGACTTCGACACTCGTCGGGAATGCCTTTTGAAAAATCCATTCGCGGAAGGAGTTGTGGTTGCACACAAATTGTAGACACCCAGTTAACAAGCGAAACTGCTAACTGAAGACAACCTAAAAAAGAGAGTAAGGCAATAATGATTAAAATTCTGGAACTGTAATCAACATAATTATTAGCGATGTAAAACAAGCTTGCCGCCAGTAACACAGCTAAAAAAAAGATAGAGAAGATGTAAAGGAATACCGGCATTTTAGCTGCGACGCGATTGAATTTTAATCGCCGAGTATATTTCATGGAAGAGGCATGCTCCAATTCTTCCAGTCCAACACCGGTTAAATAATAACCAACATGTTTTTTCTTCCCGGAAATAGGATCGTTGTCATTTTTATTTCGCTGCGCTAACGTAACGGCTTTTTCTGCAACCTCAGTCTCTGATAAACTGCAGGATTTTGAAATTCTTTCTACCACGTGGCGATACTTGTCCCTTGTTGCAAAATCCATCAATGGATAAGTGCCTGTTTTATCTTGCCTCAATACTTGCTCAACTGTGCTAAGTATTTCAACAAACGCACGCCAATCCGTTGATCCGATCAAACGAAGTGTACCGATACTGTTGCGCACTGATACCTGGTCGGTAGCCTGTTTCTGATTTTCCTGCAGAACAAGATCCACGCTACTGTTGCCTGATGCAGATAATTGCTGTTCCATCCAGCTCAATGGTAATGCCAGTGAAGGACCATTACCCTGTAGCTTACGTGTAAAGCAGGCAACAAAGTGGCTGTCCAATACAGGTTTCGAACGGGCCATATCGGCAATTACGAGGATGAGATTGGCCGGGTTATCTTTTACAGCGCCGATCATTTTATCAGCCCAATGATCTGCAAGATTGTGATCAATTACATCCAGTGCAATTTTACTGGCAACTCTTCTGAGGTTTTCTATTACGGCCAACCGTAACATAATAGGTATCGCCCATAATTCTCCCAGCGTAAGAACAGATACAGCCTGGTAGTTCGCAATAAAACTGGTTAAGCCGGATACATCTACACGTCCATCGCCATGCGAAATAATTTCAAGAACAATATCATATACGCGTGGAAGACCTTCTGAAACACCAGCAGCTAAATAAGGTAAAGCCTCACTATAACCTTTCGGCAAATGTTTTCTTGCAATAACGATTTGTTCTTCTATCAGGTAAAAGTTATCCAGCAACCATTCCGAAGCAGGGGTAATAGTCTTACCGTTGCGAATGCTTTCCACCAGCAGGTTGCGAACCTCCAATAAAGTTTTTTCATTGTCCTCCAGTCGTTTCAACAATTTATCGGCAGGTCGGCCTTTCTGAAGCCGGTGAGATCGGGCTACTGTTCTGCCATGACGGTCCATCTGGTCAGAACCATAGAGTTCGGACCGGAAAGGCTCTTCAAATTTGCGTACATCGTTATCGCTTAGAAAATTGAGACGTAAATGAGATAATATATCTGAAACGGTACTTGTTGTAACCTTCATTATTAGGCATTATACCTGGGATAAGGGCATATGTACTGTAATGTACCACTCCTTTTAAAGAGGAAGGCTAAAAACTTTTGATTTGTACAGGTGCTATGTTTTCAGTAGTCAATTAATTACCGGTCTCTCAAAATATCATAGTTCCTCAAACCTTGTTTGACGAATCACCGATTCGATGTTTGAGGTTAATGATTTTCCAGGATGGAGACTTGTTGCGCCATCACCTCTTCGGAAGATTTTGAAAAATCGAAAGAAATAAATAATCGAACTACCCTGGCCGTTGCAGGCAACCAAATTGTTTTAGGGTTATGCTGCCCGTGAGACCACTTCCAACTCATTTCCGAGGGTCTTCGGACATTCCAGACTTATATTTTATTGCCTTTTAATAATGATTTTTCGTCATTCAGCAATAACAACGGGGGCAAAATGATCGAAATATTTCATTTTATTTTAACTTTAGTGACAACGCTAATACCCCCATTTCCTTAACCAAAACAAACCGACATGCTTGCAAGTCCAAAACTGATGCGGCTGTTATTAGCAGCGGGCATTCTGTTCTGCTCTAATTTTCTACACGCACAACAAAAAACAATTACCGGTAAGATTACTGACCCTAACGGACAACCGATTATCGGTGCTACGGTTGTTGCAAAGGGTACTTCCACAGCTACCCAAACAACGACGGATGGAAGTTTTTCGATTACTGTTCCGGGTAATGCAGAAAGGCTAACGATTAGTTCTGTGGGTTATGCATCGCAGGAAGTCTCTATCACTGGTCGAAATACCATCGCCATTTCATTGGCTGTAGCATCTGCCGAGTTAAGCGAAGTTGTGGTGACCGCTCTTGGTATTGAAAGAACCAAGAAAAATTTGCAGTATTCCATAACTACAGTAAACGGCGACAACTTTACACAGGCACGTGAAAACAGTACGGCAAATGCTCTCGCAGGAAGAGTTGCCGGGGTCAATGTGACAAAAATCGCATCAGGGCCTGCATCGTCCTCACGTGTCGTGATCCGTGGAGCAAAAACACTCGGGTCAACGTTGAATCAACCGCTTTATGTAGTGGATGGCGTTCCTATTGACAATACCAACTTTGGTCAATCGGGAATATGGGGTGGTGCTGACCAGGGAGATGGTTTGAGCAGCATAAATCCGGATGATATAGCGTCGATGACCGTATTGAAAGGAGCAAGTGCAGCTGCCCTTTATGGATCCCGTGCTGCCAATGGCGTTATATTGATAACGACAAAAAAAGGAACAAAACGCAGGGGGCTTGGTATTGAATTCAACTCAAACTTCGTTTTTGAAACCGTAAATAATCTAACTGATTTTCAACATTCATATGGCAACGGAGGATATGTGGGGCCTGATCTGCAAAGCTCAGTCGCCAAAACCCCGTCATCAATTGATGAACATTGGAACAATTGGTGGGGCCTGCAGGCATGGGGACCAAAATTTGACGGCAGCCCGACAATTCAGTTCGACGGCGTCACAAGGCCATATTCTTATGCAGGTGACAACTGGAAACGTTTTTATCAAACCGGAAATTCACTTACAAATACTATTGCACTTACAGGTGGAAGCGAAACGCAAAACTTCCGGTTTTCCATGGCAAGACTGGATAATAAAGGTGTCATTCCTAATTCTGGTTTTGACAGAACGAATCTATCGTTGGCTACCAATTCAAAATTTGGAAAGAAGTTATCATTTAGTTCCAAAGTGCTTTATTCAAATGAAAAGGCTAAAAACAGGCCGAACCTTTCCGATTCTCCCGCAAATGGTATTTTGGCATTGTACTACATACCCGGCGATGTTAACGTTCTTGACATGATTGGTGATCCCAATAAGCCAGGTGCTGTGCCATCCGTTGAACTTCAAAAAGAAAAAGGAATTAAAATTTTTGATGGAAAGCCACCGGGTGAGGAATTCCAGGTGTCAAATAACCTATGGACACAAAACCCGTATTGGGCCGCTTATCAAATGAAGAATACAGATATCCGTGACAGGGTAATTGCAACGGGAAACGTCAGGTACGATATAACTGACTTTCTTTACGTATCAGGACAAGCCGGAATGGACTGGTTTACAAAAAGAGGCACACAATTAACTGCACAGGGTACCGGTTATCAACGCGAAGGTGCAATGACTGAATATGAATATCGCACCCGTGAAATAAACCTCCAGTACATGTTGGGTTTTGAAAAGACTTTTAATAAAATCGGGGTAAACGCATTTGTTGGTGGTAACCTGATGCGTCGCACCAATGAATATCTTGCGTTATTAGGATCGGGATTCAATCTCCCATTGTTCCCTGCCATAACAAATTCAAACGGGAAAAGCTACGATTATCGTTATGGAAAAGAAGGAATCAATTCTTTACTTGGTTCTGTTGAAGTTTCTTTCGACAACTATTTATTCTTAACGGCTACTGCAAGAAAAGATTGGTTTTCGGTGTTGAAACCAACGGATAACAGTATTCTGTATCCATCGGTCGGTGCGAGCTTTATTTTTACAGATGCAATTAAATCCATGCCATCGTGGTTTAGTTATGGAAAGGCGAGGGTATCGTGGGCCCAGGTTGGTAATGTAAGCTCAGTGGGTGCATACCAGACGACATATTTATACTTGGCTCCGCTAACACAGGTGGGACGACCTCTTGGTACGCTTGCTTCGGGAGAAAATTATCCAAACCCGGATTTGAAACCTTTCACGTCAACAGAGCTTGAATTTGGTTTAGACCTTAAGTTTTTCAACAACAGGTTGGGATTGGATATAGCTTACTACGATCAAAAGACTACCGATGATATTTTGAATGCAAATATTTCACGTGCTTCAGGATTCGGAAGTACAACGGTTAACCTCGGCAAGCTTACAAATAAAGGCATCGAGGTATTGCTGACCGGCACGCCGGTTAAAAGCAATATCGTATGGGATGTCTCATTGAATTTTGCAAAGAATAACAGCAAGGTTGTTTCACTGATAGAGGGACAGACCGAAGTAATAGGTGAAGAACCGCGTACGAGAACCGTGTTTATCAAACACATTATTGGACAGCCATACGGTATGATCACGGGACAAACTCAATTGCGTGATCCGGCATCCGGGCTGCTTGTTTATGACGCCGATGGTGCACCGGTAACTGACGGATCTTATAATATCATTGGAAGAGGTGTTCCCGATTTTACCGGGGGGTTGAACAATTCATTGACCTGGAAACAATTAAATCTCACATTCCTGATTGATTTCAAATCCGGCGGCGATATTTACTCAGGAACAGATGTCAGGATGACCCAGGCCGGCTTCACCAAGCAAACATTGCAAGGCCGTGAAGGCGAAGCACCGCTGACTATAACCGGTGTAACTGCTGATGGTAGCGGGTACAAACCATTTACAAAAACACTTACGCCCGGTGAAGCACAGAACTATTGGGGAAAACTAGGTGACTATGCTGCAGAAAGGTTTGTTTACGATGCATCATTTGTAAAACTCAGGCAGATAACTCTTGGTTATAATTTGCCGAAAAAACTTTATAATAAAACGCCCATACAAACGCTGATGTTATCGTTTGTTGCCCGAAACCTGGCTATTTTCTATAAAAACGTAGATAATATAGATCCGGAATCAAGCTATACCAGTTCGAATTCCCAGGGTCTCGATTATTTCGGTTTTCCGGCAACGCGTACGTATGGCTTTAATCTTCGTGCAACTTTTTAACTATTAAAAGAGATTTCTATGAACAAGTACAATATAAAAAGAACATTTTTTTTAATCGCTATCGGTACATGCCTCGTGCAGGGATGTAACACGAACGAGCTCAAAGACCTTAATATAAACCCGCAAGCCAGTCTTACGATAAATTTGAACTTCCTGTTTACTTCAGCTCAACTTGGGGCTGCTTCCGGTGGATCGCGGGGAGACAACCGCTACATTGACTGGAGAACGAATATTGGACTGGCCTCTACCGCTATTCAGCAGCTTGCCACTACAGGAGGCATTTCCAATGTCGGTGATAAGTACACGGATAATTCTGAAACCTCCAGTGCTCCTTTCGAATTTATTTATAGCGATCAGTTAAGAAATATTGGCGAGGTGCTCAAACAGTCAGGAACTGGTGGATTTGCCGAAGGGAAAAATCAGAATATGAGGCAGGCTGCAAGGATTCTGAGAGCGTTTCTTTTTCAACGTTTGACAGACTACTATAACAGGGTGCCCTATTTTGAAACCATGCAGGCAGCCGACAAAGTATTCTTCCCTGTTTACAATAGCCAGAAAGAGGTTTATGCAGATTTATTTAAAGAGCTGGATGAAGCTATCGCAGCTTTCGGAGCTGCTGATGCTACGGACGGGTTTGGCGATGCCGATCTTTATTATGGTGGTGATATTGCGAAATGGAAGAAGTGGGGATATTCGCTTATGCTGCGGATGGCTATGCGTTTATCAAATGTAGATTTAGCCACAGCGAATACGTATGTAGCAAAAGCCGTAGCCGGCGGAGTTTTCCAAAGTAATGATGACAATGTTATCGTTCCAATGGATATCGGGCCAAGTTTATGGACCAACCAGAATGGGATTTCGCGTGCATTTATTCCCGGCGATGGCGGCGAAACATCTTTTCTTAGCAAAACATTGATTGATTTCCTGAAAGGGTTAAATGCAGGATCAACAGCCGATGATGATCCCAGGCTTATGATTCTTACGGGTGGAATTGGTGTCTGGACGCCAACTTCATGGGATCCCAATGCCGATCCTCTTGCTCAAAAAGGAATGCCAAACGGTCAAGACCAAACTAAACTGGAGCAAATAGAAGGAGTAACTCCACTTAACCTGGATTTGACTTATTCTAAAATCAATCCGCTTCTTTTAGACAGGGACGAACCTTATATGTTGATGAATTATGGTGAGGTTGAACTTCTGCTTGCTGAAGCTGCTGAAAGAGGTATCGGTGGTCTTACCGCTGGCGAAGCCGCTGCCCATTACAATGCAGGAGTAAAAGCGTCGATGCAGATGTATACCATTTACGATCCATCTTTTAGTGTTTCTGATGCTGCGGTGGCATCCTATCTTTCTACTTATCCTTATACCCCGGGAGCTGCAGGGTTAGCGATGATCGCAAGCCAGTATTGGGTTAACCATTTCCTTAACTGGTGGGAAGCCTGGTCAAACTGGAGAAGAACAAATTTACCCTTACTTACGCCAACGAATTATCCGGGCAACGTAACAGGCGGTAAAATCCCGCAACGATTGAAATATCCAAATGCAGAAGTAGCAGGCAATCCCAACTTTACACAGAAAGAACTCGACATGAACAATTATACCACCCCGGTTTGGTGGGCTGGTGGACCTGAATAACAAGTGCTCTT
>Ga0207648_10003227_pt1 | contig 17174 bp, 14 predicted proteins | sample KBSMisM32_FD_184310 | JGI IMG/M metagenome (GOLD analysis project Ga0207648, IMG submission 184310) | Miscanthus rhizosphere microbial communities from Kellogg Biological Station, Michigan, USA - KBS Miscanthus M3-2 (SPAdes) (version 2) | ecosystem: Host-associated > Plants > Roots >...
CTAACTCCCGTGCCGATGGAAGTGCCGGCGTATTCCGTGCTGCTGGGCGTGAGTCTGTCGACTATTGTCGGACTGTTCTTCGGTATCTACCCAGCCCGCAAAGCCGCGCGCCTGGATCCCATCGTCGCCATGCGGGCGGAGAGCTAACATGGGTCCGCTTGCTAGCGCGCGCGGTTCGGTGCCACCACCCGCCCCCGGTACAGAACCGCGACCGCAGGGAGCGGACCCGCAATGAGACTCCTCCTCTCCGTAATCGCTCTAGCTCTCGACACCCTGCGCGCCAACAAATTGCGCTCGTTCCTCACACTGCTCGGCGTCATCATCGGCACTGGAGCCATCATCGGCGTAGGTTCCATCCTTGCAGGCCTCGACAATTCCGTCGCCGGATTGATCCGCAACCTCGGCACCAATTCCATCCTGGTTTTCAAATTCCGCCTGGGCCCGGCGTTCGGCGGACGCACTCCCGAAGAACTGCTGCGCAAGCCCCTCACCTATGAAGACGCTGTGGCGATCGCCGAGCGTTGCCCCTCGGTGGCACACGTGAGTCCGTACCTGATGCAGATTAATTTCCGCGGCGTCAGTCTCGATCGCGCGCGTTACAAAGGCAACGACGCGTATCAGATTAACTTGGCGGCGACGGATGAATTCTACACCGCCAGCGGCCAGGGCGACATCAAAACCGGCCGTTTCTTCAGCGACGCCGAAAACCAGCACCGCATCCCGGTGGCGGTGATCGGCGAGGATGTCTATGGGTCGCTCTTCGGAACCCAGATCGCCGAAGGAAAAAAGATTCTGGTGGACGGCCGCGAAGTGGAAGTGGTGGGAGTCCTCAAGCGTCCCGCAACGTCGCTGCCCGGCCAGACCGACAACCGCATCCTGCTGCCCTACTTCACCATGCGCAAGATGTTCCCGCAGGCCAGCGAGAATCTCTTCTTCGTGCAGCCGCGTGAGGGGCGCATGGCCGCTGCCATCGATGAACTGACGGTGGTACTGCGCCAGCGCCGCCATGTGGCGTTCTCCGCGCCCGATAATTTCGCGATCTCGACCGCCGATCAGATGATTGAACAGTTCCGGCAACTCACGTCGGTAACGGCGCTGGTGATGGTGGTGCTCAGTTCGATGGGCTTGCTGGTGGGCGGCATCGGCGTGATGAACATCATGCTGGTCTCGGTGACAGAACGAACTCGCGAAATCGGAGTGCGCAAAGCCATCGGCGCCCGCCGCCGCGACATCGTGCGCCAGTTTTTGACGGAGGCGGTGGTGCTTACCAGCGTAGGCGGCCTGCTGGGCATGACGCTCGGCTGGATCGTGTCCATCGCGAGCCGCTTGGCGTTCCCCAATCTGCCGACGTTGGTTCCGCTGTGGGCCGTGCTGCTGGGCATTGGAGTTTCCGTCGGCATCGGCCTGTTCTTCGGCATCTGGCCCGCGAGCAAAGCCGCACGGCTCGACCCCGTGGAAGCGCTGCGCTACGAGTGAGCGGGCGCTAGCAGCGTGTGTGCGGTGGGCCGTGGCCGTGGACTTTGCGGGGAGCGCAAAATGGATGAGGTCACGCCGCGCGATGCTTTGCTATTCGCGCTGCTGCATATTCTCACGGAGGCGGTTTGGTAAATCTTTACCGGCAGCGGGTGGTTATGGAGAGTTGTTCAATTTTCCGGGATCGCAGGAAATGAGTATGGCGGTTTTCCCGCGTAGCGAATCCTCCGCTAAAAAGTACGCACTCGCGAAGATTCACGCGGGTGCCCGCTGGATCTAGTAAAGCTCCTCCAATCCTGCAGCTAGCGCTCTCGGTGGGCGCGTCTATGCGCACGCACGTTCGCAGATAGCGTTGCGTTTCATTCAGTCAGGCCAGATGTTTCGTTCATTACTTGGAGCCACGGAGTCTTGATGATTCTAGCGGTGGCAGTTGCGAAACAAGCGCTGACTGGCTGCTCGCGTGCTGGGCTTGTTGCTTTTACTTTCGACAGCAAACCGGCCCGGAATACTTAATGAAAAATCACTTAGTTTTTTCTTGACTTTGATTTCCCGTTTGATATTCTCACCGTGTAGCGAACTAATCCCTCAGGCATCTCGCCTAATTTAATCGCAAAGGAGATTCGACTGACATGGATGGAATTCAACAGGGAATTCAACAGGGCTATCCGGGTGCAGCACAGTTCGCACCGCAGGGACTCTTCGGTAATCTAGCAGGCGCCCCCTTGGGCGGCATGATCGGCAGCGGCATCCCGGGACTATTCGGTCAACAAAATATTGGACGGCAAATGGGGCAAGGCGCGAATGGGGGAGCGTTCTCGCCCTACAATGCTGTCGATCCGGCAACAGCGGCTTATCTTCAGCAAGCTCAACTGCAGCAAGCTCAACTGGCACAGCAAGCTCAGTTGGCTCCGTTCGCTGGTCAGATGGGCGGCCAGATAAATCCCTTCCATCGCTTTGGCGCTGATCCCATCGCGCAGCAGGCGCAACAACTGGCGCAATTGGCACAGCTAGTTCAGCAACTGGCGCAACAGGTGCAGATTATACAATTGGCGCAACAGGCCCAACAGGCGCAATTGCTTCAGCACGGGCTGTTGGGGCATGCGGGCGGCCAATTCGGTGGGCAATTAGGCCGAGGCGGGTTCGGATCGCCCTGGCAGGGCCTCCCGGTCTACTGAGAAAACGGAGACGCGAGCGATCCGGTTCCTTAGGTCGAGGGCGCGCTCGCGTCTTTCTTTAACAACCATTTGACAGGACCTCAAAAGGATGAAACCGAGATGTCAGACAAAGCCGAACAACAAAGTACCAACCAGCCGGGCGCGAACCGGCCAGGAACCACGTCCAGCACGACGCGCGGCACTTCGGGAACAACTCCACCCGGGAAAGTGCTAGGGATCAACAAGAGACAATTCGTCATCGCGCCACGCCGAATGGATGGCATGATGCAGGCGATGGCGTTTCAGCCCATGGCCTTTGATTATTTCGAGCAGGCCGTGCGTTCCAGTCCGGATATCGAGATCGTGGATCGCATTGGACCCAAAGGCCTGGTGGGAACGCTAGCCGATGGCATGGGGGGCGCGCCCAACATTCTGGTTGTCAGAATGGCGGACGACAAAGCGGAAATACTCAGGCAGCAGGGCCGCGGACAGCTGATCGTTGAACGCGATCAACCGTTGCGTCTCTCGCTCACGGATACGCACCCGCCGGAGATGGTGACCGGTGCGGTGCTGGCGGGCTCGCCGGAAGTATCGACGGTGATTACGGTGCTCGGCCACAACAACAGCCCGGTGAAAGATGCCGAGGTATTTCTCTTTGGAAGTCTGCTGACTTCGAGCGGCTTGACGGATCAGCGCGGGCAAGTGACGCTATCGCTCGCCGGCGAAACCGCCCAGTCCGTACGCGGCTTGTATGTGAAGCCGAAGTCGGATTACTGGACGTTTTATCAGGCCGAACCGGCGCTCGACATCCATCAGCCGAATATCGTATACCTGCGCGCACTCTCGGATTCATTTCCGGACTTCCCGCGGCAACAAGTAACGGGCTGGGGGCAGAGGGCCATGCGCCTGGATCAGCTTCCCGGACACTACCGTGGCCAGGGTGTGAGAATTGCGGTGGTCGACTCAGGCGCCGCCACCACCTGTCAGGACCTGCAAGGCATCCGCTTCGGTTTCGACATCCTGAACAAAAAGACCGACCCGTCTACGTGGAATCAGGACACGGTTTCGCACGGCTCGCATTGCGCGGGCATCATTGCCGGCGCCGACAATGCGATCGGGATCCGCGGTTTTGCGCCGGATGCGGAAGTACACGCTTGTAAACTATTTCCGGGCGGACAGATCAGTCAGCTGATCGATGCGCTCGAATACTGCATCGAGAAGCAGATCGATCTGGTGAATCTCAGCCTGGACGGAAGCGAACCTTCGGAGGCGCTGGAGCAGCAGATTCTGCGGGCCAAGCGCCTGGGCGTCGCCTGCATTGCTGCAGCCGGCAATACCGGCGGAGCGGTGCAGTACCCGGCTTCCTCCCCCTACGTCCTGGCGGTCGCGGCAATCGGCAAACTGGGCGAATTTCCGCCTGACAGTTATCATGCCGAAACCGTGACCGCCATTGAGGGGGCGGGCCTCTATTCGCCGAAGTTCACCTGCTTCGGTCCCGAGATCGGCGTGTGCGGGCCGGGCGTCGCCATACTTTCGTGCGTGCCGCCAAACAATTATTCGGTGTGGGATGGAACATCGATGGCCGCGGCGCACGTGACGGGCTTAGCCGCTCTGGTGCTGGCGCATCATGCGGAATTCCAAGGTCCTTTCCGCGCGCGCAATTCCGATCGCGTGGACCGGCTGTTCCAGATCCTGAAAGGCAGCGCGCAACCCGTCAATTTGGGCGATCCGCGCCGCACGGGATTCGGGCTGCCGGATGTACTCGCCGCGTTGAGTCTGGCACCTTGGCCGGCTACAGCAGGAGCAGCGCGGGCGAATGCGGCCTCGCCCCAGACGTTCGTCCCGTTAAGCGCAGGCGGCGGTTGGAATCCTGGATTCTGGGGACCCATGGGCTCGTATGGTTCGCAGGGTGGCCCGTGGATGCCTTTTGCCAACGCTCCGTACTTTTTCGGTTCGTATGCTCAACCTGGAATTTACGCATTCGGACCGGGCGGGTTCGCGCCGGGAGCTTTCCACCGGCCGCCAGTTCTCGCGGGAGCCTGGTAGCGCGTTTCTGAGAATATCGGGGAACGCTCTTGCGAGCTGCTTCACGAGTTCGCTACAGGCAAGCAGGAGTGTCCCCGATATCGCAAGCCTAGAGCCGCATCCAGCCTTCCAGGACTTCGGCCTCAGCGCGCCGGCGGCCGATGGCGTAACCGGTCTGGAGCATGGTGGCGGCCAGCAGAACCAGGGGGACGGAAAAATCTGCTCCCATCCGCTGCAGCGCCATTTGATAATCCAGCATGGTCAGCAGGAGCTGGCGGCTGGCAGGCGACTCGATGCAGAGCTGGCAGGAATCTCTGTAGCGCGCGCGATACCACTCCGCAGATTGGAACTCCAGTTCGGTTAATGCGGAGTTGAACTGTTGAATTGGGATCATAGGGATTGGTTTTATGCTCACATTTCACCCCAGTGAATCACAGTTTACAGCATTATTAATGGGAATGGAACCCTATTTAATCATGTGAGGGTGAATTAAATTCCAAGCGTGGGGCAGTCGCGGTGCTACTGCAGGCCACGCAGGAAGTCATCTAACGCGTGATTGAATTCGCGTGGTTTTTCGAGGTTCACCATGTGGTCAGCGTCTTTGATGACCACTTCCTTGGCGGCGGGGATTTGGCGGGTGATCAGGTGCGCGCGTTGGACGACTTCGGGATCGTCACGGTCTCCCACTATCACTAGCGTCGGCATTTTGAAGTCGGACAGTTTGGGTAGGGGGATGTTGGGCGGGCGCATGAAGGGGACGCCGAGGAGTCCCGGCAAGTTTTGACTTAGGAACATTCGCATCTGTTGCGCGACTGGTGGCCGGGTTCTCGCGATCGTCAGCATCGGGTCCGCCAGCCAGCCTTCGACCACAGAAGCGGGGCCTTTTTCTTTAAGGCCAGCCATGATCGCCGTGGTTCGCCGGTCCGCTTCGTCGGAATACGGCAGCCAGCCGGGACTGCCTCCTACTACAACCAGCGCCGTGACCGCTTGTGGGTGGGCGGCGGCCAGATCGATCGCTTGCGTACCGCCGATCGAGGAGCCGACGATCGATGCTCGATCCATTTTTAGGAATTGGAGTAGCGCATAGAGATCTTCGGCGGGGATATACGGCGCGGTGGGCGGGTCCGATTTCCCGTAGCCGCGTAGATCGTAGCGGACGACTGTGAATTTGTCCGAAAAGTATTTGACTTGACTATCCCACATGCGGCTGTCCGCGATTCCGGCGTGCAGGAATATTAGCGGCGGGCCATGGCCGTCGACTTCGTAGTACAAGTGGCCGCCGTTGACCTCCGCTTTCCCGCTGGTGCGAGGAGCACAAAATGCGGCGGTCTGCAGACTCAGCGAAAGAAGCAGGCCCCATGCTCGCACTTTCATGACTGGGCTCCTAGGACCCTCCGTCCTTCGATGCGATATTTTCCTGACAACACTAGCGCGATCGCTTCGCTGTAGATGCGGTGTTCTTCTTTAAGAATGCGGGCGGCTAGGGACGCTTCGGTGTCGTCATCGAGGACGGGCACGGCGGCCTGTTGGATGATCGGTCCGGAGTCCAGGCCTTCGTCGACGAAGTGGACGGTGCAGCCGGAGATTTTTGCGCCGTGGGCTAGGGCGTCGCGGTGGGCGTGTAAACCGGGGAAAGATGGCAGCAACGACGGGTGGATGTTTAGGATGCGCTGGTGGTAGCGGCGGATGAAGGCGGGGCTTAGCAGGCGCATGTAGCCTGCCAGGCAGATCAGGTCGACGCTGGCTGCGTCGAGGGCGGCGGAAAGTTTTGCGTCGTAGGTTTCGCGGTCGACTCCGCTGGAGGGCAGCACCACCGCCTTTAATCCGCGGTTGCGGGCTATGGCGATGCCTGGGGCATCTTCGCGATTGGATATTACTATGGCGATTTGGGCGTCCAGGTGGGCGTCGGCTATGGCTACAAAATTCGAGCCGCGGCCGGAGATTAGGATGCCTAGGCGCTTCACTCGTCGACCTATTCGTAAACGACCCGCTCCTGCCGCGCGGGGATTACGGCGCCTATGGGGAACCACTCTTCCTTCATCTTGTCTAGGATCTTGCCCGCCTCCGCCAGTTTGCGCGGGGAGATTACGAAGATCATGCCGATGCCCAGGTTGAAGGTGCGGCGCCAGTCTTGTTCGGGGATGCGGCCGATTTTTCTTAGCAGCTCGAAGATGGGGAGGACGGGCCAGGTGCCTAGGTCGATGCGCACTCCGAGACCTTTTGGCAGAATGCGCGGGGTGTTGTCGGTGATGCCGCCGCCGGTAATGTGGGCGGCTCCCTTGAGGATGCCGGCGTCGTCGAGGGCGCGCAGGGGTTTCAGATAACTGCGGTGCAGCTTTAGGAGTTCGTCGGCGATGGTGCTTTCCAGATCGTTCAGGCGCGTGGAGGGGCCGTGGCCCGCTACGTCGAACAGCAACTTGCGCGCGAGCGAGTAGCCGTTGGTGTGGAGGCCGGTCGAGGGCAGTCCGATTAGAACATCGCCGGTACGGATTTTCGCGCCGGTTAAGAGGCGCTTGCGTTCTACGGCTCCGACGATGAAGCCTGCGAGGTCGTACTCACCGGGGGCGTAGAAGCCGGGCATCTCAGCCGTTTCGCCGCCGATTAAGGCGCAGCCGTTGGCTTTGCAGCCGCGGGCTATGCCGGAGATTACTTCCGCCGCCACACGGGATTCCAACTTGCCCACGGCGAAATAATCCATGAAGAACAAGGGCGACGCGCCTTGTACGGCGATGTCATTGACGCAGTGGTTGACCAGGTCTTCGCCGATGGTGGAGTGGCGTCCGGTCAGGAACGCTAGCTTGAGTTTGGTGCCGACGCCGTCGGCGGAGGAGACCAGCACGGGCTCGCGGTAGCCTTTCAGCAGAAAACCGCCGCCGAAGCTGCCGATATCGGTGAGGACTCCGGCGGTGAAGGTTTTGCGGGCCATCGTGCGGATGGAGTCGACCGCGCGGTCGGCTTCATCGATGCTGACGCCGGCGTCTTTGTAGCTGATGCCACGCTTTTTTAGAGCCATGAATTCTCTATGTTACGCGACGGGTGCGGCGGCTGTACACTGAAAGCGATGAGACGCGTCAAAAAGGGCATGTTTGCCGTCCGGCTGTTTCTCATTGGCGCGCTGGCCACTGGCCTTTTCGCGCAGATTCAGTTCCCTGGTTCGGGCGGGCCATTCCCTGGTGGAGGCGGCGGGCCGATCGGTGGCGGCGGGCGGCGTGGGAAGAACACGGACTCGACGCCTGGCAAAGGCAAGAAGGACACGCCGGTGGTCACAACAACTACCGGTATTCTGCGGGCGGTGGCGGGCAACCAGTTTGTGCTGGAGGCGGACGATCACCGCATCATTACTTATAAGGCCGGCGACAAAATGACGGTCCTGCGGGACGCGAAGCCGGTGGAGTTGAGCAGTTTCGCCACGGCGGATCACATTTCTGTGGATTCCACGGCCGATGACATGGGATTTTTCACGGCGACGGGCGTGACGTTCAATAAGCCGGGGACGGCTGGTGAACGGCAACTGGCAGCGCGGACTTGGGATTTGCCGAATCTGGGCGCGGGGAGCGCCAAGCCGGCGGCGAAGCGCGGGGATGACGACGACGACCGGCCGACTTTGCGTCGTGGCAAGGATGACGCGGCGCCTGAGCAAAAGGCGTCGGCGTCTGCGGCTCCGGCGCCTGCTCCCGCGCCCGTCGAGCCCGAGAGAGACCCGCTCCCTACTACTTTGATTCGACCCAGCGATCCGACTCCGGATGCGGATGACCCGGGCCGTCCGCAAGTTCGCCGGGGGAAGCCGGCACCCCGAGTATCGGCGAGCAACACGGAGCCGGAACCTGCGCCGGGCGCGGCGGGCGCACCGGAAGCGCCCAGCGATCCGATCCAGGCCTACATTCCGGTGGAGGAAGATCCCATCATCGTCAAGGCCAAGGCGGCCGCGGCGGAGTACGCGGGTTCCCTGCCCAATTTTTTCTGCCGGCAGTTGACGACGCGTTATGACAGTGACCGGCCCAAGGCTGGGTGGCAGGCGCACGATACCATCACCGCCGATCTGGCTTACGAAAACGGCAGCGAGAAGTACACCAACATCAAGGTCGGTAGCAAGAGTGCAAAATCGATGGAGGAAGTGGGCGGGAATTGGTCGACGGGTGAGTTTGCCTCGATGCTGGACGAGATTTTCGATCCGGGCTCGGGGGCTACGTTCCGCAAGAGCGGGCAGGATACCATCAACGGGCACAGCGCTACCACTTTCAAGTTCGAGATCACTCGCGAGCGCTCCTCATGGCGGATTATGGTCGGCGGGCAATTGTATTATCCGGCGATGCGGGGAACGATTTGGATCGATCGCGAGACTTCGCGGGTGCTGCGCCTGGAAAAAGAGTCGCGCAATATGCCGCTGCTGTTCCCGCTGGTGAAAGTAGAAGTGGCTGTGGATTACGATTTTGTGCGGCTCTCCACACCGCAGCCGTTTCTGCTGCCTACTGCTTCAGAAGTGCTGAGCTGCGAAACGGGGTCGTCGCGTTGCACGCGGAGTCGCATCGAATTTCGCAACTACAGGAAATTTGGGGCGGAGTCCGGGATTACCTTCGACGAGAAGCAGTAGCGCGCCGCATGCTGCGCATGGCGGTTCTGTGCATCGCAGCAAAACTATAGGTGGTGGTTGAGGCGTGCACAAGAAGCTGACGGCACTAAACTCTGCAACCTCGTCGCGGCGAGCTGCGTCGAAGACACTGTTATACTCAAAACTTCGACCCCGTGCGGTTATGCCGGCGAGGTACTTGCATCCCATGAATAAAACCCATGAATAAAGCATTGATTCTTATGTCCGCACTTACGGCCGCCGCACTGCCTGGATGGGCGGAGCTGGGCGGTTCGGTGGAGACGGTGGCTACCGACCAGGTCCGCTTGCAGGCCAAGCGCGCGATTACGCAGATGCGGGACTACAACATTCACTTGATCAGCCGCGATGACGGCACCTTGATCAAGGAATACGTTACGCCCGCGGGCAAAGTGTTTGGTGTTTCCTGGACGGGGCCCACCATTCCGGATTTGACGCAACTACTGGGAACATACAGCGCCGAATTTCAAACTTCGGTGCGGGCGCAGCCCAGACGGCGGAGGGCTGGCGTGGTCCGCAACCCGGACCTGGTGGTGGAAAGCACGGGACACATGCGGGCTTTTTATGGGCGCGCCTATGTGAACTCGATGCTGCCTAGCGGCGTGACGGCGGAGACCGTGAAATGAGGCGCGCCAGTCTGGCGGCCGCTGCGGCCGCGCTGGTGACGGTCACTCTGGCGGGATGCGGCGGGGGCAGTACTCCGGCAACCACGACGCCTACGCCGGTGCTGAACACTCAGCAAATCGTGGTGGACTTGGGGCCCGATCTGAACGGGCAGAAAGTCGGCGCCGACAACAGTCTTTATACCAACGTGCAGATCTGTCTACCGGGGTCCTCCACTTGCCAGACTATCGATCATGTTCTGGTGGATACCGGCAGCTCGGGTCTGCGGCTGCTCTCGACAGCGGTAGGTTTGAGTCTCTCGTATATCACGGACGCCAGCAGCAACGGGATCGGCAACTGTATTCAGTTTCCCGACACCAGCTTCCAGTGGGGGCCGATGGCTAAGGTGGACGTGCATATGGCGGGGGAAATCGCCACTGTGCCTATTCAAATCGTGTCGCCGACGAATTTCGTGGGACCGCCGACGGCTTGCAGCGCGGGCGGCGTGGCAGCGAATACGGTGTCGAGCTTAGGCGCGAACGGGATTTTGGGCGTGGGTCTTTTCCGGCAGGATTGCGGGGCGCCTTGCGCGTCGTCGTCGCCTCCGAATGTGTACTTCACTTGCCCGTCGTCGGGATGCACTCCGACCACCGTGGCGCTGACTGCGCAGTTGCAGAACCCGGTGTGGATGTTCGGCGCCGACAACAATGGGCTGTCCATCACGCTACCGGCGATCGGGGCTACCGGGGCAACCACGGTGGTGGGTACGATCGGCTTTGGCATCGGCACGCAGACCAACAACGCCCTGGGCACAGGCGTTCTGGCGCAGGCCGCAACTGCCAAGGGGATGTTCACGACCACCTTCGGCGGCGTCGCGTACACCAACAGTTTTATCGACAGCGGCCAGGGCGCGTACTATTTCCTGGATTCCACCACCACGAAGCTTCCGAATTGCCCCAGCGGCGATGCGGCGGGCTTATATTGCGCACCTTCTCCGGTGAGTTTGACGGCGATGACCAGCGGACCGAATCCGAGCAGCTCGGGGACCATCGTTTCGCAGAACATCGCGTTCTCAGTGTGGAACGCGCTGACGCTGATCGATTCCGGCAATCCGGCGTTCAACAATATTGGCGGACCGAACCCGGGGGCGTTCGTCTGGGGGCTGCCGTTCTTCTACGGACGCACGGTGTTTATCGGGATCGAGGGGCAGACTACGCCCGCCGGCAGCGGGCCTTATTGGGCTTACTGACGGCAACCGGCTTGAGCCGAGGCGCGTCGATACACTGTTATACTCAGAACTTCGGCCTCGTTAGTTGGTCTTAAACTATTCATCTCGCATGTGGAAATCCTACTTACTTGCAGTGGCTGCCGCCGCAGTCCTGTCCGGACCCTGTTGGGGCGGTGACTTCCTGACCGGCCAAGCGGCGCGCGCGGTCATCGGCCAGCCTTTTTTCAACGCCCAGAACGCGGGCGCGGAGAGCACCGTTCCGCCACCGGCCGGGGGACCGCGGAGACCGCGCAGGCCCGCCAGGCTGCAAGGCACTCCCATCACGTTGTTGGGGGCGGCTGGCGGAGTCGCCTACGCCAACAATACGCTGTTCGTGGTGGACGATAACCACTTGGGATTTACTCCCGATAACAACCGGGTTTTGATTTATCCGAACATCAACCAGATGATCCCGGCGGCGGCGGCGGAGATTCCTCCGCAGAGCGGGCGCTGTCCGGTGTGCGGCGGCACTGCCGCGATTGTGGTGGGGCAGCCCGACTTTGTGACGACGACGACTACGCCGACGGTGCCGGTGAGCGCAGCGAACATGCATCTGCCGACAGCGGTGGCGACAGACGGCAAAATTCTGGTGGTGGCGGATACCGCTAACAACCGCGTGCTCCTCTGGAAATCCATTCCGACCGTGAACGGTACGCCGGCCGATATTGTTTTGGGGCAGGCCAACTTCACTACGGTGGCGCTGGTGACGGTGACTGCCAGCGCGATGCGCGGGCCGCAAGGCGTGTGGATTCAGGGCAGCAAGCTGTTTGTGGCCGACACGCAGAACAATCGTATCCTGATCTGGAATTCAATTCCGACGCAGAACAATCAGGCCGCCGATTTGGTTCTGGGACAGCCAGACTTTGTAACATCACCGCCCATCAATCAGGTGAATCCGAACCTGCCGACGACGGCCAGCATTATGTTGAGTCCGACGTCCGTGACTAGCGACGGTACGCGGCTTTACGTGACCGATCTCGGGTACAACCGGGTGCTGATCTGGAACAGCATCCCCACGACCAACCAGAAGGCGGCGGACGTGGAGATCGGGCAGGTGGATATGACACAATCGATTTCCAACGACACGCCACACCTGTGCGCGTCGAATGGGACCAATAGCGATGGGACCCCCGCTTACCCGGCGCTGTGCGCCAAGACTTTGAGTTTCCCGCGCTTTGCGTTGTCGGATGGCACGCGTTTATTTGTCGCCGACGGCGGCAACGATCGCGTCCTGGTGTACAACACGATCCCCACGCAGAACGCTGCCAAGGCCGACGTGATTCTGGGCGAGCCCGACGAATTCTCCGACGTTTTCAGCAGCAACAGCAACGCGACTTTGTCCTCGGCGGACGTTTTACCCACGCCCATGTCGCTGGCCTGGGACCCGGTGAATCAGAATCTATACGTGGCGGACGCCACTGATTTCCGCATCCTCATCTTCTCTCCCGGGCAGGCTACGGTGCCGCTCAACAGCGTGGTGAACGCGGCTAGCAAGGCGGTGTTTGCGGCGGGTTCGGTGGTGGTGGGCGGGACGATCAGTGCGGGGAACGATGCCACCATTACCATTGGCAACCCCACGGCATCGGGCGCCAACACCATCGCTTACAAATACACGGTGGTATCCTCCGACACCCTGGAGTCTGTCGCGGTAGCGTTGACGAAACTGATTAACGCGGGCAAGGAAGATCCTAACGTGCTGGCGATCGAAGATGCCGGCCTGGCCACCATCCACTTGATTGCGCGGCAACCTGGCTTGGCGGGAAACAACATTACACTGACCACTACGCTCTCCACCAACGCCACGCTTTCGCTCACTGCCAGTTCATCGAATTTGAGCGGTGGAGCGAGCGCGGCCATTATTGCACCGGGCACGGTGGTGCTGATTCGCGGCACGAATCTGGCGGACGGTGCGGCGGCCTGGGACTCCACCAAGAACTCCCTGCCCTTCTCGTTGGGAGGAGTGGAGGTGTACTTCGACGGAATCCGGGCGGGCCTATTCGCGGTTAGCCCGACCGAGATCGAAGCGGCCTTCCCCTTCGCGGTGACGGGCACGAACAGCGTATCGGCATGGGTGAGGACTACGCATGCCGACAACAGTGTGACGGTGACGACGGCCATCGGAGTTCCGGTAGTGGAGCAGGCTCCCGGCATCTTCGCGGATGAGACGCCAGGGGCGCCGGAGCCGCGCGCGGCCGTCGCCTTGCACGCTTCGAGTTTCGCCACCGGAACCATCACGGTGGCGGGCGCGGTGCAAGCGGGCGACATTGGAACGATCACCATCGGCGACGCCAGCTACACCTATACGGTGGTGACGGGCGACACCATTACCAGCATCGAAAACAGTCTGGTGAAGTTAATCAACGCCGATCCGAACTCGCCAGTGGTGGCGAGCGCGAGTCCGCAGGACTTCAATATACGGCTGCAGGCGGTGGTGCCGGGTCCGGACGGCAATGGCATTACCATCAGCGCTACCACCTCGACCGCGGCCACCAACACCTCCGGGGTGCAACTGGTGCTGACGGCGACCAACACGGTATTGTGCTGTGCCAGCGTGGCGGGTGCGCCGGTCACGGCTGCCAATCCGGCGCTGCCGGGCGAAACCATCAATATCTACGCCACCGGACTGGGATTGATTTGCTCCAGCCCGGTGGTCAACAACTTCTGTTCGGTGATTCCCGATCCCGGGCTATCGGCGATTGTGGATGGGTCGAAATATCAAGGCCCGGCCGCGAACGCGCCTTTTGCGGACGTTTCGGCGCTGGTGGGCGGGGCCAGTGCCACCGTGGTTTCGGCCTCGCTGCTCGTGGGGCAGATTGGCGTGTATCAGGTACAGCTCGAAGTCAATTCTTCGGTGACGCCGGATGCGCTGGCGCAAGCGACCGTTTCACAGGGGCTGACTACCAGTAACATCGTGACCATTCCCATCGGCACTGCGGCGACGCAATAAGCCTTACCAGGAGATCGGTAAGGTTTGTAGCCGCCGCCGCGGACCTTTTCTTCATATTCCGGCGCGACATAGAAGAGCGCGCACGGAGTATCCATGGTGGGTGCTTCCGCGAAAGATGCCGTTTTCCGCGCTGCCTGCGCTACGATGGGCGGACCGGAGACTCGTTATTCAATCGAAGAGTCCAGTAGATACCATTTCGGCAAAGTCGTACGTTGGTAAAGCTGAGTAAAACAATGCAGTCTCACATGGAGGCTTGGTAGGGTTTGTAGCCGCCGCTGCGCATGGTGGTGCGGGCTTTTTCCTCGTCTTCGGGCGCGACGTAAAAGAAAGCGCCGATGCGCTCGGAGCGGAAGATGATGCCGCCGCTGTAGCGGTCGGGCTCGACGAGATAGTCCAAGCCTGAATCGGTGAGCAGTTTTTCTAGCGCGAGCGCTTCCTTCAGCTTTTTCGCGACGTAGATCAGGCTGAGCTCGCGATCTTCAAAATAGTCCGGCTCGCGGAGCACTGGCGGGTCTTCAGCCTCCGACGCGGGCCACGAACGCATCCAGCGTTCCGGGACTGACTTTGTTCAAATGATCGGAGTATTGCTGGGCGACCGCTTCGAGGTTCGCGAGGAAGGTAGGGTCCTTATAGGCGGCGCGGATTTCGGCGAGCACGGGGCGCAGGCGAATGGCCACCAGCAGCATTTCGCGGCTGTTGGCATAAAAGAGGTCGGCATTCAGCACGCCTGCGGTGACGAAGGAAGCGGCCATGTCCCAATAGGTGGAGACCATTCGCATGCGGGCGTTGCTTTCCGATCCGGGGGGGCACAGTTGATGAATGTCGGCCATGCTCTTGGGCTTGAAATTGGCTACGAACCAGGCGCGGGCTTCGCGCATTTTTTCTTCGCGGCGCATTTCGTAGAGGCGCAGGAGCAGGTTGGCGTCGTCGTAGGTTGCTTGGGTCATGGGTCCTTATCTGGGGCCGCTTGCTGGCGCGCGCGGTTCTGTGCGACGGTCAGCGGGGCCCGCACAACTAGGGTAGCGCAAAGGGTGAGATTTCCGCGCGGCTGCAGGCACAACAATTACATGCAACCTGCGGTGACACAGGATGAGGCGCTTTACTGGCTGGCGTTGCGTATGACTCCTGGCTTGGGTACTCGCAAAGCGGGGCAGCTTCTAGAAGTGTTTCGGAGCCCACAGGCCATCTTTCGCGCGTCGCGCTCGGAACTGCAGGCGGCGGGGTTGGCGGCTAGCGTCGCGCAGAGTCTGGCTAGCGGGTGTGCATTTGACGATGCGGCGGATCAGCAGACGCAGGCGGCGAAGGCGGGGGCGGTGTTGATACCGGTGACGGACGCGCGGTATCCTCCGGCGCTACGGGATATCTTTGATCCTCCGCCGCTATTGTTTGCACGGGGGCGGGTGGAATTACTGGCGACGTTGATGATCGGGGTGGTGGGGACGCGGCGTCCTACGGCTTATGGCACGGTGGTGGCTACGAAGTTGTCCGCCGACCTGGCGGCGGCGGGCATGACGATCACGAGCGGTATGGCGCGGGGGATCGATACGGCCGCGCATAAGGGTGTGCTCGAAGTGGGGGGCGGCACCATTGCGGTCTTCGGCTGTGGGATCGATCAGATCTATCCGGCGGAGAACCGCAAACTGGCCGAGCAGATTGCCGCGGCGGGGCTGCTGATCACCGAGTTTCCCATGGGTGCGCCGGCTTATCCGCAGAACTTTCCGATTCGCAATCGCATCATCAGCGGCGTGAGTGCCGGCGTTCTGGTGGTGGAGGGGAGTGAATATTCGGGGTCGGCGATTACGGCGAAGCTGGCGACCGAGCAGAACCGGGAGGTGTTCGCGGTGCCGGGCAACATCACTTCGAAGATGAGCTGGGGGCCGAATTTATTGATCAAGCAGGGGGCGAAACTAGTCCAGGAGTGGAACGATGTGGTGGTGGAATTGAAGCCGGAGGAGCGGAGGAGGCTGGTGGATCAATGCCGCAAGCGACTGAATCTAAAGGGCGATAATTCAGACGAAACTAATGCGTGTGCTCCGGCATCCGTATTGGGCAGTGCAGCTCGTGATATCTTGAAGCGGCTTTCCCCCGACGTTCCGATGGGATTAGATAACCTGATAGAGTCTTTAGAAGAGGTGTCTCCCTCGGAGGCGATTGCGGCTCTGTTCGAGTTGGAACTGGCCGGTCTGGTTCGCCAGCTTCCGGGCAAGAGCTTTATCCGGGTGTGGATAGACTGAGCGAGCCAACGTGGAGGTTGGCTGCGGGCCGGAGGCACGGCTCACTGTTTATCATGCTAAGATTTCGGTTGTTTCTAATAAGGTAGTCGGTCAAGGAAGGTTTCAGCACTCATATGGCAAAGAATCTCGTCATCGTCGAATCTCCGGCGAAGGCGAAAACGATTGGGAAGTACCTGGGCAAGAACTACACGGTGAAGGCCTCGCTAGGGCACGTGAAGGATCTGCCTAAAAAGAATTTGTCGGTGGATGTCGAGAACGACTTCAAGCCGGTTTACGAGGTTATTGAGGGCAAGAAGAAACTGATCGCGGAGCTGAAGACGGCGGCTAAAGGCGCGGATTCCGTGTTCCTGGCGGCTGACCCGGATCGCGAGGGCGAGGCGATTTGTTTTCACCTGCAGGAGGAGTTGCAGGATCGGAAGAACGGTCCGAAATTCTTCCGGGTGATGTTTAACGAGATCACGAAGAGCGCTATTCAGAAGGCGTTCGAGAAGCCGCTGTCGGTGAACTTGCATCTGGTGGACGCGCAGCAGGCGCGGCGCATCCTTGATCGGCTGGTGGGGTATAAGATTTCGCCGCTGCTGTGGGATAAAGTGCGGCGGGGGCTGTCGGCGGGTCGCGTGCAGACGGTGGCGCTGCGGCTGATTGTGGACCGCGAGCGCGAGATCAAGGCGTTCATCAAGAAAGAGTATTGGAGCATCGACGTCAACCTGGGGGCGAAGAAGCCGCCGCAGTTGAGCGCTCACCTGGCGAAGAAGAACGAAGAAAACATCGAGATTTCGAACCAGGCGGAAGCGGATGCGATTGTCGCTACGCTCGACGGCACGGCGTACGTCGTGCGGTCGGTTACGAATCGCGAGAAGAAGCG
>Ga0207648_10003229_pt1 | contig 17163 bp, 11 predicted proteins | sample KBSMisM32_FD_184310 | JGI IMG/M metagenome (GOLD analysis project Ga0207648, IMG submission 184310) | Miscanthus rhizosphere microbial communities from Kellogg Biological Station, Michigan, USA - KBS Miscanthus M3-2 (SPAdes) (version 2) | ecosystem: Host-associated > Plants > Roots >...
CGCACTCGGTGCACCTGACGCGCGAGGCCCGGCAGGCCGGCGTGCACGGGTTCCTGGCCGTGACGCCGTATTACAACAAGCCGCCGGCCGAGGGTCTGGCGCGCCATTTCGCGGCGATCGCGACGGCCGCGGACGGCCTGCCGGTGATCATCTACAACATCCCGCAGCGCGTGATCCTCAATCTCGAGCCGGATCTGCTCGGGCGTCTCGCACGCGAGAGCGAGAACGTCGTGGCGGTCAAGCAGGCGACGACCGACCTCGACCAGGCCCGCGCAATCCTCGCAGCCGGTCTCGTGCTCTACGCCGGCAACGACGACCTGCTCGCGCCCTTCCTCGAGCTCGGCGGCGTCGGCGGTATCTGCGTCGCCTCGCACCTCGTCGGCAGCGAGATGCTGCGGATGTGCGACCTCGCCCAGGCCCTGCGCCTGTCGCCGAGCGGGCTCACCCGCCGGCTCGACGGGCTGGTGTCGACGGGTCTCGTCGAGCGTGTCGCCAACCCGGCCGACCGGCGGGTGATGTTCGCCGCGCTCACCGCGAAGGGCTATGACAAGCTGGCGGAAGCAGCACCCGATCATGTGGCCAGCGTGCGCAACCGGTTCCTCAAAGGGCTGACGCGGGATCAGATACGCGAGCTCGGCACCATCTTCGAGACAGTGCGCGCCAACCTCGGCACGTGCCCGCAGTGACAGCGCTGCCGGGCGGCTTCCGTGCCCACGTCGCCAACGTCGGGATCAAGGACGACACCGACGACTTCGTGATCGTCGCCACCGACTCGCCGTCCACCGCCTTCGGGGTGTTCACCACGAGTAGCTTCGCCGGACCCAGCGTGATCGTCAGTCGCGAACACCTGTCGACGCCACGAGCCCAAGCGGTGGTTGTCATCTCCAAGAACGCCAACGTCGCCACCGGTGACGAAGGACTGGCGAATGCGCGCGAGATCGTCGGCGCCGTGGCCGACCGCCTCGGCTGTGCGTCGACCGACGTGCTCATCGCCTCGACCGGTGTCATCGGTCGGCAATATCCGATGGACCGCGTTCGCCGCGGTCTCGCTGGCATCCCGTCTCCCCTGCCGTGCACCGACGCTCGACCGGTGGCTGCGGGAATCATGACCACCGACACGGTCGCCAAGATCGCCGAGGCCTCCGTCGGCCCGGCGCGCATCGTGGGCGTCGCCAAGGGCGTCGGAATGATCGAGCCCGACATGGCGACGATGATCACGCTCTTGCTCACCGACGCCGACATCGGTCCCGATGATCTCGAACCGATCTTCCGCCGTGTCATCGACCGCACGTTCAACTGCGTGTCGATCGACACCGACACGTCGACCAGCGACACCGCGATCCTCATGGCCAGCGGGGCCGCCGGCGCCGTCGACCTCGACGCCTTCGAGCGCGCGCTCGGCGAGGTCGCCGAGTCGCTGACGAAGCAGATCGCGCGCGACGGCGAGGGCGCCGAGAAACTCATCGAGGTCACGGTGCAGCAGGCCGCGTCGACGCAGCAGGCCAAGCGAGTGGCCAAGGCGATCGTCAACTCCCCGCTCGTGAAGACGGCGGTCCACGGCGCCGACCCCAACTGGGGACGCGTGGCGATGGCGATCGGCAAGTCGACAACAGCCGACGAGGTCGACCAGTCGCGAGTGGTGATCCGGTTCGGCGACCAGGAGGTGTACCCGACAGCCGTCGACGATGCCGGGCTCGAGGCGTTGGCCGCCTACATGCGCGGCGCCGACGTTCGGATCGTCGCCAGCCTGGCCGCCGGCGGCTCGTCGGCGACGGTATGGGGCTGCGACCTCACCGACGGCTATGTGCGCATCAACGCCGACTACACGACGTAACGGCAACTTCGGCAACGAGGAGCAGTCATGACCGCGCTACCCCACCGTCGGCTCGGATCATCCGGCCTCGACGTCTCACTGTTCTCGTTGGGTTCATGGCGGACGTTCGAACGGATACCACGAGAGCAAGGGCTGGCGGTGATGCGCGCCGCTCGAGACGCCGGCATCACGTTCCTCGACGACGCCAGGTACAACGACGAGACCGGCAACGCACCGATCCCGACGGGATGGAGCGAAGTCGTGTTCGGCGAGCTGTTTCGCGACACGGGCTGGGAACGCGACCGCGTGGTGATCGCCAACAAGCTGTGGTGGGAGTTCTGGCCGGAGCAGAGCGCCGCTGAAGAGCTCGAGGGATCGCTGGGCCGGATGGGCCTCGACCACATCGACCTGATCTACACGATGCAGCCGCCCGACGGCCTGGCGATTGCAGACCTCGTCGCCGAGGTGTCGGGCCTTGTCGCCTCTGGCCGAGCGCGGGCGTGGGGTGTCGGCAACTGGACCGCTGAGGCGTTGACCGAAGCAGTCGCTGCCGCCCGATCGCTCGGTGCGCCGTTGCCGGCGGCCGCGCAGCTGCCGTACAGCCTTGTCCGCGCCGACTGGGTCCGCGATCCGGCCATGGAGGCGGTTCTGGCCGACGCCGACATCGGATTGGTCGCCTCTTACGTGCTCGCCGGCGGAACACTCACGGGCAAGTACCTGTCGGGCGGATCGGGACGGGCCGATCGCGATGAAAGCGCTGCCGCCGTCGCCGGCAAACGTCGTGCCGCCGCGCTGGTCGACCTGGCGCGCGAGTGGGATGTCGCACCGACCGCGCTGGCGTTCGCGTTCGCACTCCACCACCCGCGCCTGTCCAGCGTTCTCTTCGGTGCCACCTCGCCGGAGCAGGTGCGCGAGAACGTCGACTCGCTGAAGGTGTACGACTCTCTCGACCAAGACCAGCTGGCCCGACTCGAAGAACTCGCGGCGTCCGACTAGCGGCCTCACCGGCCACGCCGTTTTGGTGGGCCGGTCGTCATGATGGCGCCGTCGGGAAAGGTGATGGTGAGATTTCGTCTCGTATCCAGTGCCAGCTGCCAACCGCCTTCATGCACGAGATGGTGATGCTTGCTGCAAACCGGCAGGAGGTGGTCGATGTCGGTCCGGCCACCATTGCGATACCAGATGACATGGTGGATGGCGCAGTCGTCGAACGTCGCGGTGCAGCCCGGTACAGCGCACGTCTCGTACATCGCCCGCAGCGCCCGACGTTGGGCCAGATTGGCAGTACGTGAGCTGCGGCCGAGGTAGAGCGACACGCCATCGGCAGCGACGATGATCGGGGTGATGTCCGCGCAGCACGCCCAGCGTCGCAATGTTTCGACCGGGAGATCGATCGGCACGCCACAGTCGATGACCGACTCGGGATGTTCGCCGTGCAGCAATGTCTCGGCGTCGATGAGCACCGACATGTCGATACGCCCGGATCCTCGCGATCCGCCGCCGGTGGCCAGGGCGACGAGCGCGAGGGCACGAAGGTGGTGCTGCTTCAACTGCGGATCGGCAGGGCAGCTGTCGGGTTGGTGCTCGCGGAACATGGTCTCGACGGTGCTGCGCAACCTGGCGTTGAGCAGCGCACCGGTCTCGGGGTCGAACTCGCCGCGCAGGCAGAACATGCCGGTGTCCCGATCGACCCATGTGCGGAGGTGGGTGTTGCGTCGCTGTTGTCGTAGCCGGTCGATGCCATCGTCGTCGTGGATGCGACGCACCTCGGCGCGCACCGCGCGGGCGAACTCGTCCCGAGGCAACGACGAGGCGGCGAGCGCAAGCGCATCGCCGCGTTGGGCCAGACGATTCCGTTGATCAGGCGACAGCTGTCGCATCGCCCTGCTGACGACATCGACGTGCGCGCCCGAGGTGTTGCCGTGGCGCAACGCGATGTCGAGTTCCGGAACCGCCGCAGTCGTCGTCGCCCGTTCGAAGCCCTTCGACGCCTCTGTCAGCGAGACGCGGCCGGACTCGGCGACAACCTGCTCGGGGAACATCGAAGGCGTTACCGCGGCAAGTTCCGCGAGGCGTCGCGACGCGGCCACGTCGACCGAATCCAGCCAGGCGCGAACGCGCCGTACGTCGATCAAGGCAGATCGGACACCGGCTTCGTCGGCAACAGACCAGTCGACACCGGCGATCGACTCGACCACTGCGACCATCGACACCACGACTCACCGCCTCTCGGACCAGGCTCGTACTGCGGGGAAAGTCGCTAGCCAGAACCGTACTCAGGGGGTGTTACACACCAAGTCTGCCAAGCTGCGTTCGTGAGTGCGCCGATCAGTGGGACCTGTGACGCAGGGTTCACAGCGGTCCGTGACGCGTTCATCGACAACTTCGCCGAGCGAGGCGAGGTCGGTGCCGGAGTGTGCGTTCAAATCGACGGACGAACGGTGGTCGACCTCGTCGGCGGATGGGCGGACGAGGCCCGTCAACGGACATGGCAGCACGACACTCTCGTCAACTTTTACTCGGTCGGCAAGGCTTTCGTCGCCCTGCTCGCGCTGCAGCTGGTCGACAACGGCACTATTGGTCTCGACGACCGGATCTCCACTGTCTGGCCGGAGTTCGCTGTCGGCGGCAAGCAAGAAGCGACCGTGCGGCAGGCGTTGTGCCATCGCGCCGGTGTGCCGGCGATCCGCGAGCGACTCACCAACGACGATCTGTGGCAGTGGGATCGCATGACGCACGCGTTGGCGGCGACCGAGGCGTGGTGGGTGCCAGGCGAACGACACGCCTATCACACCAACACGTACGGGCATCTGACCGGTGAGATCGTGCGGCGAATCACGGGGCAGATGCCCGGCGATCGGCTGCGCGACGTTGCCGGCCCGCTCGACGCCGACGTGTGGTGCGGGCTCGGCGAACCGGAACAGCGCCGGTGCGCCGAGCTGATCTGGGCGCCGAGCACGAAGATCGGCGATGCCAACGTCGATTTCGATCGCCTGTCCGGCGATCAGTTGATGGTGATGCTCGGCTACTTCAACCCGCCGGGGTACGCGTCGCAAGGCGTCGTGAACACGCCGCAGTGGCGCGGCGCGCAGGTCCCGTCGACAAACGGTCATGGCACGGCGTCCGGCATCGCTCGGATCTATGGCGCACTGCTGGAACCCGGCAGGCTGCTCTCGTCCGAACTGTTGGCCGAGGCGACACGTCCCCAATCGGTCGGGTATTGCCCGGTGCTCGGCGAAGAGGTGTCGTTCGGACTCGGATTCCAACCGACGCGAACGAATCGTCCGTTGGGGCCCAACCCGCGCAGCTTCGGGCACTTCGGCACCGGCGGTTCGCTCGGCTTTGCAGACCCGGACACCGGCGTGGCCTTCGGCTATGTGATGAACCACGTCATCCCGCGCTGGCAGAGCACGCGGAACCGCGCCCTGATCGAGGCCGTCTACGCCTCCCTTTGACCAGCCCGGCGAAACATCAGATGGGGTCGGCGCCGGCGTAAGCGTGGGCGAACCAGCGAGCCAACGTCGGGTCATGCTGCAGTGCCGACACCCAGCCCTGACGCAGACCGGCGCCGAACGAGCCCACGGCGGAGTCGTCAGGCGATTCGTCGGAACCGGCCAGGATCAGGCGCAGCATCCACCGTGAGAAGGCCTGTGTACGCCAGATCGCCGGCAGCCGCGTCTCGGAGTATCGGGCCAGTCGATCGCCATCACCACTCGGCCCGAACCGTTCGATGAGTCCCTGCGCGAGTTCGACAGCGTCCTGAATCGCCAGGTTCATCCCCTTGCCGCCCGCGGGTGTGATGACGTGCGCGGCGTCGCCGGCCACGAACACGCGCCCGTCTTGCATCGGGGTCGTCATCTTCATCCGCAGATCGACGAGCGTCGGCTCGATGAACTCGACGCCGTCGAGTCGTCCGGGAACGAGGAGCCGGGTGGTCAACTCGTCGCGCACGCGATCCATCGGCCAATCGCCGACCGTGTCGCTGGCGGGGACCTCGAGGTAGAACCGAGTGAGATCGGGCAGCCGTCGCATCTGGCCGGCGAAGCCCCGCGGATGCGCCGCATAGATCGTGTGCAGTTCGAGCGGTGGCGTCCTGCCCAGCACGGCGAGCCACCGCACCGGCAACGATTGTTCGACGACCTCGCACCCGCGCAGCGAGCCATTGATCACTCCGCGACCACCATCGCATCCTGCGACCACCTGGCATCGCAGGCTGGCCGGTCCACCTTCTCCATCGACGAGCGACAGGGTGACCCCGTCGTCGTCCTGCGTGAGGCCCGTGACCATCGCGCCGTAGCGGATGTCGCCGCCGACGGCCTCCAACGAGTCACACAGCTTGGCGACGAGCTCGTGCTGCGGATACACGTAGTGCGGGCGGTCACCCGTCAGCGTTCCGTAGTCGAACACCACGCTCGCGTCGGGCGTTCGGAACTCGCAGCAGTAGTTGGTGACTTCGAACCGCAGGATGTCCGGAGCGATCCCGACCAACTTCAACAACTCGACCGTGCGGTATTCCATCGCTCCCGCCTTGGCGAGGTTCTCCATGTCGTCGCGCGGATGTCGTTCGAGCAACACGAAGTCGATGCCCGCACGGTGCAGCAGGTGCGCTGCCACGAGCCCGGCGGGGCCGGCGCCGACGATCGCGACCGTGGTGTCCGCGTCCGATCGGCTGCTCACGGGTGGGAGGGTACAACCCGATTTCGGTACGGTCGCTGTTCGACGCTCTACGCCTCCGGAGGAACCAGGTGGAAACCATTCGACTGACCACCGCTCAAGCGATCGTGCGCTGGCTCGTGAACCAGTACACGGTGATCGACGGCACCGAACAGCCACTGTTCGCCGGTGTCTCGGCGATCTTCGGGCACGGCAACGTGACGTGTCTCGGTGAAGCGCTGGAACCCGTACGCGACCTGTTGCCGACGTGGCACGGCCACAACGAACAGGCGATGGCGCTCACCGGTGTCGCCTTCGCCAAGGCCAAGCGGCGCCGCCAGATCATGATCGCCACGTCGTCGATCGGTCCCGGGTGCACCAACATGGTCACCGCCGCCGCGGTGGCGCACGCCAACAGGTTGCCGCTGCTGTTGTTGAGTGGCGATACGTTCCTGCACCGCATCGTCGACCCCGTGCTGCAACAGATCGAACAGTTCGACGACCCGACCATCACCGCGTGCGACACGTTGAAGCCGGTCACGCGCTACTGGGATCGCATCACCAAGCCCGAGCAGATCGTGCGATCGCTGCCGCAGGCGTTGGCGGTGATGCTCGATCCCGCCGACTGCGGTCCCGCATTCTTCGCGCTTCCGCAGGACGTACAGGCCGAGGCATTCGACTATCCGGCGGTGTTCTTCGAGCGGCGCGTGCACTACATCCGCCGACCGGGACCCGACAGCCGCGACATCGACGCTGCGGCGGCGCTGTTGCGCGGCGCCAAGCAGCCGTTGATCATCGCCGGCGGCGGGGTGCACTACTCCGGAGCTGTCGAGGCGCTCACCGGCTTCGCCGAACGTCACGCGATCCCGGTGGTCGAAACGCTCGCCGGCAAGGCAGCGCTCGTCCACGACCATCCCAACTACGCCGGTCCGATCGGCGTCAACGGTTCACCCGCCGCCAATGCCATGGCCGAAGACGCGGACGTGGTGATCGCGGTGGGGACGCGCCTCCAGGACTTCACCACGGGTTCGTGGGCGTTGTTCAAGAACCCGAAGTTGCGGTTCGTGTCCATCAACACGGCGCGGTGGGATGCGGTGAAGCAACACGCCGCGCCGGTCATCGGCGACGCGCTGGTGTCGATCGAACAACTCGACGCGGCGATCGGCGACTATGCCGCACCGGCCGATTGGCTCGCACTCGCCCAGACGAAGATCGGCGAGTGGCACGCGTACCTCGACACAGTGAAGGCGCGCCCCGTGTCGAAGGTGCCGGCATACGGTCACGTCGTCCAAACCATCAACGAGATCTGCGACGCCGACGACTACATCGTGTCCGCCGCCGGCGGCCTGCCTGGCGAGCTCGTGGGCGGGTGGCGATCGAAGTCGGTGGGCAGCTTCGACACCGAATTCGGCATGTCGACGATGGGCTACGAGATCGCCGGCGCACTCGGCGCCAAGATGGCCAGGCCCGACACCGATGTCGTGTCGTTCGTCGGCGACGGCTCGTACCTGATGATGAACACCGACATCTATTCGACGGTGTTCACCGGGAACAAGGTGATCTTCATCGTCTGCGACAACGGTGGGTTCGCCTCGATCAACAACCTGCAGGTCAACCAGGGCGGTGTGTCGTTCAACAATCTGTTGCACACCGCGCGCCACAAGGAGCTCGCGCGAGTCGATTTCGCCAAGCACGCCGAGGCCCTCGGCGCGATCGCCGAACACGTCGAACGACTCGACGATCTCCCCGCGGCGTTCGCCAGGGCCAAGGCTTCGGACCGCACCTACGTGATCGTGATCGACGTTGCCTACGACCAATGGACCGGGGGCGGTTGCTGGTGGGAGGTCGGCGTCCCCGAGGTCAGCGATCGCGAACAGGTGCTCGTCGCACGCGGCGTCTACGAAGCCGAATCAAAACACCAACGCATCGGTGTCTAGTCTGCGGCCATGGGTATCGAAGTTGCCAACGGTCCGGTGTCGTGGGGTGTCGACCGACCCGACATGCCCGGCGCGCCGCCGTGGGAGGAGGTCTTCGACGAGATCGGCGAGGCCGGGTATCGGCTGTGCGAGCTCGGCCCGCTCGGCTACCTACCCGACGACAACCAACGAGTCCGCGTCGAGCTCGACGCACGTGGCCTCGGTGTGGCCGGCTCCTACATCTTCGAGGCGTTGCACGACCGCGACCGCCATGACGAGATCGCCGACGTCACGAAGATCACGTGCGCGCGCATCGCGGCGTTGGGCGGCCGGTACCTCGTCGTCATCGACGTCGTCAGTGACGAACGTGGCGCCACAGCGGGCCGCAGCGCCGCGGCGCGGCGGCTGCAGGGCGCCGACTACGACGCGCTGTTGACAGGCCTGAGGATGGCGACCGGAATCGCCATGGATCACGGTCTGACGCCCGTGCTGCACCCTCACTCGGGCAGCTACATCGAGTTCGAGGACGAGATCGAACGGGTGCTGGCCGACACCGCCGACGACGGGTTGCAGCTGTGCATCGACACCGGTCATTTCATCTATGCGGGCGTCGAGCCCGTGCAGTTCCTGGCCGGACATCGTGATCGCACGCCGTACCTACACTTCAAGGACATCAATCCGGTCGTCCATCAGAAGGTGGTCAGCGACGGCATCGGCTTCTTCGATGCGATCTCGCTCGGCGTGTTCGTCCCCGTCGGTCAGGGCATGGTCGACTTCGGGGCGCTGGCGGCCGAACTGGCCAACGGCTTCGACGGCCCCGGCACCATCGAACAGGACCGCGACTTCCGGGCGACGACGACCGCCTTGGAGGACGCCAAGGCCAGCCTCGACTTCCTCCGCGGCATCGGCATCGCCAACTAAACGGCTACACGGCGCGACGCACGACGGGTTCACTCGAGCCGCTCGCAACCGCGGCGATCACGGCGTCGGTGACCTCGGCGACGCGCAGACCGTCGACGAAGCTCGGCCCGGACAACACTTTCCCGGCGGCGAGGTTGCGCAATGTGTTGCGCGCCGCGATCGTGAACGCGTCGGTGTACCCGAGGCCCTGCGCGGCGACGGTGTGGATTCCGTCCGCGCCGGGATGGGCCGGGCCGACGAAGATCGTGCGGTAGCCCTGTCGGTCCTGGGGCTCGGTGCCGTCGAAGAACTGCAACTCGTTCGAACGCTGCCAGCTGAACGCGACCGAGCCACGCGAGCCGATGACCTCGAACCCGAGATCGCACTTGTGGCCGGTGCCGGCCCACGACGCCAGGATCGTGCCGGTCGCGCCGCTCTCGAAATCGGCGAGGATCTCGGTCTGATCGTCGACGGTGACGTCGACGAGGTTGCCGTCGGCCCCACGCCGTTGGTCGACGAACCTCTGCATTCGAGCCGCGGCAACGGTCGAGATCGGTCCCGCCAGATATTGCAGAAGGTCGATGCAGTGCGAGCCGACATCACCGAGCGCGCCGGAGCCGGCACGGACCTTGTCGAAGCGCCAACTCATCGGCACGTCGGGATTGCCGTTGTAGTCGAGCAGGAACTGCGCCCGTGCCGTTCGGATCGTGCCGATGGCGCCCTCGTCGACGAGTTGTCGAGCCATGGCGACTGCCGGCCATTGGCGGTACACGAAGCCGACCTGGGCGACCCGGTCGCTTGCCGCTGCGGCCTGGCAGAGCCGCAGGCAACTCTCGGCATCGAGGGCCAGTGGCTTCTCGCACAGGACGTGCTTGCCGTGGTGAAACGCATCGAGCGCGATGTCGACGTGGTTGTCGTTCGGCGTGCAGATGTCGACGACATCGACGTCGTCGGCAGCGGTGACATCCTGCCAACTGCGCTCCGAACGCGACCAGCCCCAGTTGGCCACGGCGCGATCGGCGAGGGTCGGGTCGAAGTCGGTGACGGCGACGGTGTCGACCGCCGGGATCTCGGCACCGAACAACATGCCGGCATTGCGGTAGGCGATGCTGTGGATCTTTCCCATGAACCCGGCGCCCACCAAGCCGATGCGTACCGCCGCCATGTGTCATCTCCCTCGCTGGTCCGACGGCGGAGTTTAGACAGGCACTCCGACGTGGCACGATCCTCGTCATGGAACTCAACGAACTGCTCATCGAACTCTTCGGCCGGGTCGACGAGGAGATCCACAGCGCGGTCGACGGGCTCGACGTCGAGGCACTCACGACCGCGCCGGCGGAGGGAGCGAACCCGATCGGGTGGCTCGTGTGGCACCTCACCCGCGTCCAGGACGATCACATGGCCGACATCTTCGACGCCGAGCAGGTGTGGGTCACGGGAGATTGGGGACGTCGGTTCGGCGTCGATTCCGATGCCTCCAACACCGGCTGGAACCACTCATGGGACGAGGTCGAGACCATCCGCCCGGACGGTGCGAAGGCCCTTCTCGAGTACTACGACGCGGTGTCCGAACTGACCCGCGGATTCCTCGCGACGGTGACGGCCAAGGACCTCGACAGGGTCGTCGACACCCGCTGGAACCCACCGGTGACGCTGGGTGTGCGCCTGGTGAGCATCGCCGACGACGAGATCCAGCACGCCGGCCAGGCCAACTACGTCCGCGGCATCCTCGACCGCCGCTAGAACGCCAAAACGAGTGTTCGGCGCTCGCCCCCAAGAAAGGGACAGGATGGCGCCAAACACTCGTTCAGGGGTTTCAGGGGGAGTCAGACGAGTTCGTAGTCGGGCTCGTCGATGACCTCGTGGTCGGTGACGGCCAGTGCCGGAACCGGCGCGAGGACCTTCGAGCCCTCGACGTCGACGTGCGGCAGCAGTCGATCGAGCCAACCCGGCAGCCACCAGTTGGCGTCGCCCATCAACGCCATCGTCGCCGGCACAAGAACCATCCGCACGATGGTGGCGTCGACCAGCACGGCCACCGTCAAGCCGACGGCGAACATCTTGATCTCGACGTCTGGTGTCAGCAGGAAGGCGGCGAAGACGCTGATCATGATCAACGCGGCCGAGGTGATCACCCGTGCCGTGGCGGCCAAGCCGTTCACGACGCTCTTGTGGCTGTCGCCGGTGCGCACGTAGTCCTCACGGACCCGGCTCAACAAGAAGACCTCGTAGTCCATCGACAGCCCGAAGAGGATGGCGAACATGATCATCGGCAGGAACGGGCTGATCGGCACGTGGTGGTCGACACCGAGCAGACCGCTGCCCCATCCCCACTGGAACACGGCGACGACCACGCCGTAGGCGGCGCCGATGGACAGCAGGTTCATGACAGCTGCCTTGAACGGAACCAGGATCGAGCGGAACACCATCATCAGCAGCAGGAACGACAGGAAGACGACGGCGCCGATGAACAGTGGCAGACGTGACGACAACCGTTCGCTGATGTCGATGAACGCTGCTGTCTGTCCGGTCACGAAGGTGTGGGCGTTCGTGCCGGCGACCGTCGCCGGCAGCACGTCGTCTCGCAACGTGTGCACCAAGTCCTCGGTCTTCGCGTCCTGCGGCGACGTGGCCGGGATCGCCGTGATCACGGCGGTGTCGCCGGCGTCGTTGACGATCGGCTGCGTCACGAACGCGACGTCCTCGGTGGACCCGATCGCCGAGCGGACCTCATCGACTCGGGCCACGCCGTCGGTGCCGTCGACGACGATCGTCAGCGGCCCGTTGAAGCCCTCACCGAAACCTGCGGCCAACGTGTCGTAGGCCCGTCGGTAGGTCTTGCTCGTCGGCGCGGTGCCGTCGTCGGCCATGCCCGTGCGCATCGCCAGCACCGGTGCGGCGAGGGCGACGAGCACGACGAAGCTCATGATCGCGTAGCGCCACGGGTTGCTGCCGACGCGGTCCGCCCAACGACCGGCGAACGTCTTGTGCGACTCGACGACCTCGGAGCGACGGCGACCGATGTGCCACGAGTCGATTCGCCGGCCGGCCAGGCCGAGGAACGCGGGAAGGAGTGTGAGCGCCGCGACGACCGCGACGGCGACCGTGATCGCGGAGGCCAAGCCCATCGTGGCGATGGCCGGGATGCCGGCGATCCTCAGGCCGGCGATGGCGATCACGACCGTCGTGCCGGCGAACATCACCGCGCTGCCGGCCGTGGCGTTGGCGAGCCCGGCCGACTCGACGACCGACCGGCCTTCGTGGAGGAACGAGCGGTGACGAGTGACGATGAACAGGGCGTAGTCGATGCCGACGCCGAGACCGATCATGGTCGCCAGCAACGGAGAGATCGACGGGACCTCGGTGAGGCCGGCCATGATGCCGATCAACGACAGCCCGATGAAGATGCCGAAGATCGCCGTGCCGATGGGGATGCCGGCGGCGATGACGGAACCGAAGGCGACGAGCAGCACGACGATCGCGACGATGATCCCGATCCCCTCCTTGCCCTCGGCCTGGTCACCGGTACGGACGATGTTGCGCGACAGCTCCGCTTGCAGGCCGGCCTGGCGAGCGGTCTCCACAGCGGTCTTCGCCGCCTCACCATCGCCCTTCGTCGGTGGATCGCTGTTGTAGTGGACCGTCGCATACGCCACACGTCCATCAGGGCTGACGGCCGCGCTCGTGGGATCGAACGGATCGGTGACGGCAACGACGTCCGGGTTCTGCGAGATCTTCGCGAGCGTCGCCGCGATGGTCTGGCGTGCGGTGGCGTCGGTGACGTTTCCATCTGGATCGGCGAACACGACCTGGCCGGTCGATCCGCCTTGCGACGGGAAGCGATCGTTCAGCAGGTCGATGCCGCGCTGCGCCTCGGTGCCGGGAATGTTGAACTTGTCGCTGGTCGAATCACCGATCGAGCGCTGCAGGCCCACCACGGCGATGACGACGACCAGCCAGGCGAAGATCATCCGCCATGGATGTCGGGCCGCTGATCGGCCCCATCGGTACAGGATCTTGGACATGACTCTCCTTGCATCGCAGTTGACGATGCAACGATGAGCCCGAGCTCTGACTAGCCGCTGACCACTCGCTGACTTGCCTGCTCAATTGCAGTTTCCGGGTCCGCCGACCCTCTTGCGTATGCGGCATCGAAGGCGTCATCCAGCTTCTCGCGGGCGCGGCGTTCGGCCCGGTCGACGTCGAACCTCTCCGGCGCCGGCATGGGACCGCCCGATCGCCGACGCATCGCGTCGGCGGCTCCCAACAACTCGGCGGCGGCGTTGGCATCCCCGGTCAGGGCGAGGGCGCCGGCCAGCCCTTCCACCGCGTTGGCGGTGACTCGTGCCGCGCCGAGTTGCAGGGCGACGCGCAACGCCTCGTGCTGGGCGACGAGCGCCGTCTCGGCGTCGCCGGCGAGGTCGGCGCTGTACCCGCGCGAGACCAGCAACGTGCTGAGGATCAGCGGCGCGGCCTTCGACCGCGGCAGTTCCATCGCGACGTCGATGTGGCGGAGTGCCTCGTCGGGCCGGCCGCGACGTCGGGCGATGTTGGCCAGGCCGAGCCGCGTGATCGCATGCATCCACTGCGGTATCGGCCCGGAACCGGAGTCGAGGGCCTGTTGGTGCATCGACGCCGCGAGTGCGAGGTTGCCGCGGAGGATCTCCAGGTTGGCCAACCTCGATCTGGCGGCGAAGCCCCGAACGGAGAACCCGACGTCTTCGGCGATCGCCAGGCTCTCCTCCAGCATGCGGACGGCTCTGTGATAGTCGCCGCGCATCTCGGCCAGTTCGGCGCCGTGCGTCGCACAGATGCTGTACGAGAAGCGATCACCGACCGCTGCGAAACCGTCGGCGGCGCGGCGCATGTCCTGCTCGGCCTCCAGAGGGTCGCCCTGGATGCCCTTCACCTCGGCCGCCACGAGCCGCTCCATGGCCAGCGTCCATTTGTCGCCGGAGCGGTGGGCCGCGCTCTCGATGAGCGGCAGCACCGCACGCGCCGCGTCGATGTGCCCACTGAACAACTGGCACATCACGTACATGCCGGCGACCATCGCTTCGGTCCTCGGATCGTCGTACGAGTCGAGAGTGTCCAGCGCCCGCTCGGCGACGATCGCGGAGTTGGCCGGATCGGCACCCGTGGAAGCGAGGAACGCCCACGAGGCGAGGGCCAACGAGTGCAAACGCGGATCGGATTTTCCGGTGCAGGCCAACGCGGCGTGCATCCATTCGGTGCCGGCGACCGTTTCGTCGATCATGAAGAAGTACCAACCGAGCGGCGCGACGAGTTGGATCGCGGTCTCGGCGTCATCGATCGCCAGTGCGTGGTCGATGGCCGTCGTGATGTTGGCCCATTCCAGCCGCAGCCAGTCGATCCACTTCGCCTGATCGTGGCTCATCAGGCCACGTTCGGCGGGCGCGACACGCGACGCGAAGTAACGGGCGTGACGGGCTCCGACCGCCTCGGCCTCGCCGGACGCGAGCAGACGTTCTGTGGCGTAGTCCGTCAACGTCTGCAACATCCGGAAGCGAACCCCGCTCGGAGTGCGATCAGCAGTGACGAGCGACTTGTCGACCAACCGGCTGACGAGGCCGTCGATGTCGACCGCCGAGATGCGCAGCGGCCCGTCGTTGTCGATGGGGTCGGTGCACACGTGCTCGATCGCCTCGAACGTGGCGCCGCCGCTGAACACTGCGAGCCGCCGGAACACGATGCGCTCGCGTTCGTCGAGGAGGTCGTGACTCCAGTCGACAAGGCCACGAAGCGTCTGTTGGCGCGGCTCGGCCGATCGCGGACCGACCGACAGCAGGGCGTAGCGATCGTCGATCCTCTGGACGAGGTCTTCGATGGTCATCGAACGCAGGCGGGCAGCCGCGAGCTCGATGGCGAGTGGCAACCCGTCGAGACGCTCGAGCAACTGTTGCGCCGTTTGCTCGGCGCCGCCGTCCAGCGCCAGTTCGATGCCGGCCGACCTGGCGCGCGCAACGAGCAACTCGGTTGCCTCGTCGGCTGTGAGTGGCGGCAGGCTCCACACCTGTTCCCCGGCAATGGCGAGCGGCTCGCGACTGGTCGCCAACAGGGTGACGTTGTCGCACTGTTGCAGCAGTGTCGATGCGAACAACGCGGCCTCGGCGACGACGTGCTCGCAGTTGTCGACGATCAGCAACATCTTGCGATCGCCGACGGTGTCGATGATCCGTTCCATGTCGGTGGCCGGGCCGGCGGTGGCCCTCGCCCGAAGTTCGCCGTCGCCTATCGCCAGAACGGCGGCGGCCGCAGCGACCACGTCGCCACCACGAGGCACTGCAGACAGCTCGACGAGCGCAACCGCACATTTGTTGAGATCGCACGACATCCGCCGACCGACCTCGATCGCGATCGAGGTCTTACCGGCCCCGCCCGGCCCGAGGATGGTGACCAATCGTTCGCGCTCCAACAAGTGCGACAGCGTGTCGATGTGCTCGTCGCGTCCGACGAACGATGCGAGACGCCTCGGCAGCTGCGCCGCGGCGGGCGCGGTGTCGTGGCGCTGGACGGGACGTGAATAGGTGTTGCGCGACGAAGGGCCGAGCGAGGCGTCGTGCTGCAGGATCTTGGCCTCGAGATCGCGCAGCTCGGGCCCGGGTTCGAGGCCGAGCTCGTCGGCCAGCACCGTGCGCGCCTGTTGATAGGCGCGCAGCGCGTCGGCCTGACGATCCTGTCGATAGAGCGCGATCATCAGCAGCGCCCACCACCGTTCGACCAACGGCTCGGCGACCACCAACGACTCGAGTTCTGCTGCGGCGGCATCGATGTGGCCGCCACCGAGCATCGCCTCCAACCGTGTCGCGATCGCCGACTCGCGCATCGCGTTGAGTCGCGCAGCCGGCGCCTGTCCGATCGACAGATCGGCGATGTCGTCGAACGGTCGATCCCGCCACATCGCCAACGCCCGACCCAAGAGGTCGATCGCGTCGTCGTGCCCGCCGGCGGCCGCGGCCTCTCGGCCGGCGGTGATCAACTGCTCGAAACGGTGCGCGTCGATCTCCGCCGACCCGAGCACCAAGCTGTACGCCGAACCAGTGCCGTCGATCGTCATCGGTGCGATCGCTTTGCGCAGCTTGGAGATCAAGGCCTGTAGTGCGTTGGGGGACGGAGCGCCGTCGGGCCACAACACATCGCGAAGCTCGTCGACCGGCGTGGGCGACGGGGCGTGGAGGCTGAGCGTGGCCAACGCTCGTCGCAGTTGTGCACCGCGGAAGGGGATCGTGATGTTGTCGTCGCCGACTACTTCCAGGGGCCCCAGGACGCGCAATTGCATCGCCGCGCGACACTATTGGGTCGGTCAGCGACGACCGCCGGAGATGTCCGTGACTAGTGGCACGTAGGCCTGCTGGAGGTCGTCGCTATGGTGACCCTCGATGAGTCGCCCGCACGTGGTCATCATCGGTTCTGGCTTCGGTGGCATCCGAGCCACCAAGGGTCTTGCCGACGTCGACGTCGACATCACGTTGATCGACGCCAACAACTTCCACACCTTCCAACCGTTGCTGTACCAGGTGGCAACCGCGGGGCTCGATGCCGACGACATCGGGTTCCCCATTCGTCGCATCTTCCGACGCAACCGTTCGGTGACGTTCGTGCTCGGCGAGGTCACGGTGATCGATCTCGCCGGTCGAACGGTGGCGGTGCGCGACGGGCGCAGTTTCGACTACGACTTCCTCGTGATCGCCGCAGGTACGATCAGTACGTCGTTCGGTGTCGACGGTGTCGACGGCAACACGTTCCCGCTGAAGACCCTCGACGACGCGCTGCGGCTGCGATCACATCTGTTGACCCAATTCGAACGGGCGAGCGCGTCCGGCGATCCTCCCGTCGACCTCGGGATCGTTGTGGTGGGTG
>Ga0207648_10003230_pt1 | contig 17163 bp, 14 predicted proteins | sample KBSMisM32_FD_184310 | JGI IMG/M metagenome (GOLD analysis project Ga0207648, IMG submission 184310) | Miscanthus rhizosphere microbial communities from Kellogg Biological Station, Michigan, USA - KBS Miscanthus M3-2 (SPAdes) (version 2) | ecosystem: Host-associated > Plants > Roots >...
GATGTCACGGGTCATTCCGACGGCGGCGCTTTTGCTCGCGCTTGCGGGGGTTGCGCACGCCCAGCAGCCTTTCGCCACCACCAAAGTCGACGGCACCGACAATGTCTACGTCTTCCGCTATCAGGGGCATCAATCGATCTTCGTCGTCACGCCCGAAGGCGTGATCGCGACCGATCCGATCAGCGAGAACCGCCCGGCGGCCGAAGCCTATGTCGCGGAGATCCGCAAGGTCACGTCCGCTCCGATCCGCTACCTCATCTACAGCCATCACCATCCGGACCACACGATCAACATCGCGCTGTTCCCGAATGCCGAGGTCGTCGACTTCTGGGCCCGCTATATCGGCGATCAGTGGCTCGACATGCCCGGTGACGGATACCACCTGTCCCCGAACGCCGAGCTGTGGCTGACGCCTGGCCACACGGACGAGGATGCCTCGCTGATCGTCCACGCGGACGACGGCGTCTACGCGATGACCCACCTGTGGTGGCATGCCGACCGCGGTCCGGAGATCGACCCCTACGCGGACGACCAGGATGCGATCAACGCCGGGCGTCAGCGCGTCCTGGCGGTGGCCGACGTCGTCATCCCGGGCCACGGCGGCCCGTTCCGCGTGGAGCGCTAGGGCTCCTGGCCTGAGCTGGCTCCCGCTCGCCGGGCCGTGATGTTCAATCGGACGTAGTCGACCAGCGGTTCGCCGATGCGTTCGGCGACTTCATTGATGAAGGCGTCCCGTTCATCCTCCGGAAGACGCTCGACCTGCGGGCCGAGGGCGACGGTGCGGAGATACGCCTCGAACGGCTCGCCCGGTTCGAAACGTGTCGGTTCCTCGGTGAGCCAGCATCGGATCTCCTCGTAACCGGCCGCGGCGAGCCGCCGTTCCGTGTCTACCGGCGTCTCGTAATGCGCCGGCCCGAGCCAGCCGTCGCCGATGCTTGCGACGGCGCGCTTGATCCGGCTGATGTTGCCGAATCCGCCGCACTGGGCGACGAGCCAGCCCCCGGGTCTCGTCGCCGCGGCGAGGTTGCGGAACAGGGCGTCGTGGTCAGGGACCCAGTGGAACGTCGCCGTCGACAGCACGGCTTCGACCGGGTCGTCGACCGGCAGCGGCCGCCCGAGGTCCGCCACGACGTAGTCGATCCGGTCGCCGAAGCGCGCGAGCCGCGCGCGGGCGGCCTCGACCATCGCCGGCGAGCCGTCGAGCGCGATGACGTGCCCGTTGGGCAGCCGCGCGGCGAGCTGCTCCGTGACCCGGCCCGTGCCGCAACCGGCGTCCATGACGCGCTCGTCGCCGTCGAGCGGGAGGCGCTCGAGCACGTCGAGACCCCAGCGCGTCATCGGGTCGGCGACGCGGTCGTACGTTCGGGCGTCCCAGTCGCGCGTCGTCACGTCGTGACCGCCTCCTGCGTCGGCTGGCGTGCTGGCTCCCGGAGCCCGTACCACGCCACGACACCGCCGATCGCCACGAGCCCAGCCGCGACGGCCATCGCCTGGTGGAAGGCGGCGATCGAGGCGTGGGCGGCCGCTTCGATCTGATCTGGCGTCGCCGCGACCCGCGGTGGGTTGAGCGGCGGAAACCCGCTGCGCACGGCCGCGGAGGTGGTGTCGAGATCGGGCGCGAGGATCGCCAGCGCGGCATAGAACGTGCCACTCACCGCGACGAAGATCAGCGCGCCGAGCAGCGGCTGCCCGACCCGCGAGATCGCGTTGTTGATCGCCGATCCGAGCCCGGAGAAGCGCTCCGGGATCGACCCCATGAGCGTATTGGTGAGCGGCGCGACGGTATTCGCCACGCCGAGCCCGACGAGGAGGACGGCCGGCAGCACGTCGATGAAGAAGGTGGGCGGTGGGATGAGGCTCGCGGGGGTCTCGACCGCGGCGTGCCACGCCGGCGATGTCTCGGGTAGCCGCGTGAACCACAGCAGCCCGGCGGTCATGAGCACTGGGCCGAGGGTCAGAAAGCGCCGGGCTCCGACACGGCCGGCGAGCGTGCCGATCCGCGGAGACAGCGTGATCAGACAGATGCTGAAGGGGATCACGGACAAACCGGCCGCCAGCGCGGTGTACCCGAGGGCTCCCTGCAGGGTGATGCTCAGGTAGCTGAGCATGACGTAGAGCCCGCCCCACACGAAGAAGGTCATCAGGTTGATCGTCGTGAACGTCCGGGACCTGAAGAGCCCGAGGGGGACGAGTGGGTCGGGGCGGCGGGCCATCAGGAACGGGAATGCGATCAGTGCGGTCAGCCCGACGACGATCGATGCCCACGCGATCGGATCCTGCCACTCGTGCTCGCCGCCGCGGATCACGCCGAACGACAGACCGCCGACCGCGAGCGCCGCGACGACCGCACCGAGCCAGTCGAACCGCCGGGCCGAGTCATCCCGGCTCTCTGCGATGTGGCGCACCGTGATCGCGAGCGCGACGGCCAGGATCGGCACGTTGATCAGGAAGGCGACGCGCCACCCGATCGTATCGACAAGCAGGCCGCCCAGCAGGGGACCGACCAGCGCCAGGGCCGATGTCGCCGACGTCCACAGGCCGAACGCGCGGCCGCGCTGCGGTCCCGGGAAGGTCTGGGTGATGATGGATAGCGCGCCCGGCACCATCAGCGCGCCGGCAGCCCCCTGGAGGAGGCGGGCGAGGACGAGGACTTCGAGGGTCGGCGCGAGCCCGCACAGGCCTGATGTGATCGCGAATCCGGCCAGCCCGATCGCGTAGACCCGTCGCCGCCCGTAGTGATCGGACAGCGCGCCAGCCAGGATGAGGAACGCGGCCAGGACGGCGAGATAGCCGCTGATGACGTACGTCTGCCCCTCGAGGACACCGACGAACGTGGCGGGTAGCTCGCGACCGATGCGGGGTAGCGCGGCATTGACGATCGTGCCGTCGAGAAAGACCGCACCCGAGCCGATGATCGTCGCGACGAGGGTCCAACGCTGTCGCGACGTCATCTCGGCAGTGTCGCAGATAGACTCTCGACGCTATGCCCGGGCCTGTGGCACTCGTGGGTGCCGGTGAGTTCCTGCCGACGATGTCCGAGTTCGACGCGAGCCTGCTCGCGGCGACCGGTCGGACGAGGCCACGCGTCGCGATCCTGCCGACCGCGTCGTACCCGGACGGCGAGCTCGTGTTCCAGCGCTGGGCGGCGATGGGCGTGTCGCATTTCGCGGCGCTCGGCGCGGAGGTCGAGCCGGTCCTCGTGCGCGACAGGGCCGCTGCCGACGATCCTGTGGCCAGCCAGGCCATCGGCGAGGCGGATCTCGTCTACCTGTCGGGCGGCAAGCCCGCCCACCTGATCGAGGCATTGGCCGGGACGGCGGTGGGCCAGGCTCTCGGTGCTGCGCACGACCGAGGTGCGGCGCTCGTCGGCTGTTCGGCCGGGGCGATGGCGCTCGCTTCGCATGCGTTCGATTTCCGGGTCAAGCTGATGCCGTTCCCGCTGCGCTGGGGTGACGGTCTCGGGTTCGCCGATGGACTCTCGGTCGTGCCGCACTACGACGCGTGGCCCGAGCCGTTCTCCGCGTTGATCGCATTCCAGGCGCCGCGCGGGTCGGTCGTCCTGGGGATCGACGAGGACACGGCGGTCGTCGGACACGAGGGCGGATGGCAGGTCCACGGCGCGTCGAGGGTCACCGTCTGGCGCGGACGCCGGCGTGAACGATTCCGCGCCGGCGAGGTATTCCGGGTCTAGACACGGGCGAGCCGGCGCGCATGCGCCGGCTCGATGCAAGAGACGGGGTTTTTCGTCAGTCTGGGCGGATCGTCCGGAAGCAGTCCGAGCAGTAGACCGGGCGGTCCATCCGCGGTCGGAAGGGCACCTGGGCCTGATTGCCGCAGGACGAGCACACGACGGCGAAATACTCCCGGTCCGGTCGGTCGACCGTCCGCTCATAGCCTCGCGGACCACCGATGTCCTGGGCGTCGTAGCCCCCCTCGCGGGCGGCGCGCCGGCTGGCTCTGCAACTGGTGCAGCGCTTGGGATCCGAGGCGAATCCCTTCTGCGCGTAGTACTCCTGATCGGCCGCGGAGTGGATGAAGTCGACTCCACAGTCGACGCAGTTGATCGTCCGATCAGCGTAGGTCACGGTGCTCCTCCGGGGCGCGTTGGTCGCGTGGTACGCCTGCGGAGGGCGGCCGCATCGGCAGTCGGGAAAGCGCGAGGTCTGGCAAGCGAAGCCGGGCCCCAGCGACCCAGGTGCCGATGTGGAGTCCCTGTTGCGGGGCGCACCGGTTCGTTAGTGCGGCGGAGGATACAACGGGTCTTCGAATCGGACATCGCACGCCCCGATCGGGCCATCTCTAGGCATTTCGTGCGTGCCGGCGGCGGGTTCGGGACCGCGTTCGCGACGTCGGAAAGGCAAGACGTACGGCGACCGGATCCATGCCCCCACGGGGCTGGCGAGCGTGACAACGTACCTGTCACAATGGCGCGCGAGCATCCGGGTCGGCGAGCGGGGAGTCATGGGGGCGCCTCGCTCGCGCCATACCCAGAGTGGAGCACCCGGACCGAGATCGCCCGACCGTCACCCACGAAGAGGCAAGATCCGAACGGATGCTACGCATCATCCATACCGCGGACGTCCACCTCGGCGCCCGCCATGACGACCTCGGCGAGCAAGCGAGTGCCCAACGAGAACGCCAGTTCGCCGCGTTCGTCGCCACGATCGATCTGGCCATCGCCGAAAAGGTCGATCTGGTCCTGATCTCCGGCGACCTCTTCGACAGCAACGTCCAGCCGCGTCGCTCCGTCGAGCGCGTGGCCGCGCAGCTGAAGCGACTCGTCGCGGCCAAGATCCGGTCGGTGATCCTGCCCGGGACGCATGACGCGTACGACCGCTCGTCGATCTACCGGGCCTACGACCTCAAGTCCCTGGCCGGAAGTACACCGGAGGACGACTGGGTCACAGTCCTGACCTCGGCACGACGCGGGATCCACATCGGCGCCTGCGATGTCGTCGTGCACGGACCGGTCTTCCCGACCAAGAAGGCGCCGCACAGTCCGATGGAGGACATCGACGTCGCGGGTCAGAAGGGTCGCGCGACCTGGCACGTCGGCATGGTCCACGGCGCGATCGCGATCCCCGGCAAGACCGATCGCGACGATGTCGTGATCACGACCGACGAGATCGGCGCGAGCGGTCTCGACTACCTGGCGCTCGGCCATTGGCATTCGGTCCAGCAGGCCAAGGCCGGCGGGGTCACATACGCGTATCCGGGTGCGCCCGAGCCCGTCGCCGTCGATCAGGACCGCGCCGGCAAGGTGCTGCTGGTCGAGCTCGAGGAGTCGGCGGCTGGCCGCAGCATCGCGGTCACGGAGCGTCCCGTCGGGAAGACGCGGTTCGAGAAGCTTGACCTCGACGCAGCCGGTATCACGACCCAGCCAGCCCTCGTCGAGAGCCTCGGTCGGAAGAGCGATCCCGACCTCGTCCTCGATGTCCGGATCGTCGGGGTCCGCCCGGATGAGCTCGACATCCAGCCCGAGGAGATCGAGTCGGCGCTGGCGCCATCATTCCTGAAGGTCCGTGTCCGTGACGTGAGCCTGCCTGCCCTGACCGAGGGTGCGCTGCCGTCCGCGGAGACGATCGCCGGCGCCTTCATCCGCGATCTCGAAGCGCGCATCGCCGAGCTCGAGGCGACGCCGGCCGACGACGGCGTCGGCGATCCGGCAGCGGAAGCGGCGGAGCTGCGTGACGCGCTCCGGCTCGGTCGCCTGCTGCTCGCCGGACACGAGGTCTCGCTATGAGGATCCGGCGGCTCCAGGTCCGCGACCTGCGTCGGTATCGCGAGCTCGACATCGATCTGGCGCCGGGTGTCACGGTCGTCCGCGGGCCGAACGAGGCCGGCAAGAGCACGATCCAGCGGGCCATCGAACTGGCACTCACCCGGCGCGTGACCAGTACGGCCGGGGATCTCGACTCGCTGCGGCCGTGGGACGCCAGCGCCGACACGCGGCCGTGGGTCGCGATCGAGTTCGAGCAGGACGAGGAGGACGGGCGCCTCGCGACAGGCTCGCTCGAGAAGTCGTTCGGCGGCCAGAAGGGCACCGTCGACCTCGTGTACGACGGGCAGCGCGTCAACGACCCGGCGCTCGCCGACCAGGTCCTGGCCGAGCTGTCCGGCGTCCCGACGGAGTCGTTCTTCCGTTCGACCGCGTCGGTCCGTCATCACGAGCTGAGCGACCTTGCCCGCGACGAAGCCGCGTTGCGCGATCGGCTCCAGGCGAGCATCAGCGGCGCCGACCGCGGTACGGGCCGCGCCAAGAAGCGCCTCGACCGGGCGATCTTCGAACTGACGACCAAGGGCGACAAGAACCCGGGGCGGCTCAAGGTCGCCGAAACGACCGTCGCCACGACCGCGGCGAGCGTTGAGAAGGGTGAGGCGGCCCTCGAGCAACTCGAGCGAGACCGCGACGCCCTGTCCGGTGCGAGGGAGCGACGACTCGATGCGGATCGGACGCTCGCAGAGAAGCGGGCGATGCTCGAGAAGGCCCGTCAGGCGGAGCGCCTCGATGCCGAGCGGACCGCGGCTCGCGAACGCTACGAGCGGTTCCGGGAGGCCGTCGAAGTGTCGACCGAGCTCGATGAGCTCGCCCAGACCCACCCGTCCCCGAACCCGTTGCCGGTCGTCCGTCAGGCGGTCGAGCGTCTGCGTGTCCTCGACACCCGCATGCGTGAGCTCAAGGCGGCGCTCGCCGGTGAGATCGATGTCCGGTTCGACGTCGCGCCCGAGCCCACATGGCGGCCGATCTCCAGGTTCGGCGTGATCGCGGTCGTGGTCGGCCTGCTCATCGCCGGCGGAGGCTTCGTCCTCGATCTGCTGAACATCGTCGATCTCGGCACGGTGCCGCTCTTCCTTGGGATAGCCATCGCCCTGATCGGCGGCATCCTCAGCGCCGTCGCCCTCTACCTCCGGCGCGGCTCGCAGATGCGCGAAGAACTCCGCGATGTCGAGATCGACCGGCGGTTGCGCGGGCGCTCCGAGATGGAGGCCGAACTGAAGCAAGCCGAGGCGGATACCGCTCAGCAGCTCGGCACGCTCGGACTCGATGACCTCGCTGCGGCCGAGGATCTGCTGGCCCGCGAAGAGGCGCACGTCGGGCGGATGGACCAGTTGTCCGCGCAGCTCGATGGCCTTGTCGGCAAGGAGCCGCGCGAGACGCTTCCCAAGTCGCGCGACACCGCGGCGCTCGAGATCGAACAGAAGACCAGCGCCCTGGAGGCGCTCGGCCCGATCGCCAAGGAGCCGCGAGCGCGGGAGCGTCTCGAGGTCGAGGTGCGTGACCAGGAGGGTGCGCTCGATCGCGCCCGCGACGACGAGGCGAACGCTCGTGCGCGTGTCGAGGCGAACACGGTCGACGCCGAGCAGGTCGCGTCCGAGGCCGAGCATCTCGCCGTGTGGCGCGAACAGCTGGCGCTCCTCCAGCGCCGCCATCGCGTCCTGGCTGCGACCCTGGCTGCGATCGAGCGCGCCGAGACGGCCACGATGAAGACCGCGACGCGCTATCTCGAAGGGCACATGAACCGCGATGTCTCGACCGTGACTGGTGGCCGCTACCGACGGGTCCGTGTGGACGACAAGACGCTGGACATCGAGATCCACGCCCCGGAGCGCGGGGACTGGGTGCCGGTCTCGTCGCTCAGCCAAGGCACCCTCGACCTCGTCTACCTGACGGCGAGGCTCGGTCTCGTCCGACTCGTGACCGGTGACCGGCGGCCCCCGCTCGTCTTCGACGATCCGTTCGTGACACTCGACGACGAGCGCGCGACCCGCGCGCTGGCGCTCCTCAAGCGCGTCGCGGATGACTTCCAGATCATCTATCTCACGACGTCGGACCGGTACGACGCTGCCGCCCATGCGGTCGTCGAACTGCCGGGACCTGCGACCGTCGACGAGGGCGTCGAGGATCCTGCCTTGCGTCCCGTCGAGGCCGTGACCGGAGTCGGCGCCTGATCGAGGGGCTCCCACCCGGGGCCGTGACCGTCGTCTTCGGACTCGCCGCCGCCGCCGCTTGGGGCGCCGGGGACTTCGGGGGTGGGCTCGCGAGCCGGCGGGTGCCGGTGTATGGGGTCGTGCTCGTGTCGCAGGCGGCCGGCGGGCTGGTCAGCCTCCTGCTGGCGCTGATCCTCGGTGAGTCATTCCCGGTGGGGAAGGACCTGCTGGTGTGTATCGGTGCCGGGCTCCTGGGTGGCTTCGGCATCACCATGCTGTACCGCGGCCTGGCGATCGGGCGGATGGGCATCGTCGCTCCGGTGACCGGCGTGCTGGCAGCGGTCATCCCGGTGATCGCCGGCTTCGTGACCCAGGGCATCCCACCGCCGCTCGTGGTCGTCGGGATCCTGCTCTCTATCGTGGCGGTCGTGCTCGTGTCTCGCGTGGCCGAAGAGAGCGGCGGCCGAGACGGGCTGAAGGAAGCGCTCATCGGTGGGGCGGCTATCGGCTTCTTCGGCGTCGCGATCGCCCAGCTGACGCCTGGCGACCTCTTCGCGGATCTCACCACGATCCGTCTTATCCAGGGCGCGCTCGTCGTCCTGATCGTGCTCGCGACGCGTGCGGAGTGGCGGCCCAGCCGGCTCGTCCTGCCGATCGTCCTGATCGGGCTCCTCGATACGACCGGAAATGCGCTGTATCTCGCGGCCGTCCAGACGGGCCAGCTCGCCATCGCGTCGGTGCTGTCGGCGATGTACCCGGTCGCGACCGTGATCCTGGCTGCAGCCGTCCTGCGGGAGCCGATCACCCGCGATCACACGTTCGGGATCGTTCTCGCCGCGGCGGCCATCGCGCTGATCAGCCTGGGGGGAGGGTAAGTCGCCGATCGATGGTCAGCCTGCTGGCGTCGGCCGGCGTGCGGAGGACGACCACGTTGTCGAAGCCCTCGGACGGGAGCACGTCCTTATCGACCGTCTGCCGGATGGCGGCGAGATGACGTTCGATGACCTCGTCGTCGACGACACGTGCCCGTTCGGCGTTCTGACGCGCCACCGTGGCCGGTTCGATATCGAGCACGATCGCGGTGACCGGGATCCCGGCCGCGCGGGCACGCGCCACGAGTGGCCGGCGGACCGCCGCCTCGGCGTTGGTCGCATCGACCACGGTGAGCTGTCCGCGCGCGAGTCGCTCGCCGACCATCCGGTGGAGGATCCGGAACGCGACGCCTGAGACGCGCTGGTCAGCCTCGTCGCCAGAGATACGCGCGCGAAGGGCATCGGATGAGACGACTTCCTCAGCGGCGAAGAGGCGAGCCGCGAGCGTCGATTTGCCGGAACCGGCCGCCCCGAGCAGGACGACCAGGCTCGGATCGGGTAGGACGATCGTGACCATCGCCGCGATGATGCCGCGGGGTCGACCTCAGCGCGCGGCCATCCGCCGAACCTCGTAGCCGCCCGCCTCGGCGGTGCGGATCTCGTATGCCGGCTGGTCGTAGACGGTCGGACCCTGCTTGGCGAGACCATCGGTCAGGCGGAAGCGCGAGGCGTGCCAGGGACACTCGACACAACCGTCGACGACGCGTCCCTCATGGAGCGGCCCGCCCGCGTGCGCGCAGACGTCGTGCATGGCGTGGACGGTGTCACCGACACGGACGACGACGAGATCGTTGCTGCCGGCGCGCATCTTGGTCGGCGTGGCCTCGGGAAGTCGGGCCAGATCGTCGACCGTCCCGGTATCGAGCCGGATCCATTTCGTCCCGGCACCGCGGAAAGCGTGGCGGCTGACCATGTTGCCGGCTACGTACACGACATCGCCCCCGACGAAGGCTCCGGCCGTGACGATCAGGAAGCCGATGATCGATAGCACGATGGGCACGGTGCGATCCGTCGGGGCGCCGGCACGCATCACAGCGGACACGATGAGGACGAGGAGGGCCACGGTCATCAGCGTCCCGTGCAGCGTCGCCCGCGTGCGAGCGAGGCCATCGGTCTCGCTGTAGTCGGCCAGACCCGACACGGCCGCAGCCACCATGAACAGGATCGTCCCGACCAGCGTGATGTCGGCCGCCGTCGGTTGGCCGATCAGGTCGAGGGCGACGGAACCGAGCAGCAGCCCGATCGGGATGTCGGTGATGGCCGCGTGGAGCGGGTGGCCCAGCCAGCGCCCCTGCGCCAGATCACGGAGCGGCTTGATGGCACTGAAGAGCGCCCGCGTCCACCGCTCGTTGAAATCACCGAATGGTTTTGCCCATCCGTCGTTGATGGAGACCAGGCGAGCCAGGAACCGAGCCAACGTCCTACCTCCCACCGAAATCTACGCCCGGCGGGGTGGCGCGGATGTTGCATCAGCGTTGCAGCCGTGGCCATCCACATCTCGTCCACATCCGTGTGAAACTCGGGGATAAGACCGCCGCGTTTGGCCGCAACTTCGTGGATAAGGCCGTTGTGGCCGATGCCGCCCCGCCGGTACATTTCGTCTTGCCCGAAGGGGCAGGTGCGAACCGCCAGACCGGACCGGGGAGTGATCCACGGAGCGGTCCCGGGAGCCGGGTTCGACGGCCGCAAGGCCGGCGAGCGAGGGTCTCGGGCGGAGCGTAACGACTCCGGACTTGTTCGGAGCCGGTGCGAGACGACTAGCGGTCCTCCCACCAGTTCCTTCGGGCGCTTTCGTGTGCGCCGCATCTTCGAGCGCCGGACGCCAGCGGCCCATCGCCGCGCTCGCTAGGCTGCGCCGGGTGACCACGGCCTCCCTGGATCGACCTCCCGTCGACGCGCGCCCCGCGTCGCCCGCCGCTCAGGACTGGCGACGCCTCCTGGCCGTCTTCTGGCTGACGTCGATGGTCGAGGGTCTCGGGGTCAGCCAGATCTTCGCGCTCGTGCCGAGCTACCTGCGACAGATGGGGGTGCCGCAGGACGAGCGGCTCGCATTCGTCGGTCTCTTCTCGGCGCTCATCTTCGTCGTGGGTATGCCGCTCGTGCCGCTATGGGGCGTATGGGCCGACAAGTACAGCCGCAAGGCCGTCATCGTCCGGAGCGCGCTGATCGAGGCGGTCGTCTTCGCAGGCGTCGCATTGTCGACGGAGCCGTGGCAGCTCGCGGTCAGCATGCTGCTGATCGGGTTCCAGTTGGGGAACACCGGCGTGATGCTCGCCGGCATCCGGGACGTGACGCCGCGGGCTCGACTCGGCACCGTGATGGGCATCTTCGGGGCGTCCACCGCGGTCGGCATGGCGACGGGGCCGGCCCTGGCCGGTGTCCTAATCGATGGCTTCGGTTGGTCGCTGCCGATGGTCTTCTGGCTCTCGTCCGGGCTGTCCATCGGGACTGCCCTGCTGGTGACGTTCGGGTCGCGCGAGGTCCGGCCGTCCGTGGTGCCGGAGGGACGCGTCCTGACCCTTGCCTTCGGTGCCCTTCGGAGCGTCCTGAGCGATGCGTCCGTCCGCCGCATCTTCCTGATCTTCGGCGTGTCGTTCCTGGCCAACCAGATGAGCCGCCCCTATGTGCCGGTCGTCGTCGAGGGCGTGGCCGGCACCGGCGCCGGGCTCGCCTCGGCGATCGGCCTCGTGATGGGAACGGCGGCCCTCGTCGGCGGGCTCATGGCGCCACTCGGCGGCTGGCTCGGGGATCGGCTGGGGTTCCGGCACGTGTTGGTCGGTGCCCTGGCGCTGGGTGGGACCGTGCTCGCGTTGATGCCATTCGTGCCGACTGTCGGGACCCTCGCAGCACTCGCCGTCGGGATGGCGGCGGCGACCTCCACGGTGAGCGCGATGGTCTTCGGCCTGCTCTCGACCGAGGTCCCAGCCGACCGGCGCTCGTCGACCCTCAACCTCGTCTACCTGCCGCTCTATGCGGCTGGGATCATCGGGCCGGCACTCGGCGCGGTGGTCGTCGTGGTCGGTGGGATCCCGGGTCCGTTCCTGCTCGGCGCCGCGGTGTTCTACACAGGAGCCGTGGTGATCGCGACGCGTGCGGCCCGAGGATCGCGGGCCTCATCGCCGGCCTCGACCGCCTCGTAGGCCGCGCCGCCCATCGACCGTCGCAAAACGGAGGCGCCGACGGCCTTCCCCCAGGAGGACCGTCGGCGCGCGGAGGGGCGAGCTCTCGCCATCTATACGCCGATCTGCGCCCAACGGTTCACATCGGGCGCGGTCAAACCACGGGCGGCGTCCGCCTACGTCGAGGCGATGGGCCGGCACCGCCGGGTCGCTCGGTCATCGGTGTGCGCGAACTGCCGAAGCCCGGAGCCAAGCTGGCGATCAACCTGACTGCCGTCACGGCCGACTGACTCGGACCCGCCGCAAAACACGCCAGGTCTGCCGGTGCAGGCCCCGCGTCTCCGCTACTGACTAGGTCGACGCCAGCTGTCCGAAGCGCTTGCCGAGCCAGCCCGGCAGCGGCGGAGCGGGCGCCACGTTCTCCTTGACCGCGATGACCGCCAGCAGCATCGACAGCCCGCCGTACCAGAGCGCCGGCAACGCGAGCATCCCGGCGACCGGGACCGTCCATCGTCGGCCGGTCCACGCGCCCCACACGACGAGGACGACCGCGACCGGGAAGCGCAGGACGAACGGGATCGGCACGGCTGCCCACGTGCCGTCGCGTCCGGCGACCCGGCTGAGGACCTCGGCCCAACCGAACCACGCATCGGGCAGCAACAGGAACGAGACTGCCACGATCGCCGCTGTCCCTCCCAGGGCGATGGCGAGGTTGCGCCACTCCTGTCGGACCACGAACCAGAGCAGCCCGATCCCCGGCGTGATCTTCGTCAGCAGGACGAGCGACCACGTCCACGGCCAGCGGAACCCGAGCACGATCGCCGCGGCGAGCAGCAGGTGGATGTTGCCGCCGGCGAGCTCCATCAGTGCGAGCACGACACCGACGGCAAGCCATCGCCGCCCTGTCAGGACGATGAGCGCGCCGAGCAGGATCAACGTCCAGGCCGCCATGAACGCCTGCCACGGCAGGATCCGGATCGGTTGGAGGACCTGCAAGAAGGCCGGCGAATAGACGTACGCGATCGGGTCCGTCCAATCCGACCGCGCGTACGGATCATCGAGCGAGGGGAACCAATAGCAGTAGGCGTCTTGGCCGGTGCCCCACAGGCGGCCCCACGGCGATGACAACAGGACGATGACCAACCAGGCGATCGCGGCGAGCCCCGGACCGACCCACGGGTGGTCGTCCAACCACCGTCCGAGACGCCTCGTTCGCTCGCCGAGTCGTGCCTCGACGCGCCCTGCCAGGTCCTGGGTGATGCGTCCGGTCACCACACCCTGTGCCGTACCATTCCGCCGTGCCCAACCTGCCCTTCCCTCGTCCCCTGCCGCGCCCGCGCCGACGCATGGTCGGCGAGGCCGACGTCGTGCTGCCGGAGATGGTCGCGGACCCCGAGATCATCGAGGCGTCGGGCATCCGCTGGATCCACATCGAATCGCCGCGCACGGCCGACCGGGATTGGCTGGAAGAGCACTTCGATTTCCACCCGCTCGACTACGAGGACGTCTTCTCGCGCAACCAGCGCCCGAAGCTCGACCAGTACGACGACTACGTCTTCATCGTGCTGCACTTCCCCCTCTTCGACAAGGACACCAACCGGATCCTGACGGCCGAGCTCGACCTGTTCATGGGGCCCGATTACCTCGTCACGATGCCGAACATGCCGCTGCCCCCGCTGTCGGCCATGTTCGAGCGGTATCGCGAGAAGGACGACCTGCGCGAGGAGGTCTTCTCGAAGGGCACCGGCTACCTGCTGTACAAGATCGTCGACACGGGTGTCGACGCGTCGTTCCCGATGCTGCGCAAGACCGCGCTCAAGCTGGAGCGCCTCGAGGACGACATCTTCGAGGGGCGCTCGTCCGAGATCGTCCGTGAACTCTCGGACACGAAGCAGGAGATCATCAACTTCCGCAAGATCGTGCGGCCGCAGCGAGCGGTGCTGCGCGACCTCGAGCGGACGAAGCAGCGCTACCTCCAGGAAGAGCTCGAGATCTACTTCGACGACATCTCCGACGCCGCCGAGCGGATCTGGGACACGCTCGAGAACTACAAGGAGGTCATCGAGGGCCTGGAGTCGACGAACGAAGCGGTGCTCTCGCACCAGCTGAATGACTCGTTCCGCATCCTCACCGCGGCGAGCGTCGTGCTGCTGCCGTTGACGCTCATCGCGAGCGTCTTCGGGATGAACGTGCAGTTCCCCGGGGAAGGGGAGTCGATCACGTTCTACCTGATCCTGGCCCTCATGGCGGTCCTGCTCGTCGCCCTTGTGATCCTGTTCCGGCGGCGCGGCTGGCTCTAGGGCGGGCTGTCCGCCGAGCCCGGGGCGTAGGCTGGAGCGTCCATGACGGAAGACCGGATCGAACGCGGTCGCGAGGCGTTCGCGCGGAGGGCATGGTCCGAGGCCTTCGACCTGCTCTCCGAGGCGGATCGCGTAGCGCCGCTCGATGTCGATGACCTGGAGTTGGCAGGGTTCGCCGCCCAGTACTCGGGACACGACGACGCAGCGACCGAGCTGGCAGGAAGGATCCACCGCTCGGCGGTGCGGGATGGCGACTACGCCCGCGCGGCGCGAACGGCGTTCTGGATCGGCATGTCGTTCCTCCAGCGCGGCGAGATGACGCAGGGCGGCGGGTGGCTCGGTCGATCGGCCCACCTGCTGAGCGAGCACGACCTCGACACCGTCACGTGGGGCTACCTGGCGATCCCCGACGGCATCCGCCTCGTCGAAGCCGATGCCGGCGCGGCGCTCCAGTCATTCGAGCGAGCCAGTGTCTATGCCGACCGGTTCGGCGATGCGGATCTTGGTGCGATGGCGCGTCTCGGGCGCGGCCGAGCGTTGGTCGGGCTAGGCGAGGTCGCCAAAGGGGTCGCGCTCCTCGATGACGCGATGGTCGCCGTGACCTCCGGCGAACTCTCGCCGCTCGCGACCGGGATCGTCTACTGCGGCGCGATCGAGGCGTTCAACGACCTGTTCGATCTCCGCCGGGCGCAGGACTGGACGCATGCCCTTGATGACTGGAGCGCCCGCGAGTCCGACCGTCTCCCGTTCCGCGGACGATGCCTCGTCTATCGCAGTGCGCTGATGCGCTTCCACGGCGATTGGTCGGGAGCGTTCGAGGAGGCGCGACAGGCCCAGGAGTGGCTCCTCCGACCGCCGCCGACACCGGCGGTGGGCGAGGCGTACTACGAACAGGGTGAGCTGCATCGACTGCGGGGCGAGTTCGCCGCCGCGGACGCGGCGTACCGCGAAGGCAGCCGCTGGGGTCGCGGGCCGGAGCCAGGTCTGGCGCTCCTTCTGCTCGCACGCGGTCGGGCCGGTGCGGCACGGACGATGATCGAGCGAGCACTCGATGAAGCGGCCGACGACATCGCGCGCGTCAAGGTGCTGCCGGCGCTGGCTGAGATCGCGCTCGCGATGGGGGATCGAGGCCGGGCACGTGATGCGGTCGCCTCGCTGGCGGCGTCGCAGGAAGCGCGACCCGCCCCGCTGCTCGAGGCGACCCTTGCCCGGCTCGACGCCGAAGTCCTGATCGCGGACGGTGACGGCAAAGCCGCCCTCGCTCGACTCCGGACCGCCGAGACGATCTGGCAGGAGCTCGACGCGCCGTACGACCTCGCAAGGGTCAGGGCGGCGCTCGGCCAGGTGCTGCTGGCCCTCGGCGATGGCGATGGTGCAGCACTCGACTTCGATGCTGCCTTGCGGACGTTCCGAGATCTCGGTGCTGAGCCGGACATCCACCGAGTGGAACGGATCGCCGACCGCAGGGCCAGTCTGCCGGGCGGCCTGTCGGCCCGCGAGGTCGAGGTGTTGCGGATGGTGGCCGCCGGGCAGACCAATCGGGCGATCGCAGCCGAGCTGGGACTCAGCGAGCGGACCATCGATCGTCACGTGAGCAACATCTTCACCAAGCTCGCGGTCTCGTCGCGCGCGTCCGCGACGGCGTTCGCCGTCGAACACGACCTCGCCTGACGCCGTCGACCGGCCGCGAGGTACCCATCGGACCTCGACGCGCGGTTTGGGTAGTTCCACGGATGCGCGCGCGACCGCACACGACCTAGCGTCGATGGAGGCGATCGGCACTCCGCTGATCGCCTCCGAGATCCGACGAGGTGTGTCATGACCAACGAATACGAGACTCGCACGGGGACCGTGATCATCGGTGCCGGCCAGACCGGACTTGCTGCGGCCTATCACCTGGCGAAGCGTGGCCTGCCGTTCCTGATCCTTGATGCGGACGAGCGCGTCGGCGACCACTGGCGGAACCACTGGGACTCGCTGCGGCTCTTCAGCCCGGCGAAGGTCGACGGTCTGCCCGGTATGGCCTTCCCCGCATCTCCGTTCCACTTTCCCTCGGGCCGGGAGATGGGCGGATACCTCGAGGCATATGCGCATCGGTTCGGGTTCCCGATCGAGAGCGCTACGACCGTCGAGCACGTGAGCCTGGCCGAGGACGGGTCGTTCGAGATCGCGGCCGGTTCGCGGCGCATCAGGGCCGATCAGGTCATCGTGGCGACCGGCGCCTTCCGCGAGCCGCGGGTGCCAGCGATCGCGGACTCGCTCGACGCGTCGATCCGTCAGCTCCATTCGACCGAGTACCGGAACCCGTCCCAGCTCCGGGACGGACCGGTCCTCGTGGTCGGCCTCAGCCATTCGGGCGCCGACATCGCAGTCGAGCTGTCGCAGACGCGTCCGACCTACCTGTCCGGCACGGCGGCGGGCCAATTCCCGATCAACGTCACCGATACGAAGCGATCGCTGCTGGGCTGGCTCGTCGTGCGCTTCCTGGCAACCCGCGTCTTCACGCTGGGCACGCCCATGGGGCGTCGGATGGCCCCGCACATCAGAAAGGGCGGCGCCCCACTGCTGCGCGTCCGGAGCGGTGACCTGCAGGCGGCTGGCGTGATCCGATACGACGCCAGGACGACAGGTGTCGCGGATGGCAAGCCGATGCTGGCGGACGGTCGGGTGCTCGATGTCGCCAACGTGATCTGGGCGACCGGTTTCCGGCCGGACTACGGGCTCATCGACGTGCCCGGCTTCGTCGGCGAGGATGGGTGGCCGGTCGGTCCCCGGGGCGTCTCGACCGCGGCCGCGGGCCTCTATTTCCTCGGCATCCCGTTCCAGTGGGCGTTCGGGTCGATGAATGTGTTCGGCGCCGGGCGCGACGCGCGCTTCGTCGTCGACCGGATCGCCGAGCGCGTGACGGAGCGGCACCCGAAAGCCGTGCTGGGCACGGTGCCG
>Ga0207648_10003232_pt1 | contig 17157 bp, 15 predicted proteins | sample KBSMisM32_FD_184310 | JGI IMG/M metagenome (GOLD analysis project Ga0207648, IMG submission 184310) | Miscanthus rhizosphere microbial communities from Kellogg Biological Station, Michigan, USA - KBS Miscanthus M3-2 (SPAdes) (version 2) | ecosystem: Host-associated > Plants > Roots >...
CAACTTGCTGGCAATGCTTGAGCTCGGTTTCGAGCGCCGTATAGCCGGCGGCCGTCATCGGAATCTTTTCCATCGTCTCTTCTCCTCCTGGCGGACGCCAGATCAGCCTCTCGCAAAGCAGCGCCGCCAAGCGCCTTTCACTTTAGAAATTCCGTCCAATCGACTCGTAATACGACTCCGGCCACGGTTTCCCGTAAAACCGGAGTCAGAAGCGACGAGCGTCGGTCAAAAAAGCCCGTCGCGGCCAGCCTTACCTGATGCCGCGACCGTAGATTTTCCGGCACTCGTACCGTCGCCCGGGCCCGCCCAGCCAGATCTATGGCGTTCAGTCCCGGCCGCCGAAGTAACTCTGTAGCGCATGCACCTCGAGGTCGCCCTCGAGATAGGCTTTGATGCCCTGCGCCGCGGCGACGGCCCCCGAAAGAGTGGTGTAGTACGGCACTTTATGCAAGAGGGCCGCGTGGCGCAGGGAACGGCTGTCCGCCAGCGCCGCGGCCCCCTCGGTGGTGTTGAAAACAAGCTGAACACCGCCATTTTTGATGGCATCCACGATATGGGGCCGGCCCTCCAGGACCTTGTTGATCTTGGCGGTTTCGACGCCCTGTTCCGCCAGATACCGCTGGGTTCCCGAGGTCGCGATGGTCTTGAAGCCGAGCGAGGCCAGCAATTTGACCGCCGGCAGGATGCGCGCCTTGTCGGCATCTTTCACCGAGACGAAGACCGTTCCGCTACGGGGCAGGTTGGTGCCGCCGCCGATCTGGCTCTTGGCGAATGCGATCTCGAACGAAGCGTCGATGCCCATCACCTCACCGGTCGACTTCATCTCCGGCCCGAGCACGGTGTCGACGCCGGGGAAGCGCGCGAAGGGGAACACCGCTTCCTTCACCGCGCGGTGCTTGGGCCGCTGGCGCTCGAGGTTAAAGGACGAAAGCTTCTCGCCGGCCATGATGCGCGCTGCGATCTTCGCAAACGGGATGCCGATGACCTTGGCGACGAAGGGCACCGTGCGCGACGCGCGCGGGTTGACCTCGAGCACGTAGATCTCGCCGTCCTTGATCGCGTACTGCACGTTCATCAGCCCGCCGACATTGAGCGCGAGCGCGAGCGCGCGCGTCTGCCGCTCCAGTTCCGCAATTGTCTTGTCATCCAGCGAATGCGGCGGCAGCGCGCAGGCGCTGTCGCCGGAGTGGATGCCGGCTTCCTCGATGTGCTCCATGAGGCCGGCGATGAAGGTGTCCTTGCCGTCGCAGAGGCAGTCGACGTCGACCTCGGTCGCATCGGAGAGATACCGGTCGATCAGCAGCGGGCTCTTCTTCGATACGATGAGCTCGCTCGGCCGGTCGAGATCGCCGGCGAGCTTTGCGACGTAGCGGTCGAGCTGGGCGGCGTCGCGCACGATCTCCATGGCGCGGCCGCCGAGCACGTATGACGGGCGGATCACGACCGGATAGCCGATCTCGTCGGCGATCGCGCGCGCCGCGGCCGGGGAGGCGGCGATGCCGTTCTGCGGCTGCCGCAGTTTGAGCCTGTCGAGCAGCTTCTTGAAGCGGTCGCGGTCTTCCGCGAGATCGATCGCGTCGGGCGAGGTGCCGAGGATCGGCACTTTCGCCTTTTCCAGCGGCTCGGCGAGCTTGAGCGGCGTCTGCCCGCCGAATTGCACGATCACCCCGTGCAGCGTCCCGTTCGAGCGCTCGGTGTCGATGATCTCCAGCACGTCTTCCGGCGTGAGCGGCTCGAAATAGAGCCGGTCGGAGGTGTCGTAGTCGGTCGACACTGTCTCCGGGTTGCAGTTGACCATGATGGTCTCGTAGCCGGCCTCCTTGAGCGCGAAGGCGGCGTGGCAGCAGCAGTAGTCGAACTCGATGCCCTGACCGATGCGGTTCGGTCCGCCGCCGAGAATGATGACTTTCTTCTTATCCGACGGCGCGGCTTCGTTGACGACCGTTCCGGCAAACGGCGTCTCGTAGGTTGAGTACATGTAGGCGGTGGGCGAAGCGAACTCAGCGGCGCAGCTGTCGATGCGCTTGAAGACCGGGCGCACGCCGAGCTTGCGGCGCTTTTGCATGACCGTCTCGGCAGGAGTCCCGGTGAGTTTGCCGAGACGGGTGTCGGAAAAGCCCATGGCCTTGAGGCGGCGGAAGGCGCCGGCCGTTTCCGGCAGGCCCTTGGCGGCGATCTCGGCTTCGATTTCCACCAGCCCGCGGATCTCTGCCACGAACCATGGGTCGATGCGACAGGCGCTGTGGATCAGCTCATCGGTCGCGCCGAAGCGGATCGCCTGCGCAACTTTCAACAGCCGGTCCGGGGTCGGCGTGCCCAGCGCGGCGCGGATCGCGGCCTTGTTGTCGGTGTCGTCGATGCCCTTTGCGGCGTCGAAGCCCTCGATCGTCACCTCGTCGAGGCCGGTCAGGCCGGTCTCAAGCGAGCGCAGCGCTTTCTGCAGGGATTCCTGGAAGGTGCGGCCGATCGCCATCGCTTCGCCGACCGACTTCATCGACGTGGTGAGCACCGGCGAGGCGCCGGGGAATTTCTCGAAGGCAAAACGCGGGATTTTCGTGACGACGTAATCGATCGTCGGCTCGAACGAGGCCGGCGTCGCGCCGCCGGTGATGTCGTTGGCGATCTCGTCGAGCGTGTAGCCGACCGCGAGCTTTGCGGCGACCTTGGCGATCGGGAAGCCGGTCGCTTTCGAAGCCAGCGCGGACGAGCGCGATACGCGCGGGTTCATCTCGATCACCACCAGCCGCCCGTCGGCCGGATTGATGGCGAACTGCACGTTCGATCCGCCGGTCTCGACGCCGATCTCGCGCAGCACCGCGATCGAGGCGTCGCGCAGGATCTGGTATTCCTTGTCGGTCAGCGTGAGCGCCGGGGCGATCGTGATCGAGTCACCCGTGTGTACGCCCATGGGATCGACGTTTTCGATCGAGCAGATGATGATGCAGTTATCTTTCTTGTCGCGCACCACCTCCATCTCGAACTCTTTCCACCCCAGCACCGACTCCTCGATCAGCACCTCGTTGGTGGGGGAGGCGTCGATGCCGCGCTCGACGATCTCGATGAACTCGGCCTTGTTGTAGGCAATCCCCCCGCCGGTGCCGCCGAGCGTGAAGGAAGGGCGGATGATCGCCGGCAAGCCGATGTCGTCGAGCGCCTCGAGCGCCTGCGGCAGCGTCTTGATCTGGTGCGAGCGCGGCGTCGGCAGGCCGATCTTCGTCATTGCCTCGCGGAACAGCTCACGGTCTTCCGCCTTGTCGATGGCGTCGGCGGTCGCGCCGATCATCTTGACGTTGAACTTCTCCAGCACGCCCATCTTGCGCAGCGACAGCGCGCAGTTGAGCGCGGTTTGCCCGCCCATGGTCGGCAGCAGCGCGTCGGGACGCTCGCGCTCGATGATCTTGGCGACGATCTCCGGCGTGATCGGCTCGACATAAGTGGCGTCGGCGAGATCGGGATCGGTCATGATCGTCGCCGGGTTCGAGTTCACCAGGACGATCCGGTAGCCCTCTTCCTTGAGCGCCTTGCAGGCCTGCGTGCCGGAATAGTCGAACTCACAGGCCTGGCCGATGACGATCGGGCCCGCGCCGATGATCAGGATCGATTTGATGTCGGTTCGCTTCGGCATTTCTACCGCTTCACCAGCTGGCATTCCCAGCTGTCGTATTCGCATCCGAATTCGCCGGTCCATTTCTGCATCTGCGCTGCGTGGCGCGCGAAGCTCGACGCATCGACGGCGGTCTCGGTCTCGAGAATGACGCCGTCGGATTTGGCGGTGGGCCTGGTGCGGTAGCCTGCCTGCGCCGCGGCATTGCCAAGCGCAGTGAAATTCCCGCCGTAAAAGTAGAACAAGGTGTGGCGGGGGACCGTCCCGTCGTCACCGTGCTTGAGCAGCGCCGCGCGGATTTCGGCATCGAAAACGTCGTGGGATTTGTCCGGCATCGTAAGACTCCGCTCGCGGTCGGCCTTTATGACCGGCCGCACACAAAAAAAGGGCGCGCCTGGTGCGCGTCCCCCGGACCGCGCCGAGGTCGGGCCTCGCGCGCGAGCGGGTCTTTAGACCAGATTCGGCGGGCAGGGAAGGGTGCCCGGCGCATAAGCGGTGGACGGAAATGCGCAAATTGGCGCGGAAAACCGGCCTGGCGCACGCCCGTCAGGTCGGATGCAGCCATTTTGGTGCGGACGCTTTTGCGACAGGTTTTTCGAAAATCGCGCCGTAGTGGTAGGGCGGAATGTCGACGACCCCCCTGGCACTGAGCCCGCCGGCTTCAACGGCTTTGACGGTCTGTTCCGGCGACAGCCGCAACTCGGACTTCGGGCCGCGCGGCCGTCCCAGCACCGTGGTTTTTTCCTGCGGCAGCTGATGCCAGTTGATGATCGCGAAACGTCCGCCGGGTTTCAGCGCGTCGCCGACGACGCGCACCAGGCGTTCGCGGTCAGGCACGCCATGAAATGAATTTCCCATGAACACGAAGTCGACCGGCCACGGCACGTATTCAGCGAGTCCGTAAGCATCGCCAAGCTGATAGTCGCAATTGGCCACCCGGTCCCGAGCCAGGCGCGAGCTTGTCAGCACGAGCATCTTGGCGTCGATATCGACCGCCATGACGTGACGCGCGATTTTTGCCATCTGCAGCGTGAACCATCCATCGCCGCTGCACAGATCGACCGCGTCCATGCCCGGCGTAAGGCCGACCAGGGTCAGGATCTGTGCAGGGTTCGGCCAGAGCGCCTGCCACCAATTGGCATCCGGCATCTCCGTGCCCCGAAAAAAGCCTGGCAAATCGCTGCTCATTGTCCGGTCTTCGTGCAGCTGCCGACCACGTGACAACGCCCTGGAGCGCTCACTGTTTCACTGCAAGCAGCGAAATGCTTTTGACGCCGAATTTCCGGCTTGCGCCCTTCGCGTTATCGGAGATGAACTGATACTGCGGATTATCCTCGACTTGCACGACGCGTAGACCTGCCGCCCCGATCATCTGGCAGTAGTTGTCGCGTTGCGCCGCTCCGCCGATGCACGCCGCCCAAAGCATCGCGTTGCAGACGATGCTGTCCGGCAACTGCACCTCGGTCACAATGTCTGCGATAGCAAAACGGCCACCTTTCCTGAGCAGCCGTGTGGCCTCCCTGAATACCTTCGATTTATTGGTCGCCAGATTGATCACGCCATTGCTGATCACCGCATCGGCACAGGCGTCGGGCAAGGGCACGTCTTCGATGTAACCCCTCAAATATGTCACGTTCAGGAAGCCGTCCCGGTCGCGCAATCGTTCCGCCTTCCGGCGCTGTTCGTCCGTCATGTCGACGCCGGTCACCTTGCCGCGCAAGTCGACCTTCAATGCGGCGATGAAGGTGTCCATGCCGGAGCCGCTGCCGAGGTCGACGACCATGTCGCCTGGCCTAAGATCGGCCATGTGGAAATAGTGTCCGACTCCGGCAAATGACTCGATCGATTCCGCCGGAATGCGATCGAGGTCGGCCGGCGAATAACCGAGGCGCTCGGCCATCGCGCGGCCCATCTCGAAATGGAATTCTTCGTGCGGATTTTCGGCGACGCTGCGATACATCGCCTTTACTTTGGACTCGAGTTCCTTCGGGTCAAAGGCAGTGGTTGTTGCCATGGTCGGCATCTCCTTCACTCAATGCAGTCGCAATCAAAAGCTCAGCGTCGCCGCGCCGCCCTTGATCAGCTCATGGATCTTGCTCGAGCCGGCGATCTCGACGCCACCAATCAGATCGTTCTGCTCGTAGCCGCGCGCTTTCACGCAAGGCGTGCACGCCCACAGGCGGCCGCCGCGCTTGAGGAAGTCGGCGACGAGCGCGGCAAGCGGCACGCTGCTGTCGATGTTCTTCTTTCGGACGAGGTCGACCGCCGCGCTGGTCAGAAACACCGACACTTTCAAGCCGGCAGCCATACCGCCATTCGCAATCGTGAATGCGACCGACGACAGCTCGTGATCGGTTCCATGCGTCATGACCACCACCAGCTCGCGCGCAGATTCAGCCATGTAAAAAGACTCCATGTGTCGTTTGGCGACAATTCGGGCGAAGGATGCCGGACTGCGACAGTGGGTGCTTTAAGAAAGTCTTGCTTTGTTGCCGAGACGGGCCTGATTATTGTTCGAGCGTCAGGGGGTCAAAGTGCAGTTCGTCTTCGCCGGCTGCGTTCTCGACGGTGACAAGCGCGAGTTCACGCGCCACTCCGAACCCGTCGCCATGGAACCCCAGGTTTTCGATCTCCTGCTTTTTCTTCTGCAGAACCGTGATCGCGTCGTGAGCAGGGACGACCTGATTGCTTCGGTATGGAACGGACGCATCGTTTCGGAATCGACGCTCAGCACGCGCATCACTGCTGCACGGAAAGCCATAGGCGACACCGGCGAGGATCAGATCCTGATCAAGACCTATCCTCGCAAGGGGATTCGCTTTGTCGGCGACCTTCAGACGGCCGGCGTTTCTCGTCCGAATGAACGAGGACAAGTTCCGGGCGTACCACCATCATCCGTTCAGAGGATGCCTGCCGGACCGATCGAGTGGGGCGGCAGGCCGTCCGTCGCGGTCCTGCCTTTCAGCAATCTCAGCGACGACGCCGAGCAGGACTATTTCTCGGATGGCATCACCGAGGACATCATCACCGCGCTGTCCAAATACCGCTCGCTGGCGATCATCGCCCGCAACTCCAGCTTCATGTTCAAGGGCGCCGGCGGCGATGCGCGGTCCGTAGGCCTGAAGCTCGGCGCGGACTATCTGGTCGACGGCAGCGTGCGGAAGACGGCGGATCGCGTGCGAGTCACAGTACAGCTGGTCGAGACGGAAACCGGCCGGCAGCTGTGGGCCGAGCGCTACGATCGCGATCTCAGGGAGCTTTTCGAGCTGCAGGACGAGATCACGATGGCCATCGCAGCGCGGATCGAGCCCGAGGTCAGCGCCGCCGAGCGGATGCGCGTCGAGCGCAAGGCGGTTCCGGAACTGCATGCCTGGGACTTTTTCCGGCTGGGGACGAAGCACTTCTATAAATCGACTCCGGCCGACAATCTCGAGGCGCAGCGTTTGCTCCGGCGTGCGATCGAGCTCGACCCGTATCTGGCCGAGGCCTATGGCTTTCTTTGTTATGCGCTCGTGGTCAGCATGACACGCTTCGACACCGAGCCAAACGAAGACACTTTGCAGGAAGCGATCACGGTCGGACGGAAAGCCGTTGAGCTCGACGACCAGGACGCAATGATCCGGTTCATGTACGGGCGCGCGCTTCTGGCGGCCAAAGCCTATGGCGATGCGCTTTCCGAGTTGAAGATCGCGATCGATCTCAACCCATACCTCGCGCCCAGCTATTGCGGGCTCGGCGATTCACTTGCCTATGTGGGCCGTTTCGACGAGGCGATTCCATATTTCGAGAAGGCCATCGAGTTGAGCCCGTACGACCCATTGCGTTGGGCCTTCTATTCGTACCGTGCACTCGCGCACATTTTCGCGCGGCAGTTCGATCAGGCTTTTGAGTGGTCGCACAAGGCCACACGGGTGCCCAACGCGCATTTCTGGGCCTTCGCCCATCGCGTGTCGGCCTTGGGACATCTGCAAAGGCAGGCCGATCTGCAAATCGCGAAGGACGAGCTGCTGCAGCTCAGTCCGGATTTCTCCTGTGGTTTCGCGCGCCGGCGACTCTTTTACGTCAAGGAGAGCGCCCATCTCGATCTTTACGTGCAGGGCCTGCGCCTCGCCGGCATAAAAGACTGAGCGTCATTCAAAGCCTTTGGCTTTCATGACGGCCCGAGCATCAGGTGAGGAGATGAATCGCAGCAAAGCTCGAGCCGCGTCTTGTTTGCTGCTGTTGGCAACGACGCCGGCGCTAAATTGTGTGTAGTGCTGGATGGGCGCGGGCAATGGAGCAACCAAATCCACGCCTGGGGCAGCCAAAATTTCACTTATTTGGTTGAATCCGATTTCAACTTCGCCCCTGGCGACAGCTTCAAAGCGTTCCGAACGCTGCTTAAAGACGACGGTCTTTGGTTTCATCGCTTGCGCGATGCCCAGGCGCTCAAACGCCCCGAGCATATAAATACTGACCGGCGCTCCTGCTGCCGGATCGTTCCACCCGATCGACTTTGATGTGAGCATCGTGTGCGTAAAGGCCTCGATCGAACCGATATCCGGTTTTGAAGCGCCTTTGCGCACAAAAATTCCAATACCAGTCCTGGCCAAGTCGATCGGACTGCCTTCGACGACCTTCAATTGCCTTTCAAGTTCAGCGATTTGGGGCCCGGACGCGATGATCACGTCGGCGATCTCCCCGTTTTGAACTCGGGCAGCCATGCCTCCCACAGTACCGTAATCAAATATCACCTTGTGCCCTGACTCCCGCTCAAAGCGTGGGATGATTTCACTCATCACTGGTTGCACTCCGGAGCCGGACAGGACCTTCAAATCCGAGGCTGCCGTGCTGCTGGCTGAGGCAAGGACAAGTGAGAGAACAGCAACGTTGAAAAACTGGAGCCCAGGCATTGCCGACCTCGAGTATACGTTTCAATTAACGTGCCGGACGTTTAGCAATTTCCGCGGATTGCCCGCGGTGCAGACGGTAGATGTCGGCCGCCCATTGTGCGGCTGGATGCCGTAGCAGCATCGTACGGTAGTCCTCCAGATAGACCGGCAGCTCTACCTGCAGCGGGTGCTGAAGCTCGGGAGGCTGCAGGAGCGGCCCGAGCAGCGCGGCGGCCGTGAGGTCTGCGACGCTGAAAACCTCGCCGACAAGATAGGTGCGGCCCTGCCGCTCTTGCTCGATGCGCCGCAGCAACGATGGTTCGGTCTCTCTCCAGATTGCGTTCGCTGATTTTATGGCGGAGCCGGTAGTACCAGGGAAAAACCCGAAGCATCCGCCGAAGGCCGGGATAGGCCTTGCTGCCCATGCCGGTCGTCAGCATGCGCAGTGCAAAGTCCGGATCGTGTTGGAACAGCGGGGTGACGACAGCCGCGCGCAATGCCGGCCCAAGCGTCTCGTCGAGATCGTCCTCCAGTGCGAGCGCGCGCTGCCGCGCGGCGGCTTCACGCGGGTAAAGCGCGGGCTCGGGATAGTGCTCCTCGAGCGCAGCGATGATGCGCGTGGAATCCGCGATGGCCCGCCCATCGAGCCACAGAACAGGCAGTTTGCCCTGACCGGTCGCGCGCCAGACCTTGATCAGGTAGTCGGAGCCGAGCACACGGCGCCGGTGCGCGACGCGCTTATAATCAAGCGCCCAGCGCACCTTTTCGCTGTAGTGCGAGAACGGGATGTGCCACAGCGACGGTGCGTCCATGGCGACTTCACGCTCACTCAATCACTTCGTCGGCAGCGACAAGCAGGCCGGCCGGCGGATTCAATCCGAAGGCTTTTGCGGTCTTGACGTTGAGCACGGTCTCGTACCTGACCGGAACTTGCACAGGAAGATCGGCGGGCTTGGCGCCGCGAAGAATTTGGTCCACGTACAATGCGGCCTGCCGGTAATGGTCGGGAGCAACAATCCCATACGACATCAGGCCACCGGCGCGAACGATGTACTTGAAGCTGTAAACCGCTGGCAGGCGATGTCGCGCAGCGAGCGCAACAATGTGATTGCTGTTGACGCTGGTCGTACTTTCCGGGAGCACGACCATGGCACTGTTTGGTACGCTTGCAATGACAGCAATAACGCGTTCGATATCGGCCGCGTCGTTCTCGATGCGCCCGTGGACCATCTCGACTTTGAGCGACGGTGCCGCAGCCTCGGCTGCCGTCATTAGATAATCATAGTAGGCGGCGGTTTTCGGATTGCCCAACAGCGCGACGCGCGTCGTCTGCGGAGCGATCTCCTTGAGCATGCCCAGCCATTTGCCGACCATGCTCGGCTCATAAGCTTGGAGACCCGTGAGATTGCCGCCCGGATGCGCCAGGCTTGCGATGAAGCCCGCGCCGATCGGGTCGATCACGTAAGTGAACACGACCGGTATTGTCCGGGTCTCCGCTTGCACGGCGGCCGTGACCGGTCTCGACAACGTGAAAATTACGTCGGGCTGCATTGCGACCAGCTCTTTGGCGAGGGCCTGCGCATGAACGGCAGCCGGGGCGACGCGATAGTCGAAATGAATATTGCGCCCCTCGGACCAGCCGTGTCGTTCGAGCTCCTGTTGAAACGCCTTGATGTCCGGATTGTCGATGCTGACCAGCATGCCGACACGCCGGATGCGTTCTGGTTTCTGGGCGCGCGCTGCGACAGGCCACGCCGCCGCGCCAAGACCGATCAGGAAATCGCGTCGTCTCATGGTCACCCCGAGACTGGACAGAGGGGATCGTAGCAACTCTTACTTGTGCTCAGGAAGGCCTGGGACGCTACGCCGCCCGGCACAGAAACGTCATCCGCCACTGGTTATGGCCGATGTTGCGCGTCGCGCGCTCGGGCTTGAAGCCGGCCTCACGCAGGCGCTCGAGTATCGCCGCCTCTGTATAATGTGACAGTCCCGCCGTCTTCCTCAGGCGCAGATAATCCGACGCGAAGATCCGCACCAGCCCGAACGCCGCCGCCCAGAAGAAGCCGTTGGCGGCGCCGAAGCGCAGCAGCGCCAGCGCGGCGGCCGGCGCTGCAAAATGCGGCGGCACGATATCGCCGAGGATGAAGAGACCATCGGGCTTGAGCAGCGAACGGAAGATCGCAAGCAGACGGTCGAGCTCGGCTTGCGTCAGGTACTGCGCGACCGAATGCATCACGACGAGATCGAACGACGCTTTCGGCAGTGCCGCCACCTGCTCGGCCGCGATCACGGCGATCTTCGGATGCCCGGCGTAGCGCATGGTGAGCGAGGCGCGCACGTTCGGCGCCGCTTCTACCAGCACCAGCTGCGCGCAGGCATTGGCGATGAGATCGGCGGACGTCGCCTCGCCGCAGCCATAGTCGAGCACGCGTGCGGCGGGTGAGGGCACATAGGCGCGGATGTCCTCGGCAATCCTGCGGTAGTGCACGTCGCGATGACGCGCATTCACGTAGATCACCGAGTGCTTGAAGTCGTAGAACTTGACCCAGTCGCTCATGCCGTTTCTATCGCGCGTTTTCGGAGAATGCGCTAGCGCCACAACTTCGGCAGCGGCCCGTTTCTGCCGAGCACCGGATCGCCTACGGGCACCGGCACGTTCGGAATCGTCACAAGCGCCTTGTCGCGGTCGGCCGGGTTGTCGCCGCGGCAAAGGTTGTATGTGCCCTCGGGCGGATAGGCGCCGATCACCAGAAGATCGGCACTGCCCGACAGCCGCTGATGCCCAGTGCCGGCCGGCAGCACGGCGACATCGCCCGCGGCAAAATCGAACGTCTCGCCACTGGGCCCGCCGAGCTGCACGCGTGCCGTCCCGCGCGCGATGCCGAGCACTTCATGAATCATCGCGTGATAGTGCACGAAGGGGTAGATGCCGTTGCGCCATTGGCCGTGGCCCCATCCGTTCTGCGCGAACAAATTTTCGATCGCGCGCGCGGGATCGTTCCCGCCGAAATCAACCGCGGCTTTGTAGATCAGCGCCGGCAAGGCCGGATTGTTCGGCACCTTGCCGTCGTCCTTGAACATGAAAGCGAGGGGCTGCGGTGACGTCATGGCGATACAACGAACCGTGGCACGCGGGGTTGCCTGCGACGCCTAAGCAATCTTGCGCTTTTTGGTGTCTTTGGCCTGCCGCATCATCTCGACGAAGCGCGTGAAGAGATAATGACTGTCGCGCGGGCCGGGCGAGGCCTCCGGATGGTACTGCACCGAGAAGACCGGCCTGTCCTTGAGCGCGAGGCCGCAATTGGAGCCGTCGAACAGCGACACATGCGTCTGCTCGACATTCTTCGGCAGCGTATCCTTGTCGACCGCGAAGCCGTGGTTCATCGAGGTGATCTCGACCTTGCCGGTGGTGAGATCCTTCACCGGATGATTGGCGCCGTGGTGACCCTGATGCATCTTCATCGTCTTGCCGCCGACTGCGATGCCCAGCATCTGATGGCCGAGGCAGATGCCGAAGGTCGGCGTGCCTGAGTCGATCAACTTCCTGATCACCGGCACGGCGTATTTTCCGGTTGCGGCCGGATCGCCCGGGCCGTTCGAGAGGAAGACGCCATCAGGCTTGAGGGCCATGATGTCGTCAGCCGAGGTCTTCGCCGGCACCACCGTTACCTTGCAACCGGTGCCGGCGAGCAGGCGCAGGATGTTGCGCTTGACGCCGTAGTCGACCGCGACGACGTGGAATTCCGGGTTGGTCTGCCGTGAATAGCCCTTGTCCCAGGCCCACGGTATCTCGTCCCAATTGAAACGCTGCGCGCTGGTCACCATCGGCACCAGGTCCATGCCGACCAGACCCGGCCAGTCCTTGGCTTCTTTCTTCAGCGCCGGCAGGTCGAACTTGCCCGACGGCTCGTGCGCAATCACCGCGTTCGGCATGCCCTTGACGCGGATCAGCGAGGTGAGCGCGCGCGTGTCGATGCCGGCGAGCCCGATGATGCCGCGCGCCTTCAGCCAGTCGTTAAGGTGCTTGGTCGCCCGGTAGTTCGAGGGCTGCGTGATCGCGCTGTGTAAGATGACGCCGCAGGCTCCCGGCCGCGACGCCATGTTCAGGCTCTCGATGTCTTCCTCGTTGGTGCCGACATTACCGATATGCGGGAAAGTGAAAGTGATGATCTGCCCGGCATAGGACGGGTCGGTGAGGATTTCCTCGTAGCCCGTCATCGCGGTGTTGAAGCAGACCTCGCCGACTGCGCGTCCCGTGGCGCCAAGCCCGAAGCCTTCCAGGACGGTCCCGTCGGCCAGCACCAAAAGCGCCGTGGGTTTGGGTTCGTCCCAAGCCCCCGTTTTATCGGCTTTCGTCTGGGTCATGGCCTCTTACTTGCGTATTATAGTGTGAGAGGCAAGGGGCGGGGCACTTCCGCCCCCAGCCGCGTCATTGCACTTAAGTTAATGCAAAAAAAAGGGGTTCCCGTGCTGCGCGACGACATCAACAAGGCCCTGACCGAAGCGATGAAGGCCAAGAACGAGCGGGCGGTTTCCACGCTGCGCATGGTCAATTCGACGCTTAAAAATGCCGATATCGAAGCGCGCGGCGCCGGAAAGCAGCCGCTCGGCGACGCCGAGGTGCTCAGCCTGCTGCAAAAGATGATCAAGCAGCGCCAGGAATCAGTCGAGCTTTATCAGAAAGGCGCCCGCGCCGATCTCGTGAAGCAGGAGCAGGAAGAGATCGCGATCATCTCCGGTTACCTGCCGAAGCAGATGTCGGACGACGAGATGAAGGCGGCGATCGAGGCGGCGGTGACGGAGACCGGCGCCGCCGGCATGAAGGACATGGGCAAGGTCATCGGCGTGTTGCGCGGCAAATATGCCGGGCAGATGGACATGGCCAAGGCCAGCGGAATGGTGAAGGCGAGGCTGGCGTAGCGTTGCGGCGGGGAGGACAACAAATGAAAAAATATCTGGCGGCGATCGCGGGCGTTGCGTTGTGCGCCACCGCGGCCTCAGCGCAGGACTACCCTAACAAGCCGATCCATGTGCTCACCACGTCGAGTGCCGGAGGCATCAGCGACATTTTCATGCGTGTGCTCGGCGAGGAGATGCACAAGAGCCTCGGCCAGCCCATCATCATCGAGAACCGGCCCGGTGGCGCCGGCAATATCGCGACGCGCGCCTGCACCGAGGCCGCGCCCGACGGTTACACGATCTGCATCATCAATGCCGATCCGCTGATCTACAACCAATACCTGTTCAAGAACCTGCCGTTCGATCCCGAGAAGGTGACGCCGATCATCAACCTGTTTCATCTGATCCAGGTGCTGGTGATCAATTCCGATCTCAAAGCGAAGTCCGTCGATCAGCTGATCGCGGTGTCGCGCGAGAAGCCCGGCACGCTGTCCTATCTCACGGCATCCATCCCTTGCGTCGTCTACATGGACAGCCTGAAGAATGAAAAAGGCGCCGACTGGGTGCGCGTGCCGTTCAAGGGCGGCGGCGAGGCGACCAATGCGATCCTCGGCGGCTCGACCCCGATCGGGCTGCTCGGTCTCGGCAACGTCATCTCCAACATCCAGGCCGGCAAGATGACGGCGCTGGCGCTGGTCAACAACATTCGTACGCCGTTGCTGCCGGAGACTCCAACTTTGGCCGACCTCGGCTACAAGGGCGCGCCGTCGCAGACCTGGTACGGCCTGTTCGCGCCCGCCGGCACGCCGCGGCCGATCATCGACAAGATCGCGCGCGAGGTGCGGCGCGTATTCTCCGACAAGGAATGGGTGCGGACCTACGTGATCAGTCGCGGCCAGGTGCCGGCAATCAACACGCCGGAAGAGTTCGCCGCCGAGATCAAGGCCGACCGCTCTGCCGCCCAGCAGGTGGTGAAAGCGGCCGGGATGACGCCGCAATAGACCGTCGCCATTGGCCGGGCCCAATGCGGACATCGCGTTGACAAGATTGCCGATGTAGTTCCGCGATGGAACCGCGCCGCCACATTCCTGTCGAACTCAAAGGGAAGTGTAAATACCGACGCGCAGTTGTTTCGTAACGCGCACAAATAGTCGTGGCCTCTTGCCACGGTTTGTAAATCGGAGTCGCGCTAGTCTGCTGGCCGGCTCTTTTTTATTCCTTCAGTTTGTGTGTATGCCACGCCAACCACACAAAAGGTGTTGGATGCGAAAAGATCAGACACTTCCCCAGCAACGGATTATCGGCCGCCCGTTTTGCGAATTCTGCAAGTCACAGATGTGGCTCGCCTGTATTGAGCCGGATGAGGCGGATCACGACAAACGAACGTTTGAATGCCCGGCATGCCCAAACGTCACAACACGAATTGTAAAATATCGGTCGGCACCTAAAATGCGATTCGCTTCGCAGTAGAAGCCCCTCAAGGCGGCGTCCAGTTGCCGAAATCATTGATCACCGAGACTAGCGCATCCGGACCGACTTTTACCGTGCTCGCGAAGGGATGATCGATGGCGATGATGGTCAGAAGGCCGCCGAAGATCAGGATTGAGAGGGCGCACGACATGATGATCTGCGCGCGCAGGTTCACGCTGCCGAAGAAAAACGTGAACGCGATCGTGACAAGGGCGCCGGTAAACAAAACCGCCCAGACGATGCCGGGCACGAAGCCGGTCGCCGCCACCAGCCTTGCGCGCCGCTTCTCGCTGATTTGATCGACGTTGCGCAGGATGTCGGCCACGACCAAAGCCTCTTTGTTATTGAAGTCGTGGAATTTGAGCACGGCGTTGTAGATCGCGCTGAGCGCCACCGTGACCTCGGGGCTCGACGTCTCGCGTTCCATCGCGGGCCAGTCCTTTGCGACCGCCGCTTTCAGATACTCCGTCGTTGCCTTGCGGATTGCGGCGCCGTGCGCCGCGTCCAATCCTTGCGTCAGGCGGAACACGGTTGCCGCGGCGCTCGCTTCGTTGGCGACGTCGATATCGGCCTGATTGAACCGCTCCCACACAACGAGGATCGCGAAAGCAAGCAGAACGGCATAAATCACGCCGACGGTCGCGAATTTGAATCCGGCCACTTCGTTGTTGGATTGCAGTCTTTCCAGTGGGACATAGCGGCGAACGATCGTCGGTCCGGCTATCGTGAAAAGTGTCGTAGGAACGAGCAAGCAAACGGCGGCGATCCAGAGCGCGTTGTCGACCAGGAACGGATTGGCTGTCAGCAACATGCGTTTACCGCAGACGGATACGCGATGACCGACGACTGTGGCACGCCGATGCGCAAGCGTGACAGGGGCTGGCACCCGCTGTGGAAAACGGCAGAGAGCGGATTCACTTTTCGTCATGGCCGGCTGTCTCGGCCATCCCGCTTAGGAGGATGCGGCGTCCAGACAAGCCACCGCTCGCTCTGGTGGTGAAAGCTGCCGGGATGCAGCTACAGTAGAATCTGCCTACGCGAAAAGGTCACGGCCGGCTCAGTTTCACATTGGTTACTGCGAATTGCGTTGCGGCATCTAAACACCATAAGATGTTTTTTTGGCTGCGTGCGACCTGCGGGGGGCGACCGGGGTGCGACGCTACGCGCTCTTATTGTGTTTTTTGTTATTGCCTGCGGTCGGGTTTGCGCAGAATGCGCCCCCTATCTTGCCGGCGGGCGATGCCGCGGTTGCGGGCTTTTCTGGAACGGCCGTTGTCGGCGCTCCCCCCAGCGAGCCGCAACGTGTTGAAAAAACCTACATCAACATCGACGGCCCTGCACTGCGCGTGATCGGCCTTTCCCGCATGGGAGGGCCGCCGCAAGCCCAGCTGGTTGCCGCGCCCAAAATCTTCACGGTTACGGCGCGTCAGATCGGGCAGGTCTTTTCGCTCGCGCTCGACGATGCGAACCCGCCGAATATTTACGCCGCCGCCACGTCCGCCTACGGACTGCCGGTTGTCGTGCCCGACGCCGACGGCGACGGGGTGCCGGACCGCTCGCGCCGCGGCGCGCCGAACGCCGCGTTCATGCCTGGCCTGTTTGGTCCGATAATTGCCGATGGCGGACCCGGGTCGATCTGGAAGATCGACGGCCGCACCGGCGCGGTCACACTTTTCGCCAACGTCACCCTTGGCGGTGTCCCGAATTCCGGTCCGGCGCTGGGCGCTCTTGCATTCGACTCGGCGTCGCGTCAGCTGTTTGTCGCCGACCGCGACACCGGCATGATCCATCGCTTCACGCTCGACGGTGTTGATCGCGGCCGTTTCGATCACGGTGTGCAGGCGCTGGCTGCGTCGGGACTGCCGCCGATCGCCTTCGATCCGCGCAAGCGCTTGAATATCGAGAGTCCGGAATTCGACAGCGGCAATCCAGCCACGTGGGCTTATGCGCCCGCGGCGCGGCGTGTGTTCGGTATCGCGGCTTACCGCAGCCGTCTTTATTACTCTGTCGCCGCGAGCTTGCGCATCTGGTCGGTGTCGATCTTGCCCGACGGCTCGTTCGGAAACGACGCGCGGTTCGAAGTCAGCGTCCCGCGCAGCGCCGCCGGGGGCGCGGAAGTTTCGGAAATTCTGTTCGACGACAACGGCGACATGCTGGTTGCCGAGCGCGGCGAGCCGACCGGCGCCTATGATTACAAGGCGCTTGCCCAGGCGGGCGAAAATCGCGTGCTGCGTTTCCGGCCGAAACGCCCGGACGATCCGCCGAGCCGCGATCTCTGGTTTCCCGTCCCGAATGAATATGCGATCGGCTTTC
>Ga0207648_10003236_pt1 | contig 17139 bp, 16 predicted proteins | sample KBSMisM32_FD_184310 | JGI IMG/M metagenome (GOLD analysis project Ga0207648, IMG submission 184310) | Miscanthus rhizosphere microbial communities from Kellogg Biological Station, Michigan, USA - KBS Miscanthus M3-2 (SPAdes) (version 2) | ecosystem: Host-associated > Plants > Roots >...
GCAGATGTCCGTGGCTCTCGAAGGTGCAAGCGCAATATTCGACGGCAGGATCAACGATCCGATTAAACCGGCGCAAATAGAACTCGCGTTTAACGGAAAGTTTGCCAATACCGCGGGACTCGCTGCTTTTACCCGCTTGCGCATGCCCGACCTGCCCGCCTTCACGGCGAGCGGCAAACTTGCCGATGTGCCGAACGGCTACACGGTGACCGGGCTCAAATTCAGCGGCGCCACAATGACGCTCGCCGGCGATGTCTCGCTGGTGCAAGGTGCACGACTCTATAAGGTCAGCGCCAGGACGACCTCACCGTCGCTTGATCTGTCCGGACTGATTGCGCTCCCTGCGGACGGCGCGCCAAAAACCGCAGCGGTAAAGGAGCGCGTCATTCCTGATTTTCCACTGCCGCTCGACGTGTTGCGTGCCATTGACGCCGATCTTGATTTGCGTTTTGAAACCGTGAAATTAGGCGACGCAGCACCGCTCGGGCCGTTGCAGGTACGCGCGACCATAAGCGATAGTGTGTTGAAAGCGGATTTGGTTGAGTTCACCGCCGGTGCGGGCCAATCGCTCGGGGTCAAAGCGACAGTCGATGGCGCACGATCAGCCTGGTCTATGCGCATCAACGGCGCCGGCATCGATTTCGGCGAAGTGCTGGCTCGATTCAATCGTAAAGAGATCGTCACCGGCGGCAGCACCGACCTTACGCTGCAATTGGCGGGCCATGGCAAGTCACTCGGTGCGCTGCTTGGATCGCTCACGGGCGATGCGCAAATCAAGGTCGGGTCTTACCGGATCAATAACTTTGCGGTTCCGCTCGACCGGGGCACCATCATTCAGATGTTCGGACTCTCGAATCCGTTCGTCAAGGAAGACCCCCATACGGATGTGAGATGCCTGACTGCGCGCGTGCCGATCAAGAACGGGACTATCAGTTCAGACCGAAACGTGGCGACGGAGACTACGCGCTACAACACAATCATGAGCGGCTCGCTAAATCTGCGCACGGAACAACTTGATCTTGCTCTAACGCCAGTTGTCCATGGAAAAGTTAAAACGATCGTGCATCTGCGCGGCACATTGGCGGAGCCTGTGGTCGAAGTCAACGCAATCCGGGAAATTGCAAAATCAGCGGCATCTATCGGCGCCACGGTAGCCACAATGGGCGGTTGGTGGATGGCGGAAACGCTGTTGAGAAAAGCCGCCTCCGATCCGAGTCCCTGCGCCACTGCGCTAGCACGATAGATTTCGCAATTCGGGGACGAAGTAACGTTAGTTTTTCGATGGAGTCGGTGCGTCAGCGATTCCGAAACGCGCGGGTGCGTTGACACTACAAGCGGACGTAAATAAGGAGACTTGATATAGCAGATGAATGGTGGAAGGCTATTGCCAAGTGGAATCAATATGCCCCCGAGGACCGCTGCGATGGTGTCAGGCCTTCCTTGTAAGCGATGGTCGCTGCGGCGTCTATGTACGAACCAATACGAGGAACGTCGTCCCGGGGAAATACAAAGCTCGCGCCTGCGTGGACAAGCTGTCCTGCGTGATAGGCGGCAGCGTTCAGCCGCTGTGTAACCACTAGCTCGCAAGCACGAGCCGATCATTGTCGTTGCCGGGAAGTGAAAGGGTACCGCGATGTTCAAATGGAAAGTTGCATCAACCGCGTTTATCTGGGGCGTCGCATTGCCTGCATGCGCCGACATCATATTCGCTGACAGCTTCACCCGGCGCAGCAGCAACACGGTCGGCGCTCCTTTGGAATATCCCAGCGAGGTTTGGCGAGAGACCAACCGCCAAACAAATGATGTTGCGATTGTTCGCGGCCGTTTGCAGCTCAGGGACAGAGGTGCTACCGCCGCGCAGTTAGATCTGAGCACAGCGGGCTTCGAAAATATCGTTCTCAGTTATCGTTGGGCGCCGCTTGCTCAATCTGATCCAACCGATCGCCTGTTAGTCCGTTGGAATGACGGCACTGGTTTGGTGACACTTGCCACTCACCAGCTAGGCGGCCGAGGCAACTTATTTCAGTCGAACTCCATAAGCTTCTCATCACTGGCCAGTAATCGCTCCGATGTTGAAATTCGGTTTACGCTCGTTGTAAATGCGCCCAACGAAGGGGCACTGATAGACAACGTGCTAGTGAGCGGCGATCGAATCGCTATCACGGCCATCCCGGAGCCATCCGTGTTCGCAGTTATGCTTGCAGGACTGACGGTTCTCGCGAGTGTAGTCCGTCGCAAGAATCGTTGAACGGTCGTCTCTTCAATAATCGCGCATCGCATCACGTGCAGACGGCGCGAGCTGTGCGTCATCGTCGGCGCCCAAAACGTTTTAGTGCGGATATTCGTTGGGCGACAAGTTCAAGGTACGCGGTGCGTCGTGATGCGACCAATTTTTTTGCGAAGCCAAATAGTCGTCTAGGTCTCATCATTCGATCACCTTGTCGGCGCTGATCATGAGCGATTCGGGAACTTTTAAACCAAGCGTCCTCGCCGTCTTGCGGTTGATGACAAAGGAGTAACGCGTCGGCTGCTCCACGGGAAGGTCACCCGGTTTGGCGCCTCGGAAGATCTTGTCGACGTAGTAGGCCGCCCGTCGGAACTGGTCCAATCACGCTAGCCTGCAGCCGCACTCGTCACACTAGAAAGGCTGCCTGGCGCTGCGCTTCAGCGGGGCATGGCCGCAGTAGGCAGCCCAGGGCTGCGCACCCTCAGCGCCTCGATCACCAGCGCCAGAGCCGGCGCGATCTGGCGCCTGTTGGCGTGGTACAGGTGGTAGCCTGGAAACTTCGGCCACCAATCTTCCAGCACTGGAACCAGCCGGCCCGCGTCGATGTGCGGTTGCACGACGTCGAAAGGTACGTAGGCGAAGCCCATGCCGTCGAGTGCCGCCTGCAGCATGAGGGTGGTGCTGTTGAACACGGTCTGGCCGTCGACCTTCACGTTGACGGCCTTCTTGCCTTTCTGGAAGTCCCATGCGTATAGGTTGCCGCGGGTCGGCAGCCGCAGGTTCACACAATGGTGCGCGGTGAGGTCGGCGGGCCTCTTCGGCATCGGCCTGCCGGTCAGATAGGCGGGCGACGCGGCCACCGCCATGCGCATGTCCGGCGCGATGCGCACCGCCACCATGTCCTTGTCGACTCGATCGCCAACACGCACGCCCGCATCGAAGCGCTGGGACGCGATGTCGGTGAAGGCGTAGTCGACGCTGAATTCGATCCGGATGTCTGGGTACTGCCGGAGCAAGGGCAGCAAACGAGGCCACAGCACGGCGTTGATGGCGTGGTCGTGCGCCGTGATGCGCACGGTGCCGGCGGGCTTGTCGCGCATCGCGCTGAGCTGGCCGAGTTCGGCCTCGATCTCCTGCAGGCGCGGCGCCACCGTGTCGAGCAAGCGCGCGCCGGCTTCCGTGGTGCAAACGCTGCGGGTAGTACGAGTGAGCAGGCGCACGCCCAGGCGCTTTTCGAGCGCCAGCATCGCGTGGCTCAAGGCCGAGCGCGACATGCCCATCTGCGCGGCCGCGCGGGTGAAGCTGCGCTCGCGCGCCACCACTACGAAGGCCTGTAGGTCGTTCAGATTTTCTTTGGCCATTGGTGAATCCGTTTCACAAGTGCTTGCGGATTTTGCCGTCTTCTCAGTTCAATCCATCGTCCCTAAAGTTCATGCATTGAAGGCAAGGAGTTCCATTGAAGACACGTCTACAGCAACTCGTCGGCGGTCTCGTGATCGCGCAGGCCTGCGCTGCCGGCGCAGCCGAACCTGTCGAAGGGCAACAGATCGTTCGCGCAGGCACCACGCCCGCGGTGGTGGGCCCCGAGGCAACGTTCACCGGCCGCGTCAGGGTCGAACAGCTCTGGCCGGCCAACCCGCAGATCACGGCGAGCGGCGCCTATGTCACGTTCGAGCCGGGTGCCCGTTCTGCGTGGCATACCCACCCGGCAGGGCAACGGCTGGTGGTGGTGTCGGGCGTCGGGTTGACGCAAGAGTGGGGCAGGCCTGTTCAGGAACTGCGCGCCGGCGACGTCGTGTGGTGCCCACCCGGCGTGAAGCACTGGCATGGCGCCTCACCGATGGCCGCCATGACGCACCTCGCGGTGAGTGGAGCCCTCGATGGAAAGAATGTGGAATGGATGGAGAAGGTTAGCGATGCGCAATACACAGCACGGTAAGTGCCTCCCCGCCGCCGCCTTTGCTTTGGCCCTCGCCGCAGTGTGCAGCCACGCCACCTCCGCTCCGCCGAACGCCGGCGCCACGATGCAAGCCCAAGCCCCATCGGAAACGCTTTCGATGCGACAACAAGCCATCGTTCAGGTTGCTGCATGGGGCGCCGCTGGGGACATGAGCCGGCTTGCCGCCGCGCTGAACCAGGGCCTGGACGCCGGATTGAACGTGAACGAAGCGAAGGAAGTGCTGGTCCAGCTTTACGCGTACGCAGGTTTCCCACGCAGCTTGAATGCCCTGACCGAACTGATGAAAGTGGTCGATGCACGCAAGCAACGGGGTGTGCGGGACGAAGCCGGGCAGGCACCGACGCGCCCCATCCCCTCCGGTGATGCCCTGTTGGCGGCAGGCACCGCCAACCAGACGCGGCTGATCGGCGCACCGGCCCGTGGTGCGATCTACGACTTCGCACCGGTGATCGACCAGTACCTCAAGGCCCATCTTTTCGGGGCTATCTTCGAACGGGACAACCTAGATTGGCAAAGCCGTGAACTGGCGACCGTGGGCATGCTCTCGGCCCTGCAAGGTGCCGAGTCACAGCTGCAAGCGCACATGGGCTTCAGCATGAACGTGGGGCTCACGGCTGGACAACTGGGCCAGTTGTCCCAGCTGCTCTCCGACAAGGTCGATGAAGCGATGGGCAGAAGGGCGCAGGCCGCGCTCACGCGCCAACTCGCGAGCCGGCCGTCGCGGTAGGTGAGCACACAGGGGAACGGCATGTTTGATCATGAATCCGGCCGGTATGCCGGCAAGGTCGCGTTTGTTACCGGCGCCTCGAGCGGCATCGGCCGTGCAACTGCGCTCGCGTTTGCCCGAGAGGGAGCCAGTGTCGTCATTGCCGATATTTCAGAAGACGGTGCGGGCGAAACCGCGCGGCTGATCGAGGCGGCTGGCGGCAAGGCCCTTGCGGTGCGCTGCGACGTGAGCCGGAGCGGGGACGTCAAGGCCGCGCTGGACGCATTAATCAAAGCCTACGGTCGGCTCGATTTCGCGTTCAACAACGCGGGTGTCGAGCAGGAGCTGACCCCGACGTCCGAGATCGACGACGCCGATTGGGACCGGCTCATCGGCATCAACCTTCGCGGCGTGTTTCTGTGCATGAAGCATGAGATTCCGCTGATGCTCAATGTGGGCGGCGGTGTGATCGTCAACACCTCCTCCGGCGCCGGTGTCGCCGGCGTTCGGGGCCAGTCAGCCTATTGCGCCTCCAAGCACGGCGTCATCGGCATGACCAAAGCAACGGCGCTCGACTACGCGGACAAGAACGTCCGCGTGAACGCCGTCTGTCCCGGCATCATCGAGACGCCGATGATGAATCGGTTCTCGGGGGGCACGCCCGAGGGGCGGGAAAGAGTGATCGCGCAGGAGCCGATCGGCCGCATGGGCAAGGCGGAAGAGATTGCTTCGGCGGTTCTGTGGCTTTGCTCGGAAGGCGCGGGCTTCATGGTGGGCCACGCGCTGGTAGTCGATGGCGGTCAGACCATCGGCATTTAGGAAGCGGGCTCCTCCGATAGGAGACCCAAGGTGATCTGTCAAATGCTCAGAGACCTGCTCTGCTTCGGAATGCCATGAAGGTCCGGTCGCGATGGTTCGCCGCCTGCGCGCCTGCGCGAGCTGGCTACGCCCCTGCGCCTAGCCACCACAAGCCCGGAGTCGCGGTTCCGACCTCGGAATGAGGCCCCTATGCGGTCGGCTCGGAGCGAATCGCTCAGGGGAGATCTTCGCCTTTGGGCACCGCGCTCACGACGCCCATTGAAAGAATCTCGTTGGCGTTGATGATCGCCCCGGCGATGTCCTCGGTCGTGACGCGCTTACTCATCGCTTGGTCGCGAATCAGGTCGTAGGCCTGACCTTCGCTGACGTTCCGAGTGCGCATCAGTATGTTCTTGGCTTCGACGATTTGACGCGCGCCCGCTAGCTTCGACTCCAGCTTGCGCACACGACGAGATTGGCTCTGGATCTCGCTGTTGACCGTCCGCGCAATGACCAGCGCAGACAGCAGTCCAAAGGAGCGGACCGGTGCCGGCAGGACGGCCTTGGCCTTCAGGCGCAATACCGTCTCGACAATGGTTGGGTTTTCGTAGGTGACAACAGCGATACACGTAGGAGCGTTCTCCGACTTGCTCCATTCGAACTCGAGTTGGGTGATCTCGGGCTGCACTGCCAGGAACACCACGTCGGTTCCCTCCGGCAGGGTCGGAACGGGCGGCCAGAAGGCCTGGACTTGGCAGCCAATGCGCTGCAACTGCTGGGTTAACTGTCGGCCGTCCGCGTCGTCGGGGTGCAGCACCGCAACCCGCAGCATGCGCAGTTCCTTCAACTGCGGCGGTGTGGCCCGATCGGTCCGGTGTCGGACGGAAGCTGTCACGCTCTGAGCGCCCAGTTCAGAGCTGTTCTTCAAGCTTGGCGGTCCAGTCGCCCAAAGAGTGCGTCACCATGTAGGGATCGGGATGCACCGGTCGGCGAGCCTCACGCACGATCTTGAACTGGCCGGTCGCCTCGGCGCGGCCGATGCGCGGGTACAGGCAGGTGTGATGGTTCGAGGCATCGATTCGCACCCGTCCCTGCGGCGCCTCGAACTCGCTGCCGAGCAGCTGCGGCATGATCTGCGCGATCTCGTCGCCCTCAGAATGACGCATGGCATTGGCAAACATGTGCATCTGAAAGTAGGCGGCCTCCCAGCAAAGATTGGGAACGCATTCATTGCCGAAACGCCGGCGCAGGCGTGCCAGAGCACCCCGGTTGTTCTCGGAGTCAAGCGACTGGAAATACGGCGCCGAGGTGTAGTGCCCGGCGGCCACGTCCCAACCCATCTGTGAGATCTCGGCCTCCGAGGTAGTCAGGCTCGCGATGGGCATCGTCTTGGGATCGAACCCGGCTTGCGCATAGGCCGAGTACAGCATCGCTGTCGAATCACCGACCACGGTGGAAAAGATGAAGTTCGGCTGCTGGGTTCGGATGTCCCGCATGATCGCGTCGAAATCGGCCGGACCTGCATCGAGCGGCACATAGCGTTCGGCGAGCTTTTCACTGCCCGGTCGTTGCAGCACCAGGTCGCCCATGATCCGGTTCGATTCGTACGGATAGATGTAGTCGGACCCGATCAGGTACACACGGGAACCGAAGTTCGCTGTCATGAACTCGGCCAGCTGCACGCTGTTCTGATTCGGTGCGGCACCGGTGTAGATGATGTTGTTCGAGAACTCGAAGCCCTCGTAGAGGGTCGGATAGAACAGCAGCTTGTTCCATTTCTCGATCACGGGCAGGACCGCCTTGCGCGAGCTCGACATGTAGCAGCCGAAGATGACGTTGACCTTCTCTCGCGTGATCAGATGCTCGGCCAGCGCCGCGTAGCGCGGCGGACTGGACTGCGCATCGAAGGTGATCGGCAGGATTTCCCGGCCATCGACGCCGCCGGCCTCATTGATCTCGTCGATGGCGAGCAGCGTCCCCTGCAGTTGCGATCGACCTATGGTCGAGGTGACGCCTGTTTCGGAAAAGAGCACACCGACCCGGATCGGACCCTTGCTGCGTTCGGTCGTGCGCGCCACGTCATCCGCTCCTTTAGTTCAGCGCCAGCCAACGTTGCATGTCAGGCCGAGGCTACCACCCGCGGAGGCAGGAGAGAGCCGTCATGCGGCCGTCGCTCGGCTTTGGACATGACGCAGGTGCTGGGTCAGCGTCCTGGGATTCGTCACGACACGATAGTGGTGCCAGCCGAAAATCCGGCGCGCGTCGGCCTCGCCGTTCGGATCGAGGGTGACGCACTGAACCCGGACGCCCCGGCGCCGCGCTTCCTGAACGGCGACGCGCGCATCCTCGACCAGGTAGTGCGGATCGAAGACATCGATGTCCGAAGGCGCGCCGTCGGTGACCACGAGCAGGGTGCACCATTGAGCATCCTCTTCGGCCAGGACGTCGGTCGCGTGCCGCAGCGCCGCACCCATGCGTGTCGAGTGCCGGGCGCGCGCCATGCCGACGCGTCCCGCAGCGCGGGCATCGAACGTTGCGCCGAAATCGAGCAGCCGCTGATACGACACATGTTCGCGCGTGTTCGAGTTGAAGCCGTGCACGGCCACCCGGGACGTCCGTCCTTGCACCGCCTGGACGAGCTGGAGTGCCGCCGCCTGTTCGAGCGCGAGCACGGTGTCGCCACCGTCGGCACAGGCGTCGTTGGCAGATTCCGAAAGATCGAGAAGAACCAGCACGCTGGCCCGCGTGGCCTCGCGGCCGAAGCGGCGAAAGAGCCGCGGCGCCGGGGCCAGGCCGAGGCGACGGTCGACCATCACCTCGATCGCTGCGTCGAGGTCGATGTCCTCGCCCTCGAGCTGGCGCCGCAGGCGGCGGGCGCGGTTCATGCGGTCGTTCGCGGCACGTTGTCGGGGCGGCGGCAACAAGCGCATCGGCGCGGCCGCGCGTGGGGAGGCGAGTGGCAGGGTCTCGACGACAGTGCACCAGTCGCGCCGCAGCAGGCCTCGGCGGTGGTCCCACTCGGGCAGGAGGTAGCGACCCAACTCGACCTCTTCGGGTTGTGGCTGCGGCTCGTCCTGGGGTCCGGCCTGCACCTGCCGCAGGGTGAGCGTCGCCAGTTCCGGCGTCGCTTCGAGGTCCTGAGCGGGCGGCGGCTCTTGCTCGGGCTGCTCGGAGTGCGTCCAGAGGTAGGAATTGTCGTCTCGATAGGCCGGGGACACGCGATACTGCTGCGGCTCGAAGCGCACCCGCATCTGGCCGAGGTCATTCGCCAGCACCGAGCCGATGCGGCGGAAGGCCTCGCGATCGAAAAGGTCGGTGCAGGCCTGCCGTTCGAACAGCTCGCGACCCTTGCCGATCCAGTGATTGCCGCTCGACCGCCCGGGATGGAAAAGCACGCTGCCGAGCCGTGCCATGAATCCGCCGAAGCTGAGGTCGGCCTCGTCCGGGGGATCGGCGTGGAAGGGTGCCCACCAACGACGCAAGCCGGGCATGTCCGCCATTGCCAGCCGTTCAACGCGGGCGTCCTCCAGGGCAGAGACCACGGCGACTGTCATCGGCTTGAGCTTGTCCGTCGGCTGATGTGGCAACGAGTGGCGAACGTGCGCAGCGGCGTGGGCCGCTGCGGCGCGGGCCAGATCGCTGGTGTCGTTCCCCAGCATCTCAGCAGGCAGGAGGAGATTGCCTTCGCTCAGAACGGGTCGTGGCGCCGCAGCACCGGCGGCCATGGCCTGCACGCGAAACGGGCGACCGGCGAACCCCGTCATGAGCAAGGCGAGCCAGCCGGGTGCGCTGGCGTGCGTGGTCATGCGAACGCCACGTCGATGAATCCGCGCAGGGCGGCCGCCATGTCGGGATCGTCGGTGAGTGCACGCGTCATGGTCATGTCGCAGCTGTCGCGCGGTGCCACGCCGTCGCGGATTAGGACGCCGGCATAGATCAGCATCCGCGTCGAGATCCCCTCGTCCAGGCCATGGTGCTTCAGCGTCCGCGAGCGCTGGCCGATTCCGACCAGCGTGCGAGCGAGCTCGCTCGGGATTCCCGCTTCGTGCGCCACGATCTCCGTTTCGAGAGCGGCGTCGGGATAGTCAAACTCGAGCGCGGCGAACCGCTGCCGGGTCGAAGGCTTCATGTCCTTGGCGCTGCTCTGGTAGCCCGGGTTGTATGAGACGACGAGCTGAAAGTCAGGGTGGGCATGCAACACCTCGCCCTTCTTGTCCAGCGGCAGGATGCGGCGCGCATCCGTCAGCGGGTGGATCACGACGGTGGTGTCCTGCCGCGCTTCGACCACCTCGTCGAGGTAGCAGATGGCCCCGTACCGGACGGCGAGCGTCAGCGGCCCGTCGTGCCAGGCCGTGCCGTTTGCGTCGAGCAGGTAGCGGCCCACCAGATCGGAGGCGGTCATGTCCTCGTTGCACGCGAGGGTTACCAACGGACGGCCGAGCGACCAGGCCATGTGCTCGACGAACCGGGTCTTGCCGCAGCCGGTCGGCCCCTTCAGGATGAGGGGCATGCGGTGGGCATACGCCGCCTGGTACAGCGAGATCTCGTTGCCGACAGGCCGGTAGAAAGGCTCGCTGCTGACGCGGTAGTCGTCCAGCAGCGGCCCGGCCGCAGCGCCTTCGGAGTTGCGTGCGGCCACGGATCAACGATGCTTCGCGGCTTCGTGCGGGATGCCTTCGATCGGGCACTCCGGCGTGCCCACGGTCGTCCGCGTGAACGACTCGACCATCTCCCGGGTGCCCTCGGGGTCGCTGATCCAGTTCTTGTAGAAGGTATAGGGACACACGGCATGGCCGCGCACGTCTTCGCCGGAGTTGATGGTGCCCGTATAGCCGCGGTGGACCAGCTTGAAGAGGTGGTTCTGCGACTGCATGTTCTTGCGGGCGTCGCGGATCAGACTCTTCGAGAACTCGCCGTACTGGATTCCCATGTCCTCTTCGCCGCACTCACCGAGCGTGCGGCCGTCGAAGCCGATCAGCGCCGAGTGGCCGAAATATGAATACACGCCATCAAAACCTGACGCGTTGGCGACGGCGACGTAGCAGTTGTTCATGAACGCCATCGCCTTGGCCACCAGCACCTGCTGATCCTTGGCGGGGTACATGTAGCCCTGGCAGCGAACGATCAGCTCCGCACCGCGCATCGCGCAATCTCGCCAGATTTCCGGATAGTTGCCGTCGTCGCAGATGATCAGGCTGATCTTCAGGCCCTTTGGTCCATCCGAGACATAAGTACAGTCGCCGGGGTACCAGCCCTCGATCGGCACCCAGGGCATGATCTTGCGGTACTTCTGGACGATCTCCCCTTGGTCGTTCATCAGGATCAGTGTGTTGTAGGGCGCCTTGTTCGGGTGCTCCTCATGCCGTTCTCCCGTCAGCGAGAACACGCCCCAGACCTTGGCCTGGCGGCAGGCCGCGGCAAAGATTTCCGTCTCCTCGCCCGGCACGGTGGCAGCGGTGTCGTACATCTCCTTCGAGTCGTACATGATCCCGTGCGTGCTGTACTCGGGAAAGACGACGAGGTCCATGCCTGGCAGCCCTCGCTTCATTCCGATCAGCATCTCGGCGATCTTGCGTGCGTTGGCGAGCACTTCGCTCTTGGTGTGCAATCGCGGCATCTTGTAATTGACGACCGCGACGCCGACGCAATCGTTGCTGCTGGAAATGTCTCCATGTCTCATGGCACTGGCTCCTTGGGGGTGATGGTTCGGGTGCTGGGTGTCACACGGTCAGGAACGACCTGACCTTCTCCTGGTCGAGCGTGGCGCGCGCCTCTTCGTGGACGAAACGGCCGCGGTCGATGACCAGAAACCGGTCTGCCAGGTCGAGCGCGAAGCTCAGGACCTGTTCGGAAACAAGAATGGCGAAGCCGCGCTCGGCACGCAGCACGTTCAGCGTGCGCGCCAGCTCCTTGATGATCGAAGGCTGCAGGCCCTCTGTCGGCTCGTCGAGGATCAGGACCTTCGGGTCGGAGATCAGCGCGCGCGCGATCGCCAGCATCTGCTGCTGTCCGCCCGACAGGTTGCCGGCGCGCCGCAGTCGCATCTCCTGCAGCACCGGAAAGAAGCGATGGATGTATTCGGGTACCTGGCGATGGCCCGAGTGCTCGGCACCGGCGAGGATGTTCTCTTCCACCGTCAGGAACGGAAACAGCATTCGGCCCTGGGGGACGAAGGCCAGCCCATGCTGGACACGCTGGTAGCTGTGCAGCCCGTCCAGCGCGGTCCCCTGCAGCCGGATCTGCCCCGAGCGCGCCGGCAGCAGTCCGATCAGTGTCTTGAGCAGGGTCGTCTTGCCCATGCCGTTGCGGCCCATGATGGCGACCGACTCGCGCGGGCCGACCGTCAGCGAGACGTCGTGGATCACCTGCGACTCCCGATAGGCCACGTTGAGGCCAGAGACTTCGAGCATGGACAGCGCCTCGGTCACGTCAGTGACCCAGATAGACGTCGATGACGCGAGGGTCGTTCTGCACCTGCGCTGCCGTGCCTTCGCTGAGCACCTTGCCTTGGTGCAGGACGGTCACCTTGTGCGCGATCCGCTTGACGAAGTCCATGTCGTGTTCGATCACCACTACCGACTTGCCTACCGAGATCCCCTGCAGCAACTCGCCGGTCAGCTCGCGTTCGCGCGGGCTCATTCCAGCCACGGGTTCGTCCAGCAGGACAAGCTCGGGCTCCTGCATCAGCAACATGCCGATCTCGAGCCACTGCTTCTGGCCGTGGCTCAGCTGGCCGGCGCGGCGGTCGAGCAGGTCGCGCAGCATCACCTTCTCGGCCATTGCGTCGATCCGGCTCGCGATGTCCGGGCGGCGCCGAAAGGTCAGCGACTGGTACAGGCCGTGCATGGCCGGCAGCGAGATCTCGAAATTCTCGAGCACCGTCAGGTCTTCGTAGACCGAGGGCGTTTGGAACTTGCGTCCGACGCCAAGACGAACGATCTGATGCTCCGCCAGGCGTGTCAGGTCGATGCCGTTGAAGAGAACCCGGCCCGCCGTCGGCCGCGTCTTGCCGCAGATCATGTCGAGCAAGGTGGTCTTGCCAGCACCGTTCGGTCCGATGATGACCCGCAATTCGTTGCGGTCGACCGCCAGGCTGAGGCCGTCGACCGCCTTGAAGCCGTCGAACGAGACCGTAAGGTCTTCGACACGAAGGATCTGCTCCGCGCGGGGCAGCGTCGCCCCGCCGGCATGCGACCGCCCCGAAGGACCTTGTTCTGGCAGCACTGCGCTCATGGCGCCGCCTGCCGCTGGGGACGTCGGGCATGGCCGAGCCAGGACATCTGGCCGAACAAGCCGGCGAGGCCGTTGGGCATCGCCCAGACCACCACGATGAACAGCGTGCCGAGGCAATAGAGCCAGCTTTGCGGAAATGTCTCCGATAGATAGGATTTGAGGAAGCCGATCAGCAGCGCACCGACCACCGCGCCGGGCACCGACAGCCGGCCACCGACGGCTGCATAGATGACCATCTCGACCGAGGCGACGACCCCGATCACGCCCGGCCCGATCAAGCCGACTTGCAAGCTGTAGAACGCGCCGCCGATCGCCGACAGCAAGGCCGCCACGCCGAAGACGAAAGCCTTCATGTGCGCCGTGTTGTAGCCGCTGAAGCGCACGCGGTCCTCACGATCGCGGATCGCGATCAGGATCTTGCCGAAGCGGCTGCGTACGATCCACAGCGAGGCCAGCATCGTCAGCACCAGGGCGCCGGCCTCGATGAAGTACAGCCACCGCTTCGACGCGTCGCTGGTGATGTCCCAGCCGAGCAAGGTGCGAAAGTCGGTGATGCCGTTGGCGCCGCCGGTATCGCCTTGCTGTCCGATCACGACCACCGTCAGCGTTAGCGCCAAGGCCAGCGTCACGATCGAGAAATAGACGCCACTGACCCGCTTGCGGAAGATCGCGTACGAAAACAAATAGGCGCCCGCCGCCGGCAGGACCACGATGCCCAGGATCGTCCAGCCAAGGTGCCGGAACGGTAGCCACCAGACCGGCAGCACTTCGACACTGCTCCAGACCATGAAGTCGGGCAGCTCGGATCCCGACGCCTCGAGCTTCAGGAACATTGCCATCATGTAGCCGCCGAGGCCGAAGAAGATGCCCTGTCCGAGGCTGAGAACGCCCCCGTAACCCCAGGTCAGCACGATGCCGATCGCGACGAAGGCGAACGCCATGTACTTGCTCATCAGGTTGAGACGGAACGGGTCCAGCACCGCCGGCAGCACGACCAGGACCAGGAGCGCTACCGAGGCCAGCGCCAGCGCATCGGAGCGTCGTTGAGAATCGCGCATGGTCAGCTGCGCGAGCGCAAGGCGAACAGCCCGTTCGGGCGGAAGTACAGGGCCACGATGACCAGGAGCAGGATGGTGGCCTTCGCCATCGATCCGCTGATCAGGTACTCGAGCCAAGTTTGCGACTGTGAGATGGCGAAGCCAGACAGCGCTGTGCCGAGCAGGCTTTGCACGCCGCCGAACACCACCACGATGAACGAATCGACGATGTAGAGCTGGCCGGTGCCTGGGTTGGTCGACCCGATCATCGTGAACACACATCCAGCGATGCCAGCCAAGCCGGAGCCAAGCGCGAAGGTCAGGGCGTCGACGCGGTTGGTGTCAATCCCGACCGCCCCGGCGATGGCGCGGTTCTGCATCACTGCGCGCACCTTCAGGCCCCAGCGTGTGTGGTACAGCAGCACGTAGACGCCACTGGCGACGAGTGCCGTGAGCCCGATGATGAAGATGCGGTTCAGGGGGAGCTGGATGCCGGCGGTCGGCTCCCAGGCGCCCGCCAGCCACGTCGCGAGGGGGACGCTGACCTCTTGGGCGCCGAAAATCGAACGGTAGGCTTGCTGCAGGATCAGGCTCAAGCCCCAGGTGGCCAGCAGCGTGTCGAGGGGCCGGTTGTAGAAGTGCCGGATGAAGCCGCGCTCCAGGACGTAGCCGAAGGCGAAGGTCACCGCGAAGGCGAACGGAATCGCCACGAAAAGATAAATTCCCATCCACTCGGGCAGATGGGTCTCGAAGAACTTCGCTGCCAGGTAGGTCATGTAGGCGCCAAGCGCCATCAGTTCGCCGTGGGCCATGTTGATCACGCCCATCAGCCCGAACACGATCGCCAGGCCGATAGCCATCAGCAGCAGAATCGTGAACAGGCTGATTCCGTTGAACACCTGCATCACCGCAATATCGAGACTCATCTGGCACTCCAGGAATGACGGTGCAGCGGCGCGGTGAGTCGCCGCTGCATGGCTAAATCGTCCTAGAGTTTCGGGAACGGGTTCGGTTCGATCAGCCCGGATTCCCAGACGATGTCGAACTGGCCGTCGGCACGGGCACGACCGATGCGCACCTTCTTCGCCACGTGGTGGTTGGCCTTGATGATGACTTGGCCTTCCGGCGCGTTCAACTCGACGCCGGGCGATGCCGCGATGACCTTGTCGACGTCGAAAGACTTCGCCTTCTCGACCGCCTTCTTCCAAAGGTAGACGCAGTTGTAGGCGACTTCCATTGGATCGCCGATGACGCGGTCCGCGCCGAACTTCGCCTTGAAGGCCTTCACGAATTTCTCGTTCTCCGGCGATTTGATGCTCTGGAAATAGCCCATGCAGGCGTAGTAGCCCGCGGCGTTGTCCTTGCCGATGCCGTCTATCTCGTTTTCGGAGACGACGGTCGAAAGCAGGACTTGCTTGGTGCCGTCGAGGCCGGCGGCGCGGAGCTGCTTGTAGAACGCGACGTTCGAGCCGCCAACCACGGTGCTGTAGATGCAGTCAGGTTTGGCGGCCTTGATCTTGTTGATGATCGACGAGAACTCGGTGTGGCCGAGCGGCGCGTATTCCTCGCCGAGGACCTTGCCGCCCGCTTTGACGATCGTCGGCTTGGCGATCTTGTTGCAGGTGCGCGGATAGATGTAGTCGGAGCCGACCAGAAAGAAGGTCTTCCCTTTTTCCTTGGCCATCCAATTGATGGCTGGGATGACCGACTGGGTCGCTTCCTGGGAGGCGTAGATGACGTACTTGTCTTCCTCCTGGCCCTCGTAGTAGGTGGGGTAGTACAGCAGCCCCTTGACCTGGCTGAGGACTGGCAGCACCGCCTTGCGCGAAGCGGAGGTATAGCAGCCGATAATGGCCGCGACCTTGTCGCGTTCGATCAGCTTGCGGGCCTTCTCGGCGAAGGTCGGCCAGTCGCTGGCACCATCTTCGCTCACTGCTTCGATCTTCCTGCCCATCACGCCGCCGCTGGCGTTGATCTCGTCGATGGCCATCTTTTCGGCGTCGACCAGGGAGGCCTCGGCAATCGCGATGGTGCCGGACAGCGAGTGCAGGAGTCCGAGCTTGACCACCTCTTGAGCGTTCGCGCTGCGTGGTGCCAGTGCTCCCGCGCCTGCGACGCCCAATACGAAAGCGGATCCCCCCGTCTTTATGAATCGGCGGCGATTGAACTCGGTCATGGTCATACTCCTCGGCATGTTGTGGCTTATGCCGAAGGCTTTGCTGCCGACGGCGTTCGATGGAACGAGCAAATCCCCTTTCGCTGCCGCACCATTCCGCAGGCAAAGCTTCGCCCCGGCCGAAGTCTTGGCCTGCTGAAACGTCGGAAAGCCGACCCACGAAACGAAAAAGGGCCCGACCCGGTTTGATCCGGTTCGGGCCCTTGTTGGCCTGCACCTGACTGGCAGCTTTGGCAGTCGGCGCGAATGGGGAGACGTTGCTCGTCCTCCAACAGTTTCGGCGACGGAGGCTTGGCTGCGGAATCGGTGATTACCCGTCTCGTCCAGAGGTCCGGTGGCTCCGACATCGCGCCTCTTCAAGAGTGAGACTGAGCCAACGGGGAGCACCTTCCTTATCGGAACTCCGCCCTTGGACTTCGCGTGTCTTCACCGGGACAGCTCCTCGCATGCGGAGTCCACCGACACGGAAAGCATCCGTCTCGTACGGGAACTGCAAAGAAGATCATCAAAGGATCACCGCGAAAAAGACCATTGCAGGCAAGCCGGCGCAGACACCCAGGCCGATAAAGAAGGCGTTCAACCGAACCACCCTCAACCAACTGATCGTGGAACCGGCAGGCATCGAGCCGAAAGTCGTGAAGTCCGGGTTCCCTGCGCTGAAAATGGCGATCCTGTCGTCGGTTCATAAGAAGGGGCTGCGTGAATTCACCTTGCTCGGTCTGCCGAAGATCAGCGCTCAACATCCCGGTGAAGAAGAAGCGCTTCGGCAAGGATCGCTTATCGGCGCGGAGCGCGAGTTCGCGGCGAAGCCGGCATCCGTAAAGAGACCCGCGCCTTGAAGAAGCTAAAGGATGCCGCGCTCTAAGAGACGAGGAGGCGTGTCCCGGGGCGCGCATTCGTGAGCCGTCAGGAAAGTGATGGAAGGACGGGCCTCAGTCACGACCAGAGTCGCGGCACCGTCCGCTTTTTGGCGGTCAAACGTTCAATGCACACTTCCGCTCT
>Ga0207648_10003243_pt1 | contig 17119 bp, 17 predicted proteins | sample KBSMisM32_FD_184310 | JGI IMG/M metagenome (GOLD analysis project Ga0207648, IMG submission 184310) | Miscanthus rhizosphere microbial communities from Kellogg Biological Station, Michigan, USA - KBS Miscanthus M3-2 (SPAdes) (version 2) | ecosystem: Host-associated > Plants > Roots >...
AGCGCGCGCGAAATGGCGAGCATCTGCTGCTCCCCGCCTGACAGCGTGCCCGCCGCTTGCGTAGATCGTTCGCCCAGGATGGGAAAGCGCTCGAAAAGCCGGCGCATGTCGGCCTCGATGCCGGCCTTGTCGCGCCGCAGGTAGCACCCCATTTCCAGGTTCTCGCGCACCGTCATATAGGGAAACATACGCCTGCCCTCCGGGCAATGCGCGATGCCTAGTTCCAGCACGCGCCGTGCCGATGCCCGCGTGATGTCTTCGCCCTCAAAGACAATGCGCCCGGCGCTCGGCGCCAGCACGCCCGATATCGCTTTTAAGGTAGTGGTCTTGCCGGCGCCGTTGGCGCCTATCAAACTGACGAGCTCGCCTTTGCGCACTTCGAGGGAGAGGTCGCGCACCGCTGCCACATTGCCGTAGCGGCACTCGAGTCCCTCGATGTTAAGCACGGCTGTGCGCCTCTTTATTACGCGCGTAGCTTTCGCCGAGGTAGGCGCGTATCACCTCGGGGTCGCGCTGGATCTCGCCGGGTGTGCCGCTGGCAATGACGCGTCCCTGGGAAAGGCACACAACGCGATCGGAGACGCTCATGACCATCTTCATGTCGTGCTCGACGAGCAGCACGGTAATGCCGAGCGCGCGAATTTCCGTCAGCTTGGCCATGAAGCTTTCCGTCTCGACCGCATTCATGCCGGAAACCGGTTCGTCCAGCAGCAATAGTCTGGGCTTCGCCGCGAGCGCGACCGCGATTTCGAGCAGACGCTGTTCGCCATAAGGCAGCGCGCCGGCGAGATCGTGCGCGCGCGCGCCGAGGCCGGCGAATGCCAGGATCTCGCGCGCCTCGACTTCGAGTTGCTCTTCCTCCCGCGCGACGGCAGACAGGCCGAGGAGAATCGCGAGCGGCGTTTGGGTTGCACGCAAGTGCAGCCCGATCAGGATGTTCTCCAGCGCGCTGCGCCCGCTGAACACGCTCGTCTTCTGAAAAGTCCGCACCAGCCCCAGTTCGGCGATGCGATGCGGTTTCAGCCCGTTCAGGCGCACGCCGCCAAAAACGATCTCGCCGCCGCTCGGCGCGAGATAGCCCGTGATCGCATTGAATGCGGAGGTTTTGCCGGCGCCGTTGGGCCCGATCAACGCGAGGACTTCGCCTTCCCTGACCTCGAGGCTCAAGTCTTCGATCGCGGTCAGGCCGCCGAAACGTATCGTCAGCGCGCTAACCGTCAGCAATGGGGCAGCCGTCATGGCGTAGCCCGCGCGATGGCGGCGGCGTTGCCCCGGCGCCGCCGCCAGAAATTCTGCACGGCCGGCACGATGCCCCGGGGCAGAAAGAAAACAACCAATACCATCAGCACGCCGTAGGCGATCCACTGCAACTCGGGCGGGATCGCGAACGCGCGCAGCGTCTCGGGCATCAGCCCGAAGATGAGCCCGCCGACCACCGGGCCCGCGAGCGTGCCCTTGCCGCCGGTGATGACCATGATCACCATGGTTACAGTGTAGATAAACAGGAACACGTCCGGATCGACGATGCGGATGTAATGCGCGTACAGCGCGCCCGCCGCGCCCGCCATCGCCGCGGAGACCACGGCCGCGAGCACGAGGTAGCGCGTAACGTCGATGCCGACCGAGGTCGCGAGCGGCTCGTTTTCACGCAAGGCGATCATGGCGCGGCCGGCGCGCGAGCGCACCAGGCGACGGACAATCGCATAGCTGACGACGGCAACGCAGAGCACGAGCCAATAATTCGCGGGTTTCTTCCAGAACACATGCTCGCCCAATCCCGGCAGCCACAGCGTCAGCGGCGGAATATTGTTGAGCGCCATCGGGCCCTGCGTAAGCTCGACCCAGTTGAGCGCTATCAGGCGCACAACCTCGGCGAAGCTGATCGAAACGATAACGAAGTAAGCGCCGCGCACCTTGAAGGACAGCCGGCCGATGAACCAGCCGCACGCTCCCGACGCGATGACCGCGGCGAGCATGCCGCACCAGACGGGCTTCGGTGTAATCGCGAGTACGGTTTCCGGCGTGAGGTGCACGCTGAATCCAAGCGAAGTAAGCGCGCTCGCGTAGGCGCCGATGCCGAAAAACGCGACGTGGCCGAGCGATAACTGACCCGCGTACCCGAGCAGCAGGTTGAGACTGATGGCGGCGACTATGAAAATGCCGGTGACGACCAGCACGTGCAGCACGTACTGGTTGTTCATCCACAGCGGCAGCGAGAACAGGAACGCGAGCCACAGCGCGGTGAGAGATTTCCTCACCCGATGCGCTCCTTTTGCGCGAACAGGCCGGTCGGCTTAAAGATCAGGATCAGGATAATGAGCACAAATCCCATCGCGTCGCGATAACCCGAAGAGATGTAACCCGCACCGAGTTCCTCCGCCAGGGCAAGAATGAAGCCGCCGGCAGTCGCACCAGCGATGCTGCCCAAGCCGCCGAGGATGACGATGGCAAACGCCTTGGCGGCCGCGAGATCGCCCATGGTCGGATACGCGACAAAAACGGGGCCGAGCAACGCGCCGGCGGCCGCGGCCAGTCCGGAACCCAAAGCGAACGTGGCGGTGTGGATGGTGCCGATCTGGATACCCATGAGCGCCGCCGTATCGCGGTCCTGAAACGTGGCACGCATCGCTTTGCCGAGCCGGCTATGGTTGATGAGCGCGTATGTTGCGGCAATCAACGCGAGCGCCACGCCGAGCACGAAAACGCGTATCCACGAAACTGAAACCGTGCCGATCACCAGCGGCGCCGACGGAAACGGATTGTCGATCGACTGTGCTACCCCGGTCCAGGCGAGCTGTTCGGCGTTTTGCAGCGCGATCCACGCGCCTATCATTACCAGCATGGTGGTATCAATGTCCGCGCCGCGCAGCTTGCGCAACAGCACGAACTCGAGCGCTGCGCCCAGCGCCGCGCCCAGCACGACGGCGAGCACCAGGGCCACGAAGAAATTGGCGCCCGTGAGCATCACCAGCATGTACATCATGTACGCGCCGAACGCGTAGAGCTCGCCGTGCGTGAAATTTACGACGCGCATGATGCCGAAGATCAGCGTCAAGCCGATGCCGAGCAGCGCGTAAGTGCCGCCCAGCATCAGCGCGTTAAGACCGTGCTGAAGCAGCTGATCCAAGATTCAGACCTTCATCTCCAAAAAAAACGCGGCGTTCCCGCTGGGGAAAGCCGCGTGTCTGCGTGCGTGTTCGAATATGGAAGTCAGTTGCGCACTACTTTGCCGTTGTCGATCCTGACGACGTAAACGCTCGGGACGTTCTGCGCGCTCTCCTGGCCTGCCGGCCCCTGCTTGATGAAAGCGATGTCGCCGTTGATGCCCTTGACCTTCACGTTCCAGAGCGCCTGCTGGATCGCCTGCGGCTCGGCCTTGCCCGCCGCCTTGACGGCCTCGACGATGGTGTAGATGGCGTCCCAGCCGCGGAACCCCTCGGTCAAGCCGCCGACCGGATATTTGCGCGCATTCCATTCGGCCACGAATTTCCTGGCGACGTCGGGATTCTTGACCGCTTCCGGGAACCACGGCGTGAAAAACACCAGGTGCAGCGACCCGTTCGCGGCGTCGCCCGCCTGCTGGATCAACTGGTCTGGCGAATTCGAGCCGCCGGTGGTGATGATGCGCGCCTTCAACTGCTGCTCCTTGGCCTGCTTCAGGATGAGCGTGATCTGCTCCACGGCGGTGGTCACGAACAGGGTGTCGCCGCCCGACGCCTTGATTTTCGCGAGCTGCGCCGAGAAATCCGTCGCCTTCGGATCCATCGTTTCCATGACGCCGATCTGCACGCCCTGTCCTTTAAGCATGTCGGAAAATTCCTTCGAAGCGCCGAGGCCGAAGTCGTTGTTGGTTGCGAGGAAATCTGCCTTCTTGATTCCCATCGTCTTGGTCATCGTGCCAAACGCCCGCGCCTCCATCTCGGACGTCGGGCTAATGCGAAAGATCCACGGATTGCCCGAGGTCGTGATCTTCCCCGACGAGGACGTCTCCACCAGCATGGGCACGCCATATTCCATGAGCTTGGGCATTACCGCGAGCGTCAGGGTAGAACTCCAGGCGCCCATCATGACGGGCACCTTGTCTTTGCCGATCAATTTCTCGGCCGTCGCCACCGCCTCGGTCGGATTGGACTTGTTGTCCTCGACGACGAGCTGGATTTTCCGCCCCAGCACGCCGCCGGCTGCGTTGATCTGGTCCTCGGCGATCTTCGCACCTTGCGTCACGTAGTTGCCCGAAGCGGCGAAGGCGCCTGTCAACGGCTGCGTTACGCCAATGCGGATGGCATCCTGCGCGATGGCCGTGCCGGCGAACAGCGCTGCGCCAACAAGACAGGCGACTATGGGTGTCCAGAGTGTACGGTTCATCAGATTCTCCCTAACGGTTACGCAGAGGGTGGCCGGGCACGATCGTGTGTTCTGAATATATCTTAGCATCGAATCGGCTCTGCGCTACCCTTGGGCGCGGGGCAATAGCTCAGCTCGATCACCGCTTCGCGGGCCCGGTACCCACCGGTCGATAGTCGAACTGATGATTCATCGGTATGCTCTTGATTGGTGCGAACCTGGCACCGAATTTGTGAATGCTAAATGATAAACGATGAATGATGAATTATCAGTGCAAAAGCCGTGCTCCCGGCCCGCGACGCGATTGATTTGTCTTCCATTGCGCATCATTCATCACTCATCGCTCATCACTGTGCGCTAGCACGATGAAGCCCAGCCAGTCGCATATACACACCATACGCAACTTGCGCTACCACGTGCGGACGTGGGGCGACGTGCGTGCGCCCAAAATGTTTCTACTGCACGGCTGGATGGACGTTTCGGCGTCGTTCCAGTTCCTGGTCGATTGCTTCGCGCGCGATTGGTACGTAATCGCTCCGGACTGGCGCGGGTTCGGGCTCACCGCGTGGGCGCCCGGCGGGTACTGGTTTCCCGACTACTACGCGGACCTGGACGAGCTGCTCGAGATTTACCAGCCGGGCACGCCCGTCAATCTGGTGGCGCACAGCATGGGCGGCAACGTCGCCTGCACTTATTCCGGCCTCCGGCCGCAGCGCGTCGCCCGCCTGATCTCGCTCGAAGGCTTCGGCATGGGACGCACCAAGCCGGATGACGCGCCCGCGCGCTACGAGCGTTGGCTCAATCAATTGCGCGAGCCGCCGCAATTCAAAGCGTACGCGTCGTTCGACGCGGTGGCCGCGCGGCTCCGGAAAAACAATCCGCGGCTCAAGGAAGATATGGCGCGCTTTCTGGCCCAGCACTGGGCGAAGGAAACCGGCGACGGCACTGTCGCGCTGCGCAGCGACCCGAAGCACAAGCTCGTCAACCCGGTGCTGAATCGTCTCGAGGAACTGCTCGCGTGCTGGCGGCGCGTCACGGCGCCCGTGCTGTGGGTCTCGGGCGCGCAGTCGCGCGCGGCGGGCTGGCGGAACGACTCGCCCGCGCAACTCGCAGAACGCAAAGGCGCGTTCAAACATTTCGAAGAAGTAGTGCTCGATGACTGCGGCCACATGATGCATCACGACCAGCCCGCGCGTCTGGCCGCTGTTATCGAGCGATTTCTCGCGCCCGCGGCGTAATTCGCCGCAGTTTACCGTTCCGCGCAGCCGGGCACCCGCGCTTCTTTTGATCTAAATCAACACCGCAAGGTGCGCAGTGCCTGAGTATGTCCTCCACAGCAGGCGTCGCGCACCCCCATTTTAGAAATATTCGGTGCGCGCTCCTGCCGGTCCGCATATTCATGCCACCGAGGAGATTCATATGTCACGTCTTGCCGCTTTAGTTCTGATCGCACTGGCGTACGGTGCCGGGCTCACGCACGCGCAGCAACCCATAATCATCAAGTTCAGCCACGTCGTAGCGGTGGACACGCCCAAGGGCAAGGGCGCCGAATATTTCAAGAAGCTCGCCGAGGAGCGCACCAAGGGCAGGGTCAAAGTCGAGGTCTATCCCAACAGCTCGTTGTTCAAGGACGGCGAGGAGATGGAAGCGCTGCAGTTGGGCTCGGTGCAGATGCTCGCGCCCTCGCTGGCGAAGTTCGGCCCGCTGGGCGTCCGCGAGTTCGAGGTGTTCGATCTTCCGTACGTGTTCGACAACTTCGAAGAGCTGCACAAGGTCACCGAAGGCCCCGTCGGGGCAGCGCTCTTCAAGAAGCTGGAAAGCAAGGGGCTGATCGGCCTTGCTTACTGGGATAACGGTTTCAAAGTCATGAGCGCCAACAAACCCATCCGCGTGCCCGCCGACTACAAGGGCCTCAAGATGCGCATCCAGTCGTCGAAGGTGCTTGGCGACGAGATCAAGGCGCTCGGCGCAATTCCGCAGGTGATGGCGTTCTCCGAAGTCTACCAGGCGTTGCAGACCGGCGTGGTCGACGGCACCGAGAATCCGCCGTCGAATTTCTATACGCAAAAGATGCAGGAAGTGCAGAAATACCTCGCGCTGACCGACCACGGCGTCATCGAGTACGCGGTGATCGTCAACAAGAAGTTCTGGGACGGCCTACCGGCGGACATCCGCACGACGCTGCAGGGCGCCATGAACGATGCGACGAAGTATGCGAACGGCATCGCGAAGAAGGACAACGACGATGCGCTGGAAGCGGTGCGCAAGAGCGGCAAGACCGAGATTCTGACGCTGACACCGGAACAGAAAGCTGCAATGAAGAAAGCGCTGGTGACCGTGCATAAAGAGAACGAGTCGCGCGTCGGCAAGGACACTCTCGCCGCGGTCTACAAGGAAACCGGCTTCAAGCCTTAGTCGGCGGCGGTGCGATGTGACCGGGGCGAACAGCGCCGGGTTATGCGATGGTGGCAAAACTACCGGGGAGCGCGCCTTGAAATTTCTGAATCACCTCGAAGAGCGGCTGATCGCGTTCCTGATGGGCGCGGCGACGCTGCTCATTTTTGTCGCCGTGCTGCATCGCTACGCCGCCGGCATGGCGATACCCGGCGTGCAGGACGCGCTGCTGAAAATCGACCTGTCGTGGGCGCAGGAGCTGTGCATCTACATGTTCGTGTGGATGGCGAAGTTTGGCGCCGCCTACGGCGTGCGCACCGGTATCCACGTGGGCGTGGACGTAATGATTAACCGCCTGCCGGGCGCCACGCGCAAGGCCTACGTAATGTTCGGACTGCTGGCGGGCGCGACTTTCACTGCTATCGTCGGCACGCTGGGCGCGACCTTCACGTGGGACATCGCGCATACTAGCTCGACGTCGCCCGACCTCGAGATCCCGAAATGGATCGTCTACCTGTGCATCCCGCTCGGGTCGTACCTGATGTGCTTCCGCTTCCTGCAGGTGGCATGGCAATTCGCACGGACCGGCGAACTGCCCCACCATGATGTCGCGCATGTCGAAGGCATCGAGGCACCTGCCGACATCAACCCCTACAACCTGCCCGATAACCTGCACCCGGCGGACGCTTCCGGCGCGGGACGCAAATGAGCACCCTGGTCGCGCCGGTTCCCGCGAACGCGCCGCGCTGGCCGGCGCTGATTCCGCTGCTGCTGATCGCGATTCCGGTCGTGATGAAACTTACCGGCATGCCGCTCAACAACGCGTGGATCATTTTCGCGCTGCTGTTCGGGCTGATGCTGACCGGGATGCCGATCTCGATTTCGCTCGGGCTCACCGTGCTCACCTACCTCTTCACGATGACCACGGTGCCGATCGAATCGGTGGCGCTGAAGCTCTTCACCGGCATCGAGCGGTTCGAGATCATGGCGATCCCGTTTTTCATCCTCGCCGGCAACTTCCTGACGCATGGCGGCGTGGCGCGCCGCATGATCGCGTTCGCGTCGTCGATGGTCGGCCACTGGCATGGGGGTCTCGCGCTCGCGGGCGTGATGGCGTGCGCGCTGTTTGCCGCGGTGTCCGGCTCGAGTCCCGCGACCGTCGTCGCGATCGGGTCGATCATCCTGCCGGCGATGATCAAACAGGGGTTCCCTGCGCGCTTCGGCGCCGGAGTGATCACCACCTCAGGCGCGCTCGGCATCCTGATTCCGCCCTCCATCGTGATGGTGATGTACGCGGTCGCGACCAATACTTCGGTCGGCGCACTGTTCATCGCCGGGATCATTCCAGGGCTGGTTCTCGCGATGTTGCTCGGCTTAACGACCTGGTGGCGCGCGCGCAAGTTCAACTACCCGCGCCAGCCCGTGGCCACGTGGGGCGAGCGCCTCGCGACGTTTCGCAAGGCGATCTGGGGCCTGTTGCTGATCGTCGTCGTCATCGGCGGAATCTATTCCGGCATCTTCACGCCAACCGAGGCAGCGGCGATGAGCGCCGTCTACGCGTTTTTCGTCGCGGTGTTTGTCTACAAGGACATGACGCTGAAACAGGTGCCCAAGGTGCTGCTCGACTCGGCCAACATGTCGGCGATGCTGCTCTACATTATTACCAATGCGGTGATGTTTAGCTACCTGATGACCTCGGAGCAGATCCCGCAGGAACTCGCGGCCTGGATGCTGGACAAGGGCCTGGGCGCCGTCGCGTTCCTGCTGTTCGTGAATATCGTGCTGTTGCTCGCCGGCAACGTGATGGAACCCTCCTCGATCGTGCTGATCATGGCGCCGATAATGTTTCCGGTGGCGATGAAGCTGGGCATCGATCCGGTTCATTTCGGCATCATTATGGTCGTCAACATGGAGGTCGGCATGTGCCACCCGCCGGTCGGCCTGAACCTTTACGTGGCCTCGGGAATCGCCAGGATGGGCATCACCGAGCTCACGATCGCCGTATGGCCATGGCTGCTCACCATGCTCGTATTTCTTGTCATTGTCACTTACATGCCGATCATGTCGCTGTGGCTGCCTAAAATGCTCGGCATGATGTAAGACTTGCGGGGCGCCGCCGCCCGCCGCGGCGCGAGCAACGACTGCGCTATGATGCGCCGATGTCGTTGAGTGAACCCGCGCCCTCCGGCGGTACGCCGCCCGCGCCGTCGCAAGACGGCTTGAGCCGGCTGGGAGCCAGGCTGTTCGGCACCCGCGGCCGCCGCAATGCGACGGTGCTCACGGTCTCGCTCGCCATCGCGCTGCTTGGCTATTGGACGTACGCGGGCGTGCGCAATTCGCTGCGCGAAGTCCGCGCCGGCGGCCTGCAGACCGTGCTGGCGACCGAAGTCAGCGCGCTGCAAATCTGGGTCGACGAAAAAAAAGCCGATGCCGAACGCTGGGCCGGCGATGCTCAGGTGCGCGGTTATGTCCGGCAGCTAGTCGCGCTCGCGCGCGCCGGCGGTCCCGCCAGCCGGTTCTGCGACGCGCCGGTGCGCGTGCACCTCGCCGAAGTGCTGAAGCGGGTGCTGAAGGACGAAGGAAGCGCCACGTTCAATGTGATCGACCGCAACGGGTTGATCATCGCGAGCCAGTTTCGCGAATACTGCGGACTGCAGGTCAAGCAGGCGACTTTCCTCGCCGAGATCGCGGAAGTCTTCGAAGGCCGCACCCGCTTCATCCGCCCGTACCCCGAGCACGAGCGCATCTACAAGCCGCCCGTAATCAAGCTCGACCGCCCTCTGGTCTGGATCGAGTCACCGGTGCGCGGGCCCCAGGACGAAACCATTGCGGCGCTCGGCTTCGGCAAGTTCGCGGACCAGCAATTCTCAGCGATACTCGGCGTTGCGCGCCCCGGCAAGACCGGCGAAGTCTATGCGTTCGACGAGAGCGGCATCATGCTGTCGCAAAGCCGCTTTGTCGATGAGATCCGGGCGGCCGGCCTGATCGCGCCGGACGCCAGTCCGATGCTGAACATGCAGGTGCGCGATCCGGGCGGCGACCTGCAAGCGGGACACGTACCCGACCTTGAGCCGGCAGCGCGCCCGCTGACGCGCCTCGCCGCGATCGCAATCGCGAGCCGCGCCAAAAGCGATCCCGAAGCGCTGCGCGGCATCATTCTCGACCCTTACCGGAACTATCGCGGCATCGATGTCATCGGCGCGTGGCAATGGCTGCCCGCGTACGACATGGGCGTCGCGATCGAAATCGCCGCCGCCGAGGCGTACGCGCCGCTGCGGTATCTCAACGTGATGCTGGGACTGGTCTTCGCGCTGCTGGTCGCGATGTCGGCCGCGGCGCTCTACTCCGCGTTCTCGCTGTTGCGGCTGAAGCTGCGGGTGCGCGAGGCGCCACGGATCGGGCAGTACACGCTCGAGAAGCAGATCGGCGAGGGCGGCATGGCCACGGTGTTTCTGGCGCGCCACGCGCTGCTCAAGCGTCCGACCGCGGTGAAAATCCTCAAGCGTCATCTCGCCAACGACGAGGTCATCGCCCGCTTCGAGCGTGAGGTGCAGCTCGCAAGCCGGCTCTCGCATCCCAATACGGTCGAAATCTACGATTACGGACGCACCCGCAGCGGCGACTTTTACTACGTGATGGAATATCTCGAAGGCCTTTCATTGGCCGGGCTCGTCGCGGCGCACGGCGCGGTGCCGCCTGCCCGCGCGGTGCATATCCTGAGACAGGTCTGCGCGGCGTTGCGCGAAGTGCACGACCAGGGGCTCGTGCATCGCGACATCAAGCCCGACAACATCATGTTGTGCCGGCGCGGCGGCGAGTACGATGTCGTGAAAGTGCTGGATTTCGGCATCGTCAAGAATATCGATCATCCGGAAACGCGCGATATCACGCGCTTCGTGCACGTTCTCGGGGCGCCGCTGTATATGGCGCCGGAGCGCCTCGCAAATCCCGCCGATGTCGATGCGCGGTCGGATATTTATTCGGTCGGCGCGGTCGGTTATTACCTGCTGGCGGGGCGCGCGCTATACGAGCATACGACCGATGCCGAGCTCGCGCAGCAGATCCGCTATTCGCCGCCGCAACCTCCGTCCGCCCACTCGCCACATCCGCTGCCGCGCGAACTCGACGAGCTGATAGTCAGCTGCCTTGCCAAGGCGCGCGGCGAGCGGCCGCAAAGCGTCGCCGAGCTGCTCTCCGTGCTCGATCAGCTCGCTGCCGGCATGCCCTGGAACTCATCAGCCGCCGAATCGTGGTGGCGCGAACGCGGGCCCGCCTTCACCGCAAAAAGCAGTCCCGCCGGGGTTTGAAAACTGGACGCGCCGGGCTAAAACGGGCTTAATTGAGCTTGATCAGTGCCGGCGGAACCTCGTGGAGCATCGGTCTTGACAATAAGAAGCAGTCGGTCGTTTGCAGCCGGTTAATTGCCACGCATTCATCGAGGAGGAGTTATGAAACGTTTCATCGGCTTCATGCTGGTTGCGATTGCCTGCGCAGTCACGCCGGCACACGCGCAGGATTTCCCGAACAAGCAAGTTGTCCTGGTCGTGCCATTTGCCGCCGGCGGTCCGACCGACACGCTCGCGCGCAACCTCGGCGTGACTATGACCAACCTGCTCAAGCAACAGGTGATCGTCGACAATGCGGGCGGCGCGGGCGGGACCATCGGCATCAACAAGGTGGCCAAGGCGAAAAACGACGGCTACACCCTGCTCCTGATGCATATCGGCATGTCGACCTCGCCGGCGTTGTACCGCAAGCTGCCCTACGACACGCTGAACGACTTCGAATATATCGGCCAGGTCGCCGATGTGCCGATGACCATGCTCGGCAAAAAGGCGCTGCCGCCTAATAATTTGAAAGAATTGCTGCCATACCTGAAGGCGAACAAGGCCAAGCTCACTTACGCGAACGCGGGGCTGGGCGCCGCCTCTCATCTGTGCGGCCTGTTGTTCATGAGCCAGAACGAAATCGATTTGACCACCGTGCCCTATAAAGGCACCGCGCCGGCGATGACGGATCTCATCGGCGGGCAAGTTGATCTGATGTGCGATCAGACCACCAATACCAGCCAGCAGATCAAGGCCGGCACGGTCAAAGTCTACGGCGTGACGTCCGCGCAGCGCGTGCCCTCGCTGAAGGACGTTCCCACGCTCGCCGAGCAGGGCATGAAAGGATTCGAAGTCGTCGTGTGGCACGGGCTGTACGCGCCGAAAGGCACGCCCAAACCGGTACTGGATAAACTCGTCGCCGCGCTGCAGTCCGCAGTGCAGGACGCGCAGTTCGCGGCGCGTCTCGCCGACCTCGGCGCGGTCCCGGTGCCGGTCGCGAAAGCGAATCCCGAAGCGCTGCGCACGCACCTGCAGGCCGAAATCAAGAAATGGGACCCGATCATCAAGAAAGCGGGACAGTACGCGGACTAGTAGACCGTTTCATTCAAAAGGCCGTGGCAATGCCGCGGCCTTTTTTTGTGCAGGGCGCAGAACGGTATCGATTCTCACTCAAGGGTGCCAGTCAGGACGAAATCTCGCACCGCCATTCCTGAAGCACGGTGAACGCGCCTTCGTCATCTTTCAATCGCTCGTAGCCGCGCAATACGAGCGCCTGGTCGCCCAGCATCAGCAGTTGCGGCTCTATCAGTTCGATACCGGCGGACATTGGGCTTTCGCCCCTCAGCACCGCGACTGTATAAGGTCCCTGGCTGCCATAGTTGCAGGAATGCGTGCGAATGGTTCCGATCAACCCGGGTTCGTTGACCAAAATCTGCCACGGAATGCGGCGCCCGGCTTTCCGCATCAAACGCACTCGCCATTTCATAGCCGTGACGCATAACTGGATGGATATCCAGTATACAGAAACCGCACTGTGCAGGCACCTGAAACACGGAACGTTACGCGGCGGCCTCGAACACCTCTATCGACACATTGTTCTTGCCTGCAGACTTAACCCGGTACATGAGCTTGTCGGTAAACGAAATCATGGCGTCTTCCGAGGCGAGCACACTGTTGAAGATGCCCACTCCGACGCTGAATGTGACCGGCCAGCGATTCCCGGTCATTACCGCATCCAGCTCTCTCTTGAGCTTGCCAACTGCTGCGATGGCATGCTGCTCGCCCGTGTTGCAAAACACTATCGCAAACTCATCCCCTCCCAAACGCCCTGTCACATCGGTCTTGCGTAGATTCGCCTTCAATGTTTTTGCAACCGTTTCAAGCAACCGGTCTCCTTCCCGATGGCCGAACCGGTCGTTGACCTCCTTGAAGTTATCGCAATCCAGGTATGCGATCGAGAGCGGAATATTCTCCCGCCGGTGCCTTGCCATCTCGATGGTGAAGGCTTCGTAAAATCCCTTCTGATTGGCGAGCCCGGTGGTGTAGTCCTTGCGCGCAAAGTCCTTTTCCTGCTCGTGCTGCTTCTTCAGTTGCGCCGTAAGCGCCAATGCCACGAGGTAGGAAATCAGGCGATTCGCATTGTCGATGAAAAAATAGACCCGCTCGGAATAGGGATTCCCGAATTCGATGCCCATGATCAGCGGCGTGATGAAAGCGAGCACGGCGAACACAAAGCCCGCTGTAGTCCCGCAATTCCAGGTGACGAGCAATACTACGAACAGGTAGAACGGCGTGAAACCGAGCTCGTAGCTCGAGACGTAATCGGCAAAGACGATCAATACAAACAGCAGGACACCCAAAACCAGTGCGGCACGGGGGCCGAGCACAAAGATATTGAGTCTTGTCAGATCGACCACTGGCCCTCCCCGAAACTGGCTGCACCAACTGAGTGATCAACGACGGTGACGCGAGGATAGCACGCCGGGAGACGCGCCACGGATAAGATAAGCCGCACGAGTGTCGACCAAGCTGACTTTCTACGGGGCCACCGTTTGTCTATCGCGCTATGACGCAGTATAGTTCCCGCAGCCGGGGCAGCGGATGAGAGAAATTGCATGGCCCCGCGCATATTCTGCCGGCGTGTTTCACTTCATCGCCGGCGCAAAAACCAATACGAGGAGAAAAATATGTCCGTCACACGTAACGCCGCATTTACATTTCTTACCGGCAGCATCGTCGCGCTGGGCCTCGGCGCCTGCGCGACCACGGGTGAACCGCCGTCGATGGGCAATGCATTCTCGCTGACGTCGTCCACCTTCAAGGACGGCGCGATGCTCGCGGTCAAGAACGCCGGCAACATCAAGACCAATCCAAACTGCATCGGCGACAATGTATCGCCTCCGCTGTCGTGGTCGAACGTGCCTGAGGGCACGAAAAGTTTCGCGCTGATCATGTACGATCCGGAAGGCCGCGGCGGTCTCGGGGTCGATCACTGGACCGCCTACGGCATACCCGCGTCGACGACCGGCTTTGCCGAAGGCGAAACGAGCCAGCTTTCGAACAAGTATGTGCCGGGCAAAGGCACCGCGGGGCTCGGGCATTACCTGGGGCCGTGCACGCCGCCCGGCACCGGACTGCATCACTACACGTTCACGCTGATCGCGACCGATCTCGAGCCCAATGCGCTGCCGCCGGGTCTCACTCGCGCCGAACTCTTCGCGAAGCTGGCCGGTCACAGCAAAGGAGCCGCCGGCCTCGTCGGATTGTTCGGGCGCGCCAAGCAATAACTGCCTTAACCGCTTTTCGTATTGAAGGCCGCGGCAGCAATGCCGCGGCTTTTTTTGCAACGCGACTATCCGGCGCCGTCCTCTCCTCCGCCGTCCCCGGCGCCGAACAGCGAGCGCAGCCAGCGCCACCACGAGTACGCGGCGCCCACTCCCAGCAGCCCGGCAAAGAAGCCGAAGGCAATACGCCCGGCCATTTCGCCGGGATGAGTGGCGCTGGTCATCGCGCCGAAAGAAACCGAGCCGCTGAATGCGCGCGGCCCATCGCCGAATCCTATCCATCCGGGCACGGCCGCAAACAGGCTCAGCAATGCCGCGCCCAGAAAGTTCTTCATGTGCGGCATCGTGTCGGGCACGATCACGAGGAAGCCGGCGACGACGAACATGAATCCGCACGCGCCGATCACCCAGTGCGGCGCATGTATATCCGATTCCGACGTCGGAATTATCCCGGCGGCCACTGCGACTATCAGCGCGCCGCCGAGAAAACAGGTGGCAGCGACCGCGGCGCGCGCGGCCGGGGACAGCTTATCCGGCGTCAGCGGTTCCTCGTCATCGCGCGGAATCGGCATCGATCAGTACCGTGTCGTCATGCGAATAAGCCGGTGAGCATGTGCACAAAATTCTGAGGGCTGCGTCACCTGTGTTTGCGATGCAATGCGGCGTGCCCGGCGCAATGCAGATTGTATCGCCCTTAGCGACCGCAAATTTTTGCGCACCCAGCGTCATCATCCCGACACCGCTCGTGATGTGATAGATCTCTTCGGTCACCCGATGCAAATGCAGCGCGGTTTCGCCGCGCGCCGGCACCGTCGCTTCGGCCACGCTCTGGTTACGGTTGCCGTGCACGGACGGATGCATGAGCTCGCGGATTTGCGAACCGTCTTTCGTCACATACGGCTTGACTGAACGGTAGGAGCTGCGCATGACTCGTTTGGTCCCGACGTTGCGATAGTCTGCCATAACCAGCGGGCTGTCATGCCAGCCCGGGCATCCAGCATTTTGCGCAAGTGCTCAGGTGTGCTCCGGCGCCGCCAGCTTATTCTTCAGCGCCCGCAGGCTATCCTGCAATCCATCCATGAAGAGCTTGCGCTCGCCGCTCCAGTGCAGCGGAATACCGACAAAAACATCGCAGAAGAACGGCACGGGCAGCCATTCGCCGCGCGGCATCGATTTGCCCAGGCCGTGCATGAACACCGGCACCACGGGCACCGCAGGAAAACGCGCCGCCAGGTGCGCGATGCCGGACTTCAGTTCGCTCATTTGTTCCGGTTCGCCGCGCGACCCTTCCGGAAAAATCAACAGGGTCTCGCCCCTTGCGAGCGCGGCGTAGCAGCCGGCAAGCGGATCGCCGCTGGCGGCTGCGCGCTTGCGCTGAAGCGGGATGATCCCGATCACGTTGAGCGCAAACCAGGCGATGAACCGGTTGGCGAGGAAATAGTCGGCGGCCGCCACCGGCCGCACGCGCGGAATATTGAGCAGCGGAAACAATGTGAACAGCACCAGCGTGTCGAGATGGCTGTTGTGGTTCGCCGCGACGATCGCCGGCCCACCGCGCGGCAGCCGCGCGCGATTGCGCACGTTGAGCCCAAGCACGACGAGCACGACCGGGTAAGCGACCAGCGCCACGAACAGTATTCGCAGCAGGGGCATGTCAATAGTGAAGATAGCGGATGAAGTGAAAAAAGAGCGGCGCGGTACACGTGAGGCTGTCGAGCCGGTCGAGGATGCCGCCGTGCCCGGGCAGCAGCGTGCCGCTGTCCTTCACGCCGATGTCGCGTTTTATCGCCGAGATCGTCACGTCGCCGATGAAGCCGAATACGCCTATCAGCAGGCCTGCCGCGACCGATTCATAGCGCGTGAGCGGAGTCAGCCAGGGCGCGAGCGCCACGGCGAGCACGACGGTCGTCGCGACCCCGCCGACGAGGCCCTCCAACGTCTTGTTGGGGCTCACGGTCGGCGAGACCTTGTGGCGCCCGAACAACTTGCCCCATACATATTGCGCGACATCGTTGATCTGGGTGAGAAACACGAGGTAGAAAAGCAGCGCGTCGCCGCCGCCTGCCGGATTGCCCGCGTCGGGCAGCGCGAGCAGGTACGACATATGGCTAAGGCTGAATACCGTGGTCATCAGCCCCCAGTGCACTGTGCCGGCGGCGCGCAGAAAACCCTGGGTTTCGCCGATCAGCACCATACGCATCGGCAAAAACAGGAACACGAACACCGGGATGAAAATGATGAACATCCCGTACCACTCGATGCTGATCCAGTAATACTGAATCGGAATCGACAGGTACGCCCAGAACAGCACCCGGTGATCGGCGCGCCGGGTCGGAATCATCGACAGGTATTCCTTGAACGCAAGAAAGCTCACGAACGCGAACACCACCAGCGACACATCGTTGTCGAACGCGACCGCGAGGCAAAACACGCCGATGATCAGCCACCACGTTTTGAGCCGCAGCCGCAGTTCGGTATAGTCGCGCTGGGGATTCACGTGCGCGAGCAGCATGGCGACGATGCTTGCGATTATCAGCAGCGCAAACGCGCCGATCAGCGCGTACATGACCTGCGGCGGAAGATGGAACTTCATTTGGTGGCAAGTTCCTTCAGGCCGTTGCGCATGCGATTGACGATGGTGACGGCCGTGAGTATCGCAAGCGCCAGGATCAGAACATTCACCCAGCGGCCCGCTTCGACCCCGAGGCCGAGCGCTAGAGCGAGCGCGCCCAATACGAACGCGCGGTCGCTTTTGCCCATCGGTCCGTC
>Ga0207648_10003244_pt1 | contig 17114 bp, 16 predicted proteins | sample KBSMisM32_FD_184310 | JGI IMG/M metagenome (GOLD analysis project Ga0207648, IMG submission 184310) | Miscanthus rhizosphere microbial communities from Kellogg Biological Station, Michigan, USA - KBS Miscanthus M3-2 (SPAdes) (version 2) | ecosystem: Host-associated > Plants > Roots >...
ACTGGCGCGCCACCCGGCGGTGCTGCTCGTCGACGAGCTCGCGCACAGCAACGCCGCGGGCTCGCGCCACCCGAAGCGGTGGCAGGACATCGAGGAGCTGCGCGCGGCCGGTGTCGGCGTGGTCACGACCGTCAACGTGCAGCACCTCGAAAGCCTGAACGATGTCGTCGGCGGCATCACCGGCATCCGCGTCGCCGAGACCGTGCCGGACCACGTCTTCGACGACGCTGACGAGGTCGTGCTCGTCGACCTGCCCACCGACGAGCTGCTGCGGCGCCTGGCCGACGGCAAGGTCTACCTGCCCGAACAGGCGCAGCAGGCGGTACAGAACTTCTTCCGCAAGGGCAACCTGATGGCCTTGCGCGAACTGGCGCTGCGCCGCACCGCCGATCGCATCGACGACGATGTGCGCAGCTATCGCCGCGACCACATGGGCATCGAGAGCAAGCGGCTGTGGCAGAGCGGCGATGCGCTGCTGGTATGCGTCGGCCCCGACGCCGGCGGCGACAGGCTGGTGCGCGCGGCAAGCCGGCGCGCGAGCCGCAGCACCGCGCCGTGGCATGCCGTCCATGTCGAGACGCCGGCGCTGCGGCATCTGCCCGAGGCGCAGCGCGGCGCGGTGCTGAAGACGCTGAAGCTGGCCGAATCGCTGGGTGCGGTGACGGCGACGCTGAGCGCCGCCGATGCGGCCGGCGCCGCCGTGGCCTATGCCCGAGAGCACCATCTCGGCACCGTCGTCAGCGGCCGGCCGCAGGCGCCGTCGCGCTGGCGCAGCTGGTTCGGCCGCGAGCCGTTCGCGGCGCGGGTGACGCGCGCCGCGCCCGAGATCGAGCTGATGCTGGTCCCGACGCCGCTGCGCGGCGCAGCACGGCCGCCGCCCGGCCACGGCGCGACGGCTTCCGCCGATGCCCGTGCGCGCTGGGCCGGCCACGGCTGGGCGCTGGCGTCGAGCGCCGCGGTGGCGTTGCTGGCGACGCCGCTGGCCGGGCTGTTCGACCTTGCGAACATCGTGATGCTGTTCCTGCTCGCGGTCGTCGCGGTCGCGCTGCGCTTCGGCCGCGGCCCGGCCCTCACGGCCGCGGTGCTGAACGTGATCGCGTTCGACTTCTTCTTCGTCTCGCCGCGCTTCTCGTTCGCGGTCGGCGACGCGCAGTACCTGCTGACCTTCGGCGTGATGATGGTCGTCGGCCTGGTGGTCGGCCAGCTGACGGCGTCGCTGCGCTACCAGGCGCGCGTCGCCGGCGAGCGCGAGCAGCGCGCGCGGCGCCTGTACGAGATCGCGCGCGAGCTCGGCAAGGCGCTGACGCGGGAGCAGGTGGCGCAGATCGGCGCCCGCGCGATCGAGGCCGCCTTCCGGGCCAAGACAGGCGTGTTGCTGCCCGACGCGCACGACCGCCTCACGCTTGCGTCGGCCGGCGTCGGCGGCGTGGCGACGATCGACCCGGCGCTCGTCCAGTGGGCCTTCGACCATGCCGAGGCGGCCGGCGCCGGCACCGGCACTCTGCCGGCGGCGGCGCAGCTCTACGTTCCGCTGGTCGCGCCGATGCGCACCCGCGGCGTGATCGTCGTCGAGCCGGAGAACCCGCGGCTGCTGGCCGTGCCCGAGCAGCGCCAACTGCTCGACACCTACGCCGCGCTGATCGCGATCGCGATCGAGCGGGTGCACTTCGTCACCGTCGCGCAGGACACGCTGGTCTCGATGGAATCCGAACGCCTGCGCAACTCGCTGCTCGCCGCGCTCTCGCACGACCTGCGCACGCCGCTGACCGCGATCGCGGGCACCGCCGAGACGCTGGCACTGGCGCTCGCCCGCGAGGCCCCCGCGCACGCGTCCGATGCGCGGGCGATCACCGAGCAGGCCCAGCGCACGACGCAGCTCGTCAACAACCTGCTCGATATGGCGCGGCTGCAGGCCGGCGCGGTGACCTTGCGCTGCGACTGGCAATCGCTCGAAGAACTGGCCGGCAGCGCGCTGCGCTCGGTCGCGCCGGCGATGGCGTCGCACCGGGTGCGCATTGCGTTGCCCGAGACGCTGCCGTTGCTCTACGCCGACGGCGTGCTGATCGAACGCGTGCTGGCAAACCTGTTCGAGAATGCCGCCCGCTACACCCCGCCCGGCACGGCCGTTACGCTCAGTGCGCGCCACGAAGGTTCGCAGATCGTGGTCGACGTGGCCGACGAGGGGCCCGGCCTGCCGCCCGGCGACACCGAGACGCTGTTCGACAAGTTCAAGCGCGGCGACCGCGAATCGCACACCGCCGGCGTCGGCCTCGGCCTGGCCATCTGCCGCGCGATCGTGCAGGCGCACGGCGGCACGATCAGCGGCCACAATCAGGCGCCGCCGCAGCACGGCGCGGTGCTGCGCTGGACCCTGCCCTTTCGCTCGCCGCCGGCGCTGCCGACGCCGGCACAATGACCGGGATGAACCAACCGGCGCGTCTGCTCGTCGTCGAAGACGATCCCGCGATCCTGCGCTTCGTGCGCCAGGCGCTGGAGGCCGAGGGCCATCAGGTGTTCGAGACCGACACCGTCAAGCGCGGGCTGATCGAGGCCGGCACGCGCCGGCCCGACCTGCTGATCCTCGACCTCGGCCTGCCCGATGGCGACGGCATGGGTCTGCTGCGCGACCTGCGCGGCTGGAGCCCGCTGCCGGTGATCGTGCTGTCGGCGCGCGGCGACGAGCGCGACAAGATCGAGGCGCTCGATGCCGGCGCCGACGACTACCTCGTCAAGCCGTTCTCGGTCGGCGAACTGTCGGCACGGGTGCGTGCCGCGCTGCGCCGCCGCGACCGCTCGGCTGCGCCGGCGTCGAGCATCGTCGCGTTCGGCGACTGCGAGCTCGACCTCGCGCGCCGCCAGGTGCGCCGCGCCGGCGCGCATGTGCACCTCACGCCGGTCGAGTACAAGCTCGCGGCGGCGCTGGTCGCGCGCGAAGGCCAGGTGCTGACGCACCGGCAGCTGCTGCGCGAAGTCTGGGGGCCGGGCAGCATCGAGCACAGCCACTACCTGCGGATCTACATGGCGCATCTGCGCAAGAAGCTCGAGTTCGATCCGGCCCAGCCGATGCACTTCCTGACCGAAACCGGCGTGGGCTACCGCTTCGTCGCGCAGCCCTGAGCAGCTGCAGCGGCGACGCGTCAACGCGAACTCAGTGCGCCTCTTTCGCGTGGTTGATCGTGTACTTCGGGATCTCGATCACCACGTCCTGGTTCGACAGGATCGCCTGGCACGACAGGCGCGAGTTCGGCTCCAGGCCCCAGGCGCGGTCGAGCAGGTCTTCTTCGCTCTCGTCCATCTCGCCGAGCGAACGGAAGCCCTCGCGCACGATCACGTGGCAGGTCGTGCAGGCGCAGCTCATCTCGCAGGCATGCTCGATCTCGATGTGGTTGTCGAGCAGCGCCTCGCAGATCGACGTGCCACTCGGCGCCTCGATCTGCGTTCCCTGCGGGCAGTATTCGGCGTGCGGAAGAATCTTGATGATCGGCATGGAAAAGACTCAGACTTGATCGACACGCTTGCCGGCCAGGGCCCGGCGGATGCTGCGGTTCATGCGCTCGGCAGCGAACGCTTCGGTGCCCTTGGCGAGCGCTTCGACGGCGGCATCGATCGCGTGGTGATCGGTGCTCTCGCGGCTCGCCTGCATGGCTGACAGCAGGGCTTCGATCTCGTCGCGCTGCGCGGCGTCGAGCAGATCGCCATCGGCCGCGAGCGCCGAGCGCGTCGCCAGCAGCATGCGCTCGGCCTCGACGCGAGATTCGCGCAGGCTGCGCTCGATCATGTCCTGCTCGGCGGTGCTGAAGCTTTCGGTCAGCATGCGCGCGATCTCGTCGTCGGCCAGGCCGTAGCTGGGCTTGACCGTGATCGCCGCCTCGACACCCGAGGTTTCTTCGCGCGCCGTCACGTTCAGCAGGCCGTCGGCATCGACCTGGAAGCTCACGCGCACGCGGGCCGCGCCGGCGACCATCGGCGGGATGCCGCGCAGCTCGAAGCGCGCGAGCGAGCGGCAGTCGCTGACGACCTCGCGCTCGCCCTGCACGACATGGATCGCGATCGCGGTCTGGCCGTCCTTGAAGGTGGTGAAGTCCTGGGCCCGAGCCGTCGGGATCGTGCTGTTGCGCGGGATGATGCGCTCGACCAGCCCGCCCATCGTCTCGATGCCGAGGGACAGCGCGATCACGTCGAGCAGCAGCAGCTCGCCGGCGCCGGCGTTGCCGGCGAGCGCATTGGCCTGGATCGCCGCGCCGAGCGCAACCACTTCATCGGGGTTGAGGTTCGTCAGAGGCGGCTTGCCGAAGAAGGCACCGACCGCTTCCTGCACCATCGGCATGCGCGTCGAGCCGCCGACCATCACGACGCCCTGCACCGCCGACTTGTCGGTCTGCGCGTCGCGCAGCACCTTGCGCACACTGGCGATCGTCGTCTGCACCAGGTGGCGCGTCAGCATCGTGAGCTGGTCGCGGCTGACGACGACGGAGAGCTCGCCGGCCTCGAGCGGGCAGGCCATTGTCGTGTGGTCGACGCTCGAGAGCTTCTCCTTCGCGGCCCGCGCGGCCACGAGCACGGCGCGCTTGTCCTGCGGCGTCGTCGCTTCGAGCCGTGACTGCAGCAGGGCCCATTCGGCGAGCGCAGCGTCGAAATCGTCGCCGCCCAGGGCCGAGTCGCCGCCGGTCGCGACGACCTCGAACACGCCCGACGTCAGGCGCAGCAGCGAAATGTCGAAGGTGCCGCCGCCGAGGTCGTAGACTGCGTAGAGCCCTTCGGAGCCGTTCTCCAGGCCGTAGGCGATGGCCGCCGCGGTCGGCTCGCTGATCAGGCGCAGCACGTTCAGGCCAGCCAGCTGCGCGGCGTCTTTGGTGGCCTGGCGCTGGGCCTCGTCGAAGTAGGCCGGCACCGTGACGACGGCGCCGAAGATGTCGTCGACGAAGGTGTCTTCCGCCCGATGCCGCAGGGTCGCGAGAATCTCGGCCGAGACCTCGACCGGCGACTTGACGCCGGCCACGGTGCGCAGCTGCACCATGCCGGGCGCATCGACGAAGTCATAGGGCAGCTTGGCACGGCCCTCGATGTCGGCGATGCCGCGGCCCATGAAGCGCTTGACCGACACGATGGTGTTGCGCGGGTCGACCGCGGCCTCGGCGAGCGCGGCCGCGCCAATCTGGCGCTGGCCGTCGGGCAGGTAGCGGACCGCCGACGGCAGGATCACGCGGCCGGCCGCGTCGGGCAGGCATTCGGCGACGCCATGGCGCACCGCCGCGATCAACGAATGCGTGGTGCCGAGGTCGATGCCGACGGCGATGCGGCGCTGGTGCGGGTCGGGCGCGCCGCCGGGCTCGGAAATCTGCAGGAGGGCCATGTCAGTTCAGCCGGGCCGCCCCAGGGTGTGACGCGCTCCAAGGGCCACGAAGGAGCGACCCTTTCGGATCCTTGGGGGCAGCGAACGAAGTGAGCGTGGGGATTTCATTCGGCTATTGTCCCAGCGCTTCGAGACGCTGATCGACGTCTTGCGCAAAGCGCTCGACGAACATGAGGGCTCTGACCTGCGCCGCGGCCGCCGCGTAGTCGTGTGCATCGTCGAGGGTGTGCTGCAGCTGCGCCAGCGCGAGCGCCCGGTGCGCCGCGACCTCGTCGGCCAGCGTTTCGACCGCGGCCAGTCCCGCTGCATCATCGAGCGCCTCGCGCCATGCCATCTGCTGCATCAGGAACGCCGCGGGCATCGCGGTGTTGTGCTCGGCATCGATCGGTGTCGCGTTGAGCTCGCAAAGGTAGGCCGCGCGCTTGAGGGGATCCTTCAGGCGCCGATAGGCTTCGTTGACGCGCACCGCCCATTGCATCGCGATGCGCTGCGCCGCCGCGCCCTCGACCGCGAACCGATCCGGATGCACTTCGGCCTGCAACGCGCGCCAGCGCGCATCCAGTGCCGCGCGGTCGAGCGCGAAACGGGCCGGGATGTCGAACAGCTCGAAATCGGTGTCGGTCAGGTTCATGGCAGACAAACAAAAGGGCGCGGCCTGCGCCGCGCCCATCGATGCATCGACGATGCAGGCTATACGCGGAACGATTCGCCGCAGCCGCAGCGATCCTTCTCGCGCGGGTTGTGGAACTTGAAGCCCTCGTTCAGCCCTTCGCGGACGAAGTCGAGCTCGGTGCCGTCGAGGTACGGCAGGCTCTTCGGGTCGACGATCACCTTCACGCCATGGCCTTCGAAGATGGTGTCTTCGGGCGCGAAATCGTCTGCGTACTCCAGCTTGTAGGCCAGGCCGGAGCAGCCGGTCGTCTTCACGCCCAGGCGCACGCCCACGCCCTTGCCGCGCTTGGCCATGTAGCGCGTCACATGGCGCGCAGCAGCCTCGGTCAACGTGACGGCCATGGGCTCACGCCGCCTTCGCGACCGACGCGGTCTTGGCCTTGTAGTCGCTCACCGCCGCCTTGATCGCGTCCTCGGCGAGGATCGAGCAGTGGATCTTCACCGGCGGCAGAGCGAGCTCCTCGGCGATGTGCGTGTTTTTGATCGTGAGCGCCTCGTCGAGCGACTTGCCCTTGACCCATTCGGTCACGAGCGAGCTCGACGCGATCGCCGAGCCGCAGCCGTAGGTCTTGAACTTGGCGTCCTCGATCAGCCCGGTCGCCGGATTGACCTTGATCTGCAGCTTCATCACGTCGCCGCACGCCGGTGCGCCGACCATGCCGGTGCCCACGGTGTCGTCGCCCTTGTCGAACGAGCCGACGTTGCGCGGGTGTTCATAGTGTTCAACGACTTTTTCGCTGTATGCCATCTCGTACTCCTGGTCTGATTCGGTTCAGTGCGCAGCCCACTGGATCGTGCTGATGTCGATGCCGTCCTGGTGCATTTCCCAGAGCGGCGAGAGTTCGCGCAGCTTGGCGACGCGGTCCTTCAGGGTCGTCACGACGTAGTCAATCTCCTCGATGGTCGTGAAGCGGCCGATCGTCATGCGCAAGCTCGAATGCGCGAGCTCGTCGCTGCGGCCGAGCGCGCGCAGCACATAGCTGGGCTCGAGGCTGGCCGACGTGCAGGCCGACCCCGACGACACCGCGATGCCCTTGATGCCCATGATCAGCGACTCGCCTTCGACGAAGTTGAAGCTCATGTTGACGTTGTGCGGCACGCGCTGCTCGGGGTGGCCGTTCAGGAAGGTCTGCTCGATGTCGGACAAGCCGTTGATCAGGCGCTGGTGCAGCATCCGGATGCGTTCGTTGTCGGTGTGCATCTCGGCCTTCGCGATCGCGTACGCCTCACCCATGCCGACGATCTGGTGCGTCGGCAGGGTGCCCGAGCGCATGCCGCGCTCATGGCCGCCGCCGTGCATCTGCGCCTCGATGCGAACCCGCGGCTTGCGGCGCACGTACAAGGCGCCGATGCCCTTCGGGCCGTAGGTCTTGTGCGACGCCAGGCTCATCAGGTCGACCGGCAGCTGGCCCAGATCGATGTCGACCTTGCCGGTGGCCTGCGCCGCGTCGACGTGGAAGATGATCCCGCGCTCGCGGCACATCTTGCCAATCGCCGCGATGTCCTGGATCACGCCGATCTCGTTGTTGACGAACAGCACCGAGACCAGGATCGTGTCGGGCCGCAACGCTGACTGCAATGCGGCCAGGTCGACGAGGCCATCGGGCTGGACGTCGAGGTAGCTCACCTCGAAACCCTGGCGCTCGAGCTCTCGCATCGTGTCGAGCACCGCCTTGTGTTCGGTCTTCAGCGTGATCAGGTGCTTGCCGCGCGTCTTGTAGAACTGCGCCGCGCCCTTCAACGCGAGATTGATCGACTCGGTCGCACCCGACGTCCAGACGATCTCGCGCGGATCGGCGCCGACCAGCGCCGCGACTTGCTCGCGCGCTTTTTCGACCGCGGCCTCGGCCTCCCAGCCCCAGGCATGGCTGCGCGAAGCCGGGTTGCCGAAGTGCTCGCGCAGCCAGGGGATCATCGCGTCGACGACGCGCTGGTCCACAGGCGTCGTCGCGCCGTAATCCATGTAGATCGGGAAGTGCGGGGTCATGTCCATGGGCAGGTCGCCGCGGCGATGCGCCGCGGCTGTCGAAAGAGAGTTACTTCGGAAAAGCGGCGCAACGATCCGTCGGAATTGCGGTCACTTCGAGAACGCCGCACCGAGTGCGAACACGGAGTTCGGCGCGGTGATCTTGATCGGCTTGACCACCGGCTGCGTCGAGATCGCGCGCTTCACCGGGTGCTCCTCGATCGAGACGCCCTTGGCAATCTGCTCGTCGACCAGCTTGCGCAGCGACACCGAGTCGAGGAACTCGATCATCTTCGAGTTCAGGCTTGTCCAGAGGTCGTGCGTCATGCAGCGACCGGTGTCGTCGCCCATGCAGTTCTCCTTGCCAGAGCAACCGGTGGCGTCGATCGGCTCGTCGACCGCGACGATGATGTCGGCCACCGTGATCTCTTCGGCCTTGCGGCCGAGCGAATAGCCGCCGCCCGGGCCACGGGTGCTCTCGACGAGCTCGTGGCGGCGCAGCTTGCCGAACAGCTGCTCCAGGTACGACAGCGAAATCTGCTGGCGCCCACTGATCGCTGCCAGGGCCACGGGCCCGGTGTGCTCGCGCAGGGCGAGGTCGATCATGGCGGTCACCGCGAAACGGCCCTTGGTGGTCAGACGCATTGAATTCTCCTAAGCCTGTGTCGGCAGTTCAGCTGTGAAAAACGCAGCTTCGTTTGGACCGGCGAATGCGGATCGAGGCGGGAAAACCCGCGCCCTATCCCGAGTAGATTCGTCAAGTATAGCGGAAGCTGACAAATTTGGTCGGCATTGGGCCGGGAAGTTCCCTGGCGCGGCCCGGAAATACCGGGCGTCGTGGTGCACTGGGTGTGATTCAACCGGGACTTCGCGTCCCCGGATTCGGGTCGACCGGAACGATATTGTCGGTGCCCGCTGCGCCGAAGGCCTGTTCGCGCAGGTGCGCGAGCTGGTCGCGCACGCGTGCCGCCTTCTCGAACTCGAGATTGCGCGCATGGTCGAGCATCTGCTTTTCGAGCAGCTTGATGCGCTTGCCCAGATCCTTTTCGCTCAATGTCTCGATCGCCGCGGACTCGTTCGCCGCCTTCAGATCGTCCTTGGCGCCCTTTTCGCTGTAGACGCCGTCGATCAGGTCGCGCACCCTCTTGACCACGCTGCGCGGCGTGATGCCTTCGGCGGTGTTGTGCGCGATCTGCTTCGTGCGGCGGCGCTCGGTCTCGTCGATCGCCCTGCGCATCGAGTCGGTGACCTTGTCGGCATACAGGATCGCCCGGCCATTGATATTGCGGGCGGCCCGGCCGATGGTCTGTATCAGGCTGCGCTCGGAGCGCAGAAAGCCTTCCTTGTCGGCATCGAGGATCGCGACCAGCGAGACCTCCGGGATGTCCAGGCCCTCGCGCAGCAGGTTGATGCCGACCAGCACATCGAAGGTGCCCAGGCGCAGGTCGCGCAGGATCTCGACGCGCTCGACGGTGTCGACATCGCTGTGCAGGTAGCGCACCTTGACGCCGTTGTCACTCAGGTAGTCGGTCAGCTGCTCGGCCATGCGCTTGGTCAGGGTCGTGATCAGCACGCGCTCGTGGCGCTCGACGCGGTCACGGATCTCCTGCAGCACGTCGTCGACCTGGTTCGTCGCCGGACGCACCTCGACGGCCGGATCGACCAGCCCGGTCGGGCGCACCAGCTGCTCGACGACCTGCCCGGCGGTCTGCTGTTCGTAGGCCGCCGGTGTGGCCGAGATGTACATCACCTGGCGCATCTTCTTCTCGAACTCCTCGAATTTCAGCGGCCGGTTGTCGAGCGCGCTCGGCAGCCGGAAGCCGTAGTCGACCAGGGTCGTCTTGCGCGCCCGATCGCCGTTGTACATGCCGCCGAACTGGCCGATCAGCACATGCGATTCATCGAGGAACATCAGCGCGTCGGCCGGCAGGTAGTCGACCAGGGTCGGCGGCGGATCGCCCGGCATCGCGCCCGACAGATGGCGGGTGTAGTTCTCGATGCCCTTGCAGTGCCCGACCTCCTGCAGCATCTCGAGGTCGAAGCGGGTGCGCTGCTCGAGCCGCTGCGCCTCGACCAGCTTGCCCTGCTTGACCAGCTCGTCGAGCCGCTCGCGCAGCTCGGCCTTGATCGTGTCGATCGCGACCACGACGCGCTCGCGCGGCGTCACGTAGTGGCTGCTCGGGTAGACCGTGAAGCGCGGGATCTTCTGGCGGATGCGGCCGGTCAGCGGGTCGAACAGCTGCAGCGATTCGACCTCGTCGTCGAACAGCTCGATGCGGATCGCCAGCTCCGAGTGCTCGGCCGGGAACACGTCGATCGTGTCGCCGCGCACGCGGAACGTGCCGCGCGAGAAATCGACCTCGTTGCGCGTGTACTGCATGCGGATCAGCTGCGCGATGACGTCGCGCTGGCCGAGCTTGTCCTTGGTGCGCAGGGTCATCACCATCTGGTGATAGTCGCTCGGGTTGCCGATGCCGTAGATCGCCGAGACGCTGGCGACGATGACCACGTCGCGCCGCTCGAGCAGGCTCTTGGTCGCCGACAAGCGCATCTGCTCGATGTGCTCGTTGATCGAGCTGTCCTTCTCAATGAACAGGTCGCGCTGCGGGACGTAGGCCTCGGGCTGGTAGTAGTCGTAGTAGCTGACGAAGTACTCGACCGCGTTGCGCGGGAAGAACTCGCGGAACTCGCTGTACAGCTGCGCCGCCAGCGTCTTGTTGGGCGCAAACACGATCGCCGGCCGGCCCATCTGCGCGATCACGTTGGCCATCGTGAAGGTCTTGCCCGAGCCGGTCACGCCCAGCAGGGTCTGGAAGCTCAGGCCGTCGTGCAGGCCCTCGACCAGCTGGGCGATCGCCGTCGGCTGGTCGCCGGCGGGCGGATAGGGCTGGAACAGCTGGAACGGCGAGTCGGGGTAGCCGACGAACTCGCCCGCGGCTTCGGGCGCGGACGGGTCGGTTGGCTGGGCGTCGGCGCTAGCGGCCGACCTGAGTTCGGACATCTCGGCCATGGCAGATAAAATCTCCGGGTTATCCCGCCTCGCCGGCTTGCAAGGCAACCGCGCACGTTAACGGATTTGTTGGCGGCGTTCTACTGACAAGGATTGACGATGTCTTCACTCTTCGCCGCCGTCGAGATGGCGCCCCGCGACCCGATCCTGGGCCTGAACGAGCAGTTCAATGCCGACCCGAACCCGGCCAAGGTGAACCTCGGCGTCGGCGTGTACTTCGACGACAACGGCAAGCTGCCGCTGCTGCAGTGCGTGCAGGAAGCCGAGAAGATGATGATGGAAGCGCCAAAGGCAAGAGGCTACCTCCCGATCGACGGCATCGCCGCATACGACAAAGCGGTGCAGGGCCTGGTGTTCGGCGCCGACAGCGCGGCCGTCAAGGCCGGCCGAATCGCGACCGTGCAGGCGCTGGGCGGCACCGGCGGGCTGAAGATCGGCGCCGACCTGCTCAAGCGCATGGCGCCCGATGCCCAGGTGCTGATCAGCGACCCGAGCTGGGAGAACCACCGCGCGCTGTTCGAGAGCGCCGGCTTCGAGGTCGGCCAGTACCCCTACTACGACGCCGCCAAGCGCGACACCGAAGGCGGCATCGATTTCGCTGGCATGCTCGGCGCATTGAACAGCGCCGCCGCCGGCACGATCGTCGTGCTGCATGCCTGCTGCCACAACCCGACCGGCTACGACATCACGCTCGACCAGTGGGCGCAGGTGATCGCTGCGGTCAAGTCGCGCAGCTTGGTGCCGTTTCTCGACATGGCCTACCAGGGCTTCGGCGAGGGCATCGCCGAAGACGGCGCGGTGGTCGGGTTGTTCATGGCCGCCGGGCTGGATTACTTCGTCGCGACCAGCTTTTCGAAGAGCTTCTCGCTCTACGGCGAGCGTGTCGGTGCGCTCAGCGTCGTCTGCGAATCCAAGGACGAAGCCGATCGCGTGCTGAGCCAGCTCAAGCGCGTGATCCGCACCAACTACTCCAACCCGCCGACGCACGGCGCGCAGGTCGTCGCCACCGTGTTGACCACGCCGGCGTTGCGCGCGCTGTGGGAACAGGAGCTCGCCGGCATGCGGGTGCGCATCAAGGAGATGCGCGTCGCGCTGCAGGCGAAGCTCGCGGTCGCCGGCCTCACGCAGGACATGAGCTTCATCACGCGCCAGAAGGGCATGTTCAGCTACTCGGGGCTGTCGAAGGCGCAGATGCAGCGCCTGCGCAGTGAATTCGGCATCTACGGGGTCGACTCCGGCCGCATCTGCGTGGCCGCGCTGAACACCCACAACATCGATGCCACCGTCGCCGCGATTGTCGCGGTCTCGCGCTGAATTCCGATAAAAATGATCGCTTGAATCAGATCTGGGCAATAGAGCACGCGCAAATGACGCCGCGTGTTTCATGCTGCGACTAGAATGCTGCGTTGCACAAGACCGTTGACGCAGGCCTCCGGCCGCGCGCTGATTCACCTTACCGGGTTCCGCCATGCTCTATCAGCTCTATGAAACCCAGCGTGCATTGCTGAGCCCGTTCGCCGAGTTCGCGAGCGCGACCTCGAAGCTGTACAACCACCCGCTGTCGCCGTTTGCGCACACGCCGGGCGCCCAGCGCGTCTCGGCGGGGCTCGACCTGATGCACCGGTTGTCGAAAGAATACGAGAAGCCCGAGTTCGGCATCACCTCGGCCAAGGTCGACGGCGTCGATGTCGCGGTGCAGGAGCAGGTCGCGGTCACCAAGCCCTTCTGCCGGCTGCTGCGCTTCAAGCGCTTCACCGACAACGTCGGCGTGCTCACGCGCCTGAAGGGCCAGCCGACGGTGCTCGTGGTGGCACCGCTGTCGGGCCACCATTCCACCCTGTTGCGCGAGACGGTGCGCGAGTTGCTGAAGGACCACAAGGTCTTCATCACCGACTGGACCGACGCGCGCATGGTGCCGCTCGATGCGGGCCCGTTCCATCTCGACGACTACATCGCCTACGTGCAGGAATTCATCCGCCACATCGGCCCCGAGGCCAATGTGATCTCGGTGTGTCAGCCGACCGTTCCGGTGTTGGCGGCGATCTCGCTGATGGCCAGTGCCGGCGAGCCGACCCCGCGCACGATGACGATGATGGGCGGCCCGATCGACGCACGGCGCAGCCCGACCGCCGTCAACAATCTCGCGACCAACAAGCCGTTCGAATGGTTCGAGAACAACGTGATCTACCGCGTGCCCACGAACTTCCCCGGCAGCGGGCGCGCGGTCTACCCCGGCTTTCTGCAACACACCGGATTCGTCGCGATGAACCCGGACCGGCACCTGAGCTCGCACTACGACTACTTCCTCGACCTGGTGCGCGGCGACGATGACAGCGCCGAATTCCACCGCGGGTTCTACGACGAGTACAACGCCGTGCTCGACATGCCGGCCGAGTACTACCTCGACACGATCAAGGTGGTGTTCCAGGATTTCGCGCTTGTCAACGGCACCTGGATGGTCCGCGGCCAACTGGTGCGCCCGCAAGACATCACGACGCCGGCGCTGCTGACGATCGAAGGCGAGCTCGACGACATCTCGGGCGCCGGCCAGACCCGCGCCGCGCACGACCTGTGCACCGGCATCCCGAAGCACCGCCAATTTCACTACGACGCGGTCGGCGCCGGCCACTACGGCATCTTCTCGGGCCGCCGCTGGCGCGAGAAGATCTATCCGAAGGTGCGCGAGTTCATCGCCAGCCACCAGCCGGCTGCAGGCGCGCGCGTGAGCACCCCCGCCGTCAAGGCGAACGGAGGTGCGGCACCGAAGGCCAGCGTCGGCGTGCCCGCGAAGAAGGCGGCACGCAAGCCGAAGTGAACGCGGTAGCGATTCGTACGACGTACGCGCTCGCCGACGCGCTGGACGCTGCGCTGCCGCAGACCCAGTGCACGCGCTGCGGCTATCCCGATTGCGCCGCGTACGCCGCGGCCATCGCAGGCGGCGACGCCGCGATCAACCAATGCCCGCCGGGCGGCGCTGAAGGCATCCGGCGTCTGGCGGCCCTCACCGGCCGCGCCGTGCTGGCGCTGAACCCGGCCAACGGCATCGAAGCGCCGCGCCGGGTCGCGGTCATCGCCGAGGCCGACTGCATCGGCTGCACTCTCTGCCTGAAGGCCTGCCCGGTCGACTGCATCGTCGGCGGGCCGAAGGCCATGCACACGGTGATCGAGGCCGAGTGCACCGGCTGCGAGCTGTGCATCCCGGCCTGCCCGGTCGACTGCATCGCGTTGCGGCCGGTCGACGGCGACGATGTCGGCGCAGATGGCGGCACCGGCTGGGCCGGCTGGAGCACCGCCCGGGCGCAGCAGGCGCGCGCCCGCTATGCCTGGCACCGCGAACGCCGGCGGCGCGACGACACCGAGCAGATGCAGCGCCTGGCCGCACTCACGGCTCAACGCGTGGCCTGAGCCGACGGAGCAAAGCACCTATGCAATTGTGCAGCGCAGTCGGCTCGCTCAGAGGCCACACGAAGGTCGAGGGGCGAAAGCCTCGTGCCTCTGAGCGCACCAGGCCGCCATGAAGACGCAGGACATTGCCCCGTTCTTCGCGACGCTGCAGGCCGCCAATCCCCAACCCGAGACCGAGCTCGAATACACCAGCGTGTTCGAACTGCTGGCCGCGGTGCTGCTGTCGGCACAGGCGACCGATGTGGGGGTGAACAAGGCGACGCGGCGCCTGTTCGCGATCGCCGGCACGCCGCAACGCATCGTCGCGCTCGGCCTGCCGGCGCTGACCGAGCACCTCCGCACGATCGGCCTGTACCGGACCAAGGCACAGAACCTGATGCAGACCTGCCGTCTGCTGATCGATCGCCACGGCGGCCAGGTGCCGCGCAGCCGCGAAGCGCTCGAAGCACTGCCCGGCGTCGGGCGAAAGACCGCCAGCGTGGTGCTCAACGTGGCGTTCGGCGAGGCGGCGATGGCGGTCGACACGCACATCTTCCGCGTCGCCAACCGCACCGGGCTCGCGCCGGGCCGCACGCCGCTCGCCGTCGAAACCGGCTTGCTCGCGCGTGTGCCGCCCCAGTACCTGGTCGACGCGCACCACTGGCTGATCCTGCATGGGCGCTACGTCTGCCAGGCACGCCGGCCGCTGTGCGAGCGATGTGCGGTGACCCGTTGGTGCGACGCCTATCCGGCGATCACGCGCGATGGCGCGCCCGCAACACCGGGCACGCCGACGCCGCGCCGACGCCCCCGGGCGACGGATCCCACCACATAATCCGGTGCATGCCGGATCAATCGGAACTGCAGCTGATCTCGGGCCGACTCGAACGCGGCGAGATCGACAGTGCGCAATACCTCGATCAGCTGATGCGCTTCGTGGCAGGGCAGATCGGCTGTTCACGCGCCGGGTTGCGGGTCTTCGTCGACACCCCGCAGGCGCGCACCTCGCGCTGCGTCGCGATGTACGACGCGGCGCTGGACCGCATGGTCCCCGCCGCCGACATCGTCTACGCCGGCGGTGACCTGTATTTCGAACACCTGCAGCAGGCCGGCAACGTGACCGTCTCCGATGCCTTGAACGAGCCGGTCACGGCCGGCGCGCTGCGCAACTACCTGGTCGCGGTGCACGCCGTCTCGGTGATGGACATGAGCTTCTCGGTCAACGGCGTGCTGTTCGGCACCTTCAGCTGCGAGCAGACCGGCACACCGGTCGACTGGTCGCAGCGCCAGCTCCAGGTGCTGCGCAAGATCGCCTCGCGCGCCAGCCTGACCCTGATGCATCTGGTCAGCATGGCCGTCGACACCACACCCGGCGCGCTCTGGGAAACCAGCACGCCGAACCGGCTCGCGACGATGCCGATGCCGCTGGATCCGGCCGACCACTGAAGCGCGCCGCCCAAGCGGTTCAGAGCTTCGGGATGCGGATGCGGCTGACCATCAGCGAGCCCGACGCAGCAAACATCAGCACCAGCGGATGCAGGCGGAAGCCCGCGATCTCGATGACGCCGAACCACAGCCGGTCGTCGAGCGCGCCTTGTGCCGCGGCGGCCGCAAGCACCGCGACCAGCGCCAGCGAGGTCGGGATCGGCGTGCCCTCGAAGTACTTGACCTTGTCGCCGCCTTCGGAGAGCTTCTCCGCGGTGACGTTGTAGCGCGCCAGGCGCGACACGCCGCAGGCGACGAAGAACACCAGCACGACGCGGTCGTACAAGCCCTGCATGCCGCAGCCATAGGCGATGGCCGCCGGCGCAACGCCGAACGAGATCACATCGGCCAATGAATCGAGTTCGCGCCCCATCGCCGAGCTGCGCTGGCGCCAGCGCGCGATGCGGCCGTCGAGCACGTCGAACACCAGCGCCACCGGGACCAGTGCGCAGGCGAAGTAGAGATGCAGCACGTCGCGGTTCTGCAGGTAGGTCATGACCGAGAACAGGGCGCCGACGCCGCAGAACGAATTGGCCAACGTGAACCAGTCCGCAAGGTGGAACTCGCGGATCATCGAGAAGGGCTTGGGTCGATTCATGTCGCCAGAATAGACCAGCCGCGCCGGATGCGGCGGGGCGCGCTCATTCGTCGAGTTCGGGCACGGTGACCCAGTGGCGCCCGACGCGCTCGATGCGGATCGCCCCGCCGAAGACGTCGGCCAGCGCGGCGTGCACCGCGGCGTCGTCGCGCGCCCCTTCGCAGCGCAACCGGCCCCGATCCATCACGACGACACGGTCGGCCAGCAGCGCCAGCGACAGGTCGTGCAGCACGCTGACCACCGTGCGGCCGCCGCGCGCCTGGCGTTGCAGCAGGCGCACCAGCGCGATCTGGTGCGGCGGATCGAGGTGCGTCGTCGGTTCGTCCAGCAACAGGATCGGCGCCCTCACCGCCAGCGCGCGCGCGAGCAGAACGCGCTGGCGCTCGCCGCCCGAGAGTTCGTGCAGACGGCGCTGCTGCCACGCGCTGCACTCGGTGTCGGTCATCGCGTCGTCGACGGCGGCTTCGTCGGCCGGCCCCGGCGCGGTGAACAGGCCGAGGTGCGGCAGCCGGCCGAGTTGCACGACCCCTGGAGGTGCGGCGCCGAACCGTGTTCGCGCGGACTCCGAGCGCTCGCAACGCGAGCGCGAGTACGACCACGGCCTGACGAACGAGTGAACTCGCCGATTCATTCACTTCGCGTCACG
>Ga0207648_10003245_pt1 | contig 17109 bp, 14 predicted proteins | sample KBSMisM32_FD_184310 | JGI IMG/M metagenome (GOLD analysis project Ga0207648, IMG submission 184310) | Miscanthus rhizosphere microbial communities from Kellogg Biological Station, Michigan, USA - KBS Miscanthus M3-2 (SPAdes) (version 2) | ecosystem: Host-associated > Plants > Roots >...
CGGTGTCCAGCTTGACAGCGCGTTCGCCGAGCAGGTCGTCCTGCCAGTCACGAATGTGTGGCACCACTGGCCGGGCATCCCGGAAGAGGTCGCCGCGATCTTCGATCCGTTCGGGAACGCGGTCCACACCGCGCTCGAGTTCCCGGTCCTCGGCGAGGACATCCTGGTCGTCGGTGCCGGGCCGATCGGGCTCATGGCGACCGGCGTCGCACGGCATGCCGGTGCCAGGTTCATCGTGGTCAGCGAACCGAACGAGGTCCGCCGCGATCTGGCGATGATCATGGGTGCGACGTTGGTCGTCGATCCGCGGAAAAGCAGCCTGAAGGACGCGCAACGGGACCTCGGGATGGTCGAAGGCTTCGACGTGGTCTTCGAGATGTCGGGCAACGCGGGCGCGCTCCGAGACGCGCTCGCGAACATGGCCCATGGTGCGGGGATGGCGATCCTCGGCATCCCGACCGACGAGATCGAGATCGATGTCAGTCACGTCGTCTTCGATCAGTTACGCCTTCACGGCATCTATGGTCGGGAGATGTATGAGACCTGGTACAAGATGTCGGTGATGCTCAAGTCGGGGCTCGACATCAGCCCCGTCATCACGCACCGCTTCGACTACCGAGACCACGAGGCGGCGTTCACCGCCGCACGTACCGGCTCCTCCGGCAAAGTGGTGATGGACTGGACAAGCTGACATGACGACGATGCCCGCCCCTCCATCCCTGGACGAATGACGAGATGACGACGACGCCACGCAAGGACCCACTGGCGCACCTCGACGACGAGGTCGCGGCGCTCAAGGAACGCCACCTGTATCGGGCGCTCCGGGTGATGTCGTCCGCCCAGGGGCCGATCGTCTCGGTCGACGAGAAGCGTCTCATCAGCCTCTCCTCGAACGACTACCTTGGCCTCACCCACCATCCGCGACTCCGCGACGCGGCCCTCGCCGCCGTCCGCGACTTCGGGGTCGGGTCGGGTGCGGTCCGGACCATCGCCGGGACGATGTCGATGCACGAGGCCCTCGAGGCGGAGCTCGCCGAGTTCAAGGGCACCGCGGCGGTGTTGACGTTCCAGTCCGGGTTCACGGCCAACACCGGTGTGATCCCGACCATCACCGGCGAGACGGATCTCATCGTCAGCGACAGCCTCAATCACGCGTCGATCATCGACGGGATGCGCCTCTCGAAGGCGCCGCGGAAGGTCTACCCGCACGCGGATGTCGAGGCGCTAAAAGGCGTCCTGGCGGAGGCCGTCGAGAACGGCCGCGACGGGAGCGGCGAACCGTACCGATCCATCCTCGTCGTCACCGACGGCGTGTTCTCGATGGACGGCGACATCGCACCGCTGCCCGGCATCGTCGAAGCGGCCGAGGCGGTCGGTGCGGCGGTGTTCGTGGACGATGCACACGCGTCCGGCGTCCTGGGTCGCGACGGGCGTGGCAGCGTCGATCATTTCGGACTTCACGGACGCGTCGCCATCCAGGTCGGGACGTTGAGCAAGGCGGTCGGGGCGCTCGGCGGCTACGTCGCCGGAAGCGTGGCGTTGCGCGAGATCCTCACCCAGCGTGCACGCCCGTTCCTCTTCTCCACCTCGCACCCGCCTGCCGTCGTCGCGGCGTGCCGCGAGGCGATCAAGGTGATGCAGGAGGAGCCAGAGCTCCTTGAGCGCCTGTGGACGAACACGCGGCGCTTCAAGTCGGAGCTCGGACGGCTCGGCTTCGATACCGGCCGGTCCGAGACGCCGATCACACCGGTCATGATGGGCGACCCGGAGACCGCGATGCGGTTCAGCGATCAGTTGATGGGCGAGGGCGTGTTCGCCCAGCCGGTCGTGTTCCCGACCGTCGCGCTCGATCTGGCTCGGATCCGCACGATCGTCACGGCTGCTCACACCGACGAGCAATTGGACCGCGCACTGGAGGCGTTCTCCACGGTCGGGCGCGAGCTGGGTGTGATCTCGGGATGAGCCAGCTGCCGGGGGAAGGGCGATGAACGATCGCCAGGCACGTGATCTGCCACTCGACGCGCATCTGCACACGAACCTGTCGCCCGACAGCGAGGTGCAGATCGATACCTTCGCATCACAGGCTGTCGAACGCGGGATCCCCGAGATCGCGATCACCGACCACGTCGACTTCGAGCCCGGCGCGCCCGCCTACCGATACGTGTCGTTCGCGGATCGGGAGCGTAGCGTCCGCGAGGCGGCGGATCGGTGGGCCGAGCGTGGCCTGGCCATCCGCTTCGGCGTCGAGGTCACCTGGGACAGCCGATGGGCCGACGACATCCGCGACCATCTGGCAACGCACGCGTACGACTTCACGATCGGGTCGGTCCACGTCTACGGCGGCTCGCCGTATGAGGCGTCCAATGTCGGGCGCTGGGTCGCCGGGCGGTCGCTCGCGGAGATCATGGAGCCCTACTTCTCCGAGGTCGAGCGTGCGATCCGCAGCGGCCTCTTCGATGCGATCGGCCACCTCGATGTCGTCAAGCGCTATCTCGCGCCGCACGTGACCGCAGCCGACCTCGGCCGGGCTCCGGAGCTCTACGAACCGCTCCTGCAGGCGCTGGTCGAAGGCGGCACCGCGCTCGAGATCAACACGAGCGGGTTGCGGCAGGAGGCCAAGGAGATCTACCCGCCGGCCCATATCGTGGCGCGGTTCCGCGAGCTTGGCGGGGAGCGGATCACGATCGGCTCTGACGCCCATCGTGCCGACACGTTCGCGTGGGCCCTCGACGATGGCTACAGCGTCGCGTCCGACGCCGGATTCGACACGCTCACCTTCCGACGCGGAGGAAGTTCGGTGGTGGTGCCGATGGCCACCACGCCTAACGCGGTCGCGGGACGTTCGTTGTGAGTCTCGACGAGACCGCGATCGAGCGGCTGGTACAAGAGGCGCGATCGGGGGACGCCTGGGCGTTCGGACTTCTGTTCGATCACTACCACCTGCCGGTCTATCGCTACATCGCCAGCCGCGTCCATCGCCCGTCGGACGCGGAGGACCTGACGCAGCTCGTCTTCGTCAAGGCCCTGGAAGCCCTGCCGCGGTACGAAGCGCGGGGCATCCCATTCGGGGGCTGGCTCTTCCGGCTGGCCAGGAACACCGTCATCGATCACGTCCGAACGCGACACGAGCACGTGGACCTCGAGTCCGCGAGTCATCAACCAGGCGTCGAGGCCGGGCCGGATGAGGTCACGGTCGCCCGCCAGGAGCTCGACGAAGTGGCCGCCGCGCTCGCGGCGCTGACGGACGAACAACGCGACGCCATCGCGCTGCGGTTCTTCGCCGGCCTGTCGGCACGCGAAGCCGCAGAGGTGATGGGCAAACAGGAAGGGACGATCCGCGGGCTCCAGTTCCGGGCGATCGCGGCGCTTCGCCGCCAGCTTCGGATCGATGAGCCCGATGTCGAGGGCGGTGTGGACGCCGCGAGCGACGGGCGGGTCGGTCGATGAGCAACGAGATGATCGATCTAGCGGCGGGGGATGTACGGCTTCGGCGGCGCCTTGAGGCGTACGCCGACCTTCGCCTGACGCCTGACCTCACGGCGACGTCGCGCATGCGAGCGCGGGTCCTGGCACATGCGCATCGGCGGGCCGACCTCGTGCGGGCCGATGCGGCCTTGACCGTCGTGCCGCAGACCGCCTGGCGTCCAGCAGCTCAGCCTGGGGTCAGGCGTGGGCGGGGTACGGCCGTCGCCCTGGTCGCGGCCGCGCTGCTCGTGGGGGCGATGGCCGGCGGGGCAGCAGCCTCCTCCGGCCCTGGCGGCGCACTCTACGAGGTGCGACTCTGGATCGAGACCGTGTCGCTCCCGTCGGATCCATCGGCCCGCGCGGTCGCAGAGCTCAGTCGGCTGGGCGAGCGACTTCGTGAGGCGGAGTCTGCCGCGCAGGGCGGCGACGAGGGCGCGGCAGCGGCCGCCCTCTCGGCCTACGAACGGATCATGAGCGAGGCCTCCGCCGCCGTCCTTGACTCGGGTGACCCGGTCGCGGCCGCGGCGCTCGAAACCGGCCTGGGCCGCAACGTGGACGTGCTGCAGGCACTGGTCGGTCGCGTCCCGCCGCGTGCAGCAGACGCGATCGGCGACGCGGTCGCCCGCGCGATCGCGCGAAGCGCGGGGGCGATCCATACGATCGGCGCCGTCGACCGTCCGACCCCGGATGGTGAGCCAGGCAGCCCTGGCACGACGGGCGATGGCCAGGGCGGTAACGGCGGTTCTAACGCCGGCAATGGCGGCACAGGGAACGGTCCGAACGGGAACGGTCCGGAGGCCACGCCGAAGCCGACCAAGGCAGCGCCGGAGCGACCTGACGCCACCGGGAAACCGGCAGCGACCGAGCGCCCCGACCCGACACCGAAGCCGACGAAGACGCCAAGGCCGAACACCGGTCAGGGCCCACCGGACGACCAGCAGGACTGAAACGCCGACCCCGGGTCGGCTACGCTCACCCCGTGGATGCCGTCACGTCCGCGCGGATGCGTCTCGACGTCCTCGGGGCTGGACCGGCGTACACCGACAAGCTCGGAGCGGCGGGCGCCTCGTACCTGATGCGGGCCGGCTCCACGGCGATCGTCCTCGACCTCGGCCAGGGGTCGTTTCCCAGGTTGGCGGCCACGCTCGAACCGAGCAGCGTCGATGCCGTCTTCGTCAGCCACCTGCACCCAGATCACTTCATCGACCTCGTGGCGATGCGCCACTACCTGCGCTGGCAATTCGAACCTGAGCGCCACGTACGGGTCATCGCGCCGACAGGTCTGGCCGGCCGCATCGACGCGCTCCATGACGAGCCGGGGTTCACCGCGGCGACGCTGGATGTCGAGCCCATCCCCGACGAGGTGGCGGTCGGGCCGCTTCGGATCCAGGCGATCCGTGTCACACACACTGCGGACAGCCACGCGTTCCGCGTTTCGCTCGCGGACGGTCCAGGTCTCGTCTACACGGGCGATTGTGGCCGAGCCAGGGACGTCGAGCCGCTCATCGTGCCAGGCGACTGGCTCCTCTCGGAGGTGTCGTTCGGTCCTGGTCCCGTCGCCGCGGGCGCGATGCACCTCGACGGTCCCGCGGTCGGCGAACTGGCCGCGTCGTCAGGCGTGGGACGCGTGCTCCTTACGCATCTGCAGATGGGCTTCGACGCCGATGCGACGGTGGCGTCAGTCCGGGCGCGCTACGACGGTCCGGTCGAGCTCGTGCACCCGGGATCGACGTTCACGATCTGAGCTGATCGCAGGCGTCAGGGCGGCTCGAGCCTAAGGTCAGCTACGCCCGATCAGGGAGACGTGGGCGGAGCACCACACGGACAGCGCGGCGCTCCGCCCGGGTCTCGGGGACCCCTATGTCGGGTCGACGGTCAGCGGCGCCGATCGTCCTTTCGGATGACGGCCGTCGCCGGCGTCAACAGGAGCGCTGCGGCGAGCACGCCGGCCAGCGCGAGCAGGACCACGCGCCAACCGTCGTTCATCGGGCCGTTGCCGGATCCGTCGATCGTGCTGGTGGATGGCAGGGTGCGCGCGGGCGTCGCGGTCGCGCCTTCGACACTCCCGGTCGGAGTCGGTGTCGGATTGATCGTCTGGGTCGGCTCGACGCTACCGGTCGGGGTCGGCGTCGCGACCGGCGTCCCGGTCGGGGTCGCGGTCGGTGTGGGGGTGGGCGTCGGCGTGGGCGTCGGCGTCGGGGTGGGCGTCGGCGTGGGCGTCGGCGTCGGGGTCGGCGTCGCCGCGAGCTTCACCTTGAAGTTGTCGTTCTTGGAAGTCGTGCAGTCGAGGAAGTTGAACGTCGTCGAGTTCGCGCTGAACCCGTCGCACGCCTCGACATCGGCTTGGGCGGCCATATCGACGCTGTACTCGCCGCCGTTGTTCGGCGTGTCGTCGTACGGCATCAGCTGGACCGGCGTACCGCCGTTGCAGCCACCTGTCCCTTCCTTGTGGTTCCCTGTCCCGCCGACGCCCGAAATGACTTCGTTGCTGACGTCGACCATGCGGAACTTGATCGCGTCATTCGAAAGCAGCGTCGCGCCGCTGGGATCCGTGACCTGGAAGTAGTACAGCCCGTTGGGCAGGCCGCCGCCGTTGCCACAGTTCTGCGGTCCGCCGTTCAGATAGACGTCTTCCTTGGCGTCGTAGAGGTTGGCATTCACGGTCTGTCCGTTCGAAAGCGACGTCCAGATAGCACCCGTCGCCGCGACGGCTGTCGCGGGCCACAGCAGCGCTGATAGCGCAAGGCCGACCACGACGAGCCAGCCGAGTCGTCGGCTCGCTCGAGAACGCGTTTGGGCAGTCATTCGATACGGTCCCCAAGAGGTGAGGCACGTGCCTCAGACATGACGGCTCGGCCTAGAGCCCCCACTCGTGGAGCCGAGGCCGCGGATGGTCCCACGCTGCGGCGCGTCCGTCTAGTACTTTCGGGTCAACGGGAGCGTCAAACCGTTGACACTTGCGGTGCCCTAACGCACCGGATGTGCGCCCCTCAGACACGGACGACGACCGTCGCCGTGAAGGGCGACGGTCGTCGGTGCTCGGACCAGAGCGGCTCGGACACTCCGGGTCGGCGAGCGCAGGTGTTCCTGCGAGGCGCAGGGCGGCGATCCAGACGATCGCCTCACGAGCCTGGGAGTCGGATGGACGACGACCGCCGCCGAGTGAGGGCGGCGGTCGTCGGCTGCTCGGTTACCGAGGCTGTTCGGGCGCTCGGGTCAGCGAACGCTAGTCCTGCTTCCGGGCCGCCGAGCGGGCCGGAGTCAGCATCAGCGCGGCGGTCAGCAGACCGGCCATCGCCAGGAGGATGATCCGCCAGCTCTCGCTCGCGGGCGCCGAGGAGACGGCGTCCAGCGTGTCCGTCGCCGGAAGCGTGGCATGAGGCGGGTTCGTCTTCCCCGTCGAGGGACCGACCTCACCGGTCGGCTTCGGCGTGGGATCGTGCGGCTTCTCGGTCGGCGTGGGCGTGTACGTGGGCTTGGGCGTCTCGGTCGGCTTCGGCGTCTCGGTCGGCTTGGGCGTCTCGGTCGGCTTGGGCGTCTCGGTCGGCTGGGTCTGCTCGCACTCGACCCAGAAGACCTTGTGCTTCCAGAGCTTCTCTTCGTCGCCCTTCCAGAAAAGCTTGTAGTGGCCATCCGGCAGCGAGTAGTAGCCGCTGGTCGGCTGGCGATCGAAGCCCTGGCCGTTCGTGTCGTACGTCCCCTCGAGGACGGTCGTCTTGTCGCCGGTCGGAGGCCACGACTGGATGTGCCAGTCGCCGGCCTGGCCCGGATCCGCGAAGAAGAACTTGATGTCGAACATGCAGACGTGCGGATCGTTCGCGGGCTCGGGCTTCGGGTTGACCGAATCCTCGATCTTCACCGTGGCGTTGTTGCCAGGTGCAGCCGCGAGAACGGACGAGGTCGACGGCGCGAGCAGCGCCACGCCGACCATGGAGACGACGCCCAACCACGAGAGGCGGCGGGCTAGGCGCGATCGTGCGCCGGGATGAGTGCTCGACATGTGACGGTCCCCGAGCTGAGGCCGAAGCCTCTGGTTGAGTGGTCCCCCCGTTTCGGCCGCTTGCCCCCTGTCGGGGTGTCCGTGCACCGAACGAGGGCCGGATATTCACACGCGGGTACTGGCCGGTCTAGTACCTCTGGCGACCGGCGACTACACCAGTCCCACCATCACCGCCCTCAGGGTCCGGATTTCGTTGACGGCCAGCAACGAAGGGTCCCCCAGGACCCCCGGACCGAGGACCTAGGACTCATCTGGTACCACGTCCCACGGCCTCCGCCGGTACGATGCCGCGGTGACCCCGCCCCCCTTGCGCACCCAGGTCCGCCATGCCATCGAGCGTGCCTGGACGCGGGCGATCGACGACGGCGCACTCACCGCCCTCGATGCCGATGCACGACCGGCGATCGAGGTGGAGCGGCCGGCCGATCCGGACCACGGGGACTTCTCGACCAACCTCGGGATGAAGCTCGCGCGGCCCTACCGGCGGCCGCCCCTCGAGCTCGCGACGTTGCTCGCCGCAAAGCTCGTGCGCGACGCAGCGGTGCCCGGGAACGCGTCGCCGATCGAAGCGGCAGAGGTCGCGCCCCCGGGCTTCCTCAACGTCCGCCTGAAGGCGACTGCGCTCGAGGCGATCGTCGACGGGATCCTGGCCGACCCAGAAGGATGGGGTCGGGTCGAGCCGATCTCCAGCCGCCGCGTGAACGTCGAGTTCGTATCGGCGAATCCGACCGGTCCGCTGACCATCGGGAATGCCCGCGGGGCGTTCATCGGCGACCTGCTCAGTCGCGTCCTCGAGGCCGGCGGGCAGGACGTGACGCGCGAGTATTACTTCAACGACTCCGGCGGCCAGATCGACCAGCTGGGTGCGTCGGTCGCGGCGCTGAAGCGGGGTGAGCCCGTCCGGGAGGACGGGTACCGCGGCGACTACGTCGACGATCTCGCGGCGGCCGTCCCGGCGGAGGTCTGGGCGGAGGCGACGTCCCCCGGGGCCGACACGGCCAACGTCCTTGGCCGCTGGGCTGCCTCCCGGGTCCGGGGCGGCATCGAGGCAAGCCTCGAACGTCTCGGCGTCCATTTCGACGTCTGGACCACGGAGCGGTCGCTTCATGAGGAGGGGTGGGTCGAGCGCGCGGTGGAGCGCCTTCGTGAACACGGCTACGTCTACGAGCAGGACGGGGCGGTCTGGTTCCGGAGCACCGACCTCGGTGACGACAAGGATCGCGTCATCTATCGATCGAACGGTCAGCCGACCTACTTCGCCGCGGACATCGGCTACGTCACGGAGAAGTTCAGCCGCGGCTTCGACCACCTGATCTACATCTGGGGCGCGGATCACCACGGCACCGTCGCGCGGGTCAGGAATGCGGCCAAGGCGATGGGTTATGACGTCGAAGCCGTGCAGATGCTGCTCTATTCGTGGGTGCGGTTCGTCCGCGACGGCGTCGAGATCTCGATGTCGAAGCGCGCCGGCGAATTCATCACGCTCGACGAGCTGTTGGCCGAGGTGGGCGTCGACGCAGCTCGCTGGTTCTTCGCGTCGCGCGCCGCGACCTCATCGATCGACTTCGACATCGAGCTGGCCAAGAAGCAGTCGAACGAGAACCCGGTCTACTACGTCCAATACGCCCATGCGCGGATCGCGTCGATCCTGCGCAAGGCCACGGAAGCCGGCCTCGCAACCGCGTCGACGGTCGCGGGAACGCTCGCCGATGGTCCAGAGGCTGCGCTCGCCCGAGAAGTCGTCCGCCTACCGGAGGTGGTCGAGGACGCGGCCATCGCCGAGGAGACACACGGCATCACCGCCTACGCGACACAACTTGCGACCGCTTTCCACGCGTTCTACCGCGACGCCCGGGTCGTCGATCCGGACGATCCCGAGCGCTCGGCATCGCGCCTCGCCCTTGCTCGTGCGACCCAGGTCACGCTCGCGAGCACGCTCGGTTTGCTGGGCATCTCCGCACCCGAGTCGATGTAAGCCCCGGCTGGGGTCGGTCCGCCGCTAGCCGGCCAGACCGAGGACGTTCGCGACCTTCTGCAGCGCGGCATCATCGCTGCCGATCACGACCCACCGGGTCGTGCCGCCTTCGCCGGGGAGCACCTGTCCTGGGCCACCAGCCTTCTCGACGGCCGTCTTCGCAGTGACCTCGAATTCGGCTGCATCGGCCTTGGTGTCCCAGACCGTGTGCCAGGCGATCGCCCAGCTGCCGCTCGGGCCGCTCAGATACGTGATGCGGTCTCCGCCCCAGCCGGCCGAGGCATCCGTCGCCGCGGCGACGGTCCCCGAGCCGAGCCAGATCGCCGTCTGGTGCTCGCCCATCGTGTCCGACATCACGGTCGACCAGCCCGAGCCCATGCGCTTCGCGAGGTCGGCCGGAAGATCGACAGTGATGGGCGCCTCCCGTGAGGCGTACTTCTCGGGATGGAGGATCTGCTCGGTCGACTGCGGCGGATCGGCGAAGCCGCTGTTGACCGCCTCCCAGCCACCGCCGAGCTGCACGCTCGTGACGAACTGCGTGCCCTGGATGGCCGAGAACGTTATCTGCGCCTGCACGATGGGCGGGATCCGGTTCAGCGCCTGCTGGGCGGTCGGATCGTTCGACGCCTGGATCACCTCGCCGATCTCCTCCGGCGTCAGGTTCTGCTGCAACCAGTAGGACATCGTCAGGTAGGCGTCGCCCTCGACGAGCGATTGGCGAGCGAGGGCCTCGTCAGTCTTGTCGTCGAGGCCGTTCTGCATCTTCTGCAAGTCGAAGTTCTGGTCCTGCAGTACGTGGTCGTACTCATGTGAGTAATAGACCTTCTCGACGGCGCCGATGCCGCCTTCCTTGGAGACGACATACAGCTTCTTCTTGATCGGGTCGTAGAGGCCGGCGACCTGGCTCGACAGGAGGTCGATGTACAGATCGGCCAGCTTGTCGTCCTTCGGTAGCAACCCGAGACCGTGATACAGCTGCTCGTCAGCCGCCACCTGCTCGGGCGGGTAGTCCTCGCTGAACGAGTCCTTCAGGACTTGCGTCATCTCGTCGGGCGAGACGATCGTCGGCTCGACCGGAGTCTTCTCCTGGAGGCCACGGATAGCCCGAACCTGTTCGTTGATCTGCGCGTAGACCGCTGCGTCGCCACCGGAGCCGCTCGGGCTCGGCGAGGCGGCCGGGGCGCTCGAGGACGATGGCGGGGACGCCGTCGCAGACGGACTGGCGGACGGGGTCGGTGAGCCGCACGCAGCGGCAAGAACGGCGACGATCGCGGCGATCGCGACCGGTCGCATGAGGGGTCGATCCATCGCCCGATCGTACACGCGAAGCCGATCCGGCCCCGGCGATGGATCGGTGTCGCTTTCTTAATCGGTTGCCGTCTCGACCCGCAATCAGGGCGCCGTAGCGTAGCGATCGGACGAACCCTCAGGGTTCCATCCTCCCTCCCTCCGACCGGGAGCGCCGATTGGGCAGGCGCTCCCGGTCTTTCCATTTCCGCGACCGAGGCATCCTCGCGTCGTCACGACCGGACGGTGAGCGGCCGTGCAGGGCGCTATGTCAGAATCGACGTCGATGGAGATGACGTGGTACGGCCGGACCTGCGTTCGGTTGCGTGGCAGGGATGCCGTGGTCGTTGCCGATCCCTACCAGTCGGTCGTGGGGCCGACGGGGCGTGGGATCACCGGCGACATCGTGACGTTCAGTCACCCTGACGATGCCCCGGTCGCCCGTGGCAAGCCGAAGGGCAAGCTCTCCCGCGACGGCACGACGCTGATCCCCTCCAGTCTCGACGCGGCGTTCGTGCTGGACGGACCGGGCGAGTACGAGGTCAAGGAGGTGCTCGTCACGGGCGTTCGGACCTATCGCGATGATGCGAAGGGCGCCGAGCACGGCAAGGGCGTGTCGTTCGTCGTCGAGGTCGATGGCGTGCATACGATCCACCTCGGCGAGATCGGTCACCTGCTGTCCGAGGAGAAGCTCGCCGACATCGGCGAGATCGACATCGCCTGCGTGCCGATCGGGGGCGCGCTGAGCCCCACCAAGGCCGCGTCCTTGATGGCGCAGTTGGACCCCAAGATCGTCGTACCCATGACGCTTTGCGAGGACGACAGAGACTGCGCCGAGGCGCTCGCCAAGTTCTTCCATGAGATGGGTGCCGAGCCCGTGACCCAGCCCAAACTGTCCGTCACGTCCTCGAGCCTGCCCGCCGAGACGATCACGGTGCTCCTGGAGTCGCGCGGCAAGCAGGCCTAAGCCCGCCCTATCTCGGGCCCGTCAGGGGCGATCCAACACCACCCGACCGCGCTTGATGACAGTGCGGACCAGGTCCGCTCCCGGGTGATACGGGATCCGCGCGCTCGTCGGTACGCGCCAGATGACCACGTCGGCCGCCTTGCCTGGCTCGAGCGACCCGATCTCATCCTCGAGATCGAGCGCGCGTGCGGCGTTGATGGTCACGGCCGCGAGCGCCTCGTCGGGCGTCATCCGCAGGTTGATGACGGCGAACGACATCGCGAGCGTGAGGTTGGGCGTGGGCGACGTGCCGGGATTGAAGTCCGTGCCGATCGCGACGGGCACCCCGGCCTGGATGAAGGCGCGAGCCGGCGCATGGTGGTCCTTCATCAGGAACCACGTGGTCACGGGCAGGAGCGTCGCGACGATCGGATCGTCGGCGTCCGCCGCGGCACCCATCGCCGCGATCCCATCGAGGGACGGCGTCGCAAGGTGGTCGGCCGATGACGCCCCGATCTCCGCGGCGAGCTCGGCGCCGCCCGACGGCGCCAGCTCATCGGCGTGGAGCCGCGGCAGCAGCCCGTAGGATCGGGCCGCCTCGAGGATCCGCCTCGACTGGTCGGCGCTGAACACGCCCTCCTCGCAGAACACGTCGGCGAACCGGGCGCGGCCGTGGGCGGCGATCCCGGGGAGCTGCTCATCGAGCAGATGGCGCACATACGCATCGACGCTGTCAGGCCGCGACCGGAACTCGGCAGGGACGGCGTGGGCACCAAGCCACGTCGGCACGATGTCGATCGGGCCCTCCCGGCCGAGCCGATACGCCACCTCGACCAGCCGGAGCTCGGTCTCGAGATCGAGCCCGTAGCCTGATTTCGCCTCGACGGTCGTGACCCCATGGGTGAGCATCTCGTCGAGCCAGCGGCGGCCGTGGGTCAGCAGGTCCGCCTCCGAGGCGGCACGCGTCGCGGCGACGGTCGAGAGGATCCCGCCTCCGGCGGCGAGGATGTCCAGGTACGAGGCGCCTTCCTGGCGGAGGACGAGCTCGTCCTCGCGGGAGCCCGCGAAGAGCAGATGCGTATGCGGGTCGATCAGACCGGGCGTGACCGAGCCGCCCGCCGCATCGATCCGGGCGAACCGGGCCAGCGGGAGGCCGTCAGCCTCGAGCTCCGCCTCGACCGCGGCCCGCTCGCCGACGGCCGCGATCCTGCCCTCCCACACGGCGACGACCGGCGACGAAGCGGGATCCGCTTCCTCAGCGATCAGCCGGGCAAGGTCGCCCTGCCGAGGCCCGCGGCGCACGCCGCCCGCGAGCGTGACGATCTCGCTGGCACCCACGATCAGCAGGCCGGGCGTCGCTTCGCCGGTCCGCCCGCCTTCGATGACGCGGAACGGGCCGCCGGTCATGTCCCGGGCCGCGCGTCGGCGGTCGGACCCGAGCTCTCGCGGGCTGCCTCGAGCCGGCGCTCGAGGATCTGCTGCATCGGCGAGTAGTCGCGGAGGTGGATGTAGTCGGCCGCCACGGCGAGTCGTGCGTCGATCGGCCCATCGGTGAGACCGGCGTGGTCGGCGATCGCTTCGAACGAGGCCTGCGGCGCCAGGCCGATCAGCTCGGATTCGGCGAGATGGACGCCGTCCTCGGCAGCGAGGTCACGGACGGCATCCCAGACGAGCCACAGGGGTGTCACGGCGAAGTCGAGCAGGTTCATGGAGACCTGCGCCCGCAGCGGGTGCCCACGCTCGGGCTCACGGACCTCGAACCCGTTCGCCTGCAGCTTGGGCAGTCCGCCACCCGATTCACGCACGCGACGCGCGATGCGCTTCGCGAGATCGACGTCGTCAGAATCGAGGTTGATGTTGTAGGCGATCAGGAACGGCCGGGCCCCGACGGCGACGGCACCCGCGGACGGATGCATCCGGTGCGGACCGTAGTCGGGCTCGCGTCCGTTCTGCTCGATCTCGACCTTCAGTCCCTCGTACTGGCCGCGACGGACGTCCGCCAGACGCTCGCGGTCCGCCCGGAGCGCCGCGCGGGCATAGAGGTAGACGGGGAGTTCGAAACGGGTCGCGATCCGCTCCCCGAACCCGCGGGCGACGTCGATGACGTCCTCGATCGATGTCGACGCGAGCGGGATGAACGGGATGACGTCGACGGCGCCGATGCGCGGGTGCTCACCCTCATGCGCGTCCATGTCGATCTCGTGGATCGCGGCAGCGACGAGCCGTTCGAGTGCCTCACCGACGGCGTCGTGCTCCCCCGCCAGCGTGAAGACCGACCGGTTGTGGCTCGCGTCGCTCGTCCGGTCGAGGAGAAACACGCCCGGGACCGAGGTGATGGCGTCGGCCAGCCGGTCGACGACGTCGAGCCGCCGGCCCTCGGAGACATTGGGAACCGATTCGACGAGCACGTCAGTCGGTGTCGAGCATCGGCACGCGGACGCCGCGTTCACGGGCGACTTCGATCGCCCGGTCATAACCGGCATCGACGTGGCGCAGCACACCCATGGCGGGGTCCGTGGTCAGCACCCGTTCGAGCTTTTGGGCAGCGAGGGGCGTGCCATCGGCGACGACGACCATCCCGGCGTGCTGCGAGAACCCGATGCCGACGCCGCCACCATGATGGATCGACACCCACGAGGCGCCGGCGGCGGTATTGACCAGGGCGTTGAGAAGCGGCCAGTCCGCGACGGCGTCGGTCCCATCGGCCATCGCCTCGGTCTCGCGGTTGGGACTCGCTACCGACCCTGCATCCAGGTGATCGCGGCCGATGACGATCGGCGCACTCACTTGTCCGGACGCGACGAGCTCGTTGAACGCGAGACCGGCCTTCGACCGCTCGCCATAGCCCAGCCAGCAGATCCGAGCGGGCAGGCCCTGGTAGGGCACGCGGGCCTCGGCCATGTCGATCCAGCGACGGAGCCCGGCGTCGTCGGGGAACAGCTCCAGGACCGCGCGGTCGGTCCGTTCGATGTCGGCCGGGTCGCCCGACAAGGCCGCCCACCGGAATGGGCCGCGTCCCTCGCAGAACTGCGGCCGGATGAACGCCGGGACGAACCCCGGGTAGTCGAAGGCGTCCTCGACGCCGGCTTCCTTCGCCTGCGCTCGCAGGTTGTTGCCGTAGTCGAAGACGATCGCACCCGCTCGCTGGAACGCGAGCATCGCACGGACGTGCGCCGCCATCGCCGCACGCGATCGTCGCTCGTATTCCTTGGGCTGTGTGTCGCGGAGCACGGTCGCGTCGTCGAGCGAGATCTCCGCGGGGATGTAGCCATTCAAGGCGTCGTGCGCTGATGTCTGATCCGTCACGAGGTCGAACCGCTCGCCGGCCACCGCCCAGGCCGGCTCGATCTCCGCCGCGTTGCCGACGAGCGCGATCGATGTCGCCTCGCGCGCTGCGGCCGCCGCTCGCGCCCACGCCAGGCTCTCCGCGGGATCGTGCGTCAGTCGATCGACGTAGCCGATGTCGAGGCGCCGCTGTGCCCGCGCCGCGTCGACCTCGATGGCGAGGCAGACGCCTCCGTTCATCGTCACCGCAAGTGGCTGCGCGCCACCCATCCCGCCCAAGCCGGCGGTGAGGGTGACGGTGCCTGCGAGCGAGCCGCCGAAATGCTGCCGGGCCGCCTCCGCGAACGTTTCGTACGTGCCCTGCAGGATCCCCTGCGTCCCGATGTAGATCCATGACCCGGCGGTCATCTGGCCGTACATCATCAGTCCCTGGCGCTCGAGCTCGCGGAAGACCTCCCAGGTCGCCCACCTCCCGACGAGGTTCGAGTTCGCGATCAGGACGCGTGGCGCCCATTCATGGGTCCGCAGGACGCCGACCGGCTTGCCGCTCTGGATGAGCAACGTCTCGTCATCGGCAAGGACACGCAGCTCACGGACGATGGCGTCGAAGGCGCCCCAGTCACGTGCGGCCTTGCCGGTCCCGCCGTAGACGACGAGGTGGTCCGGATCCTCGGCGACCTCCGGATCGAGGTTGTTCATCAGCATCCGGAGCGCTGCTTCCTGGGCCCACCCGCGGCAGGTCAGCTCTGGCCCGCGCGGCGCGCGGACAGGACGCGGGCCGGCATCGGTCGTCATGCCGGAAGGCTACTCGTTCAGACCCTCGACGACGTGCTCTCCGAAGCGCCCCGGACCGCCGCCCTGCATCGAGACGATGACGTCCTGCTCGGGCAGATGGACGTGATAGGTATGGATCCCGCCGGCACACGTCCCGATGAACGTCTGGCGCCCACCGATCGTCGCCTCCGCTGCGCCCTGGACACCACCGGCCTGCTGGCAGACCGCGTCGTCGAAGGTCTCGCGCCAGCCCTGGAAGAAGAGGTCGCCGAAGAGCCCTGGCTTCACGCGGGCGACGGTCACGACGACGTAATCGCCGACCGACCCCGAGGCCGGCGGGCCGAACGCAGCCGCGATCGCGAGCGAGCTCACGAAGGGCGCGATCGAGGGCTCCCGCGCGATCTCCCCCGCGGTCGTCTCGTCCGCTTGGAGCGGGACACCGCCCACGGAGTCGGGCAGGACCGCAAGGAGCGACGGATCCACCGCGACGGCCGCCGACGGCTCGCTCGTCGCGGCGGCCGATGACGTCGGGCTGATGCTCGACGTCGCGCTCGGCGCGTTCTCCGTCGGCGGGGCCGTGGCGGTCGGGCTTGGTGACGGGCGGGGCGGGATGCAGCCGGAGACCGCGAAGAGGGCGACTGCGACAAGCGTGACGACGTGGATGCGTCGGATCACGCGAGCTCGCGACGCATGACCGGGAAGCGCTCGTCCGGCGCGGCGACGACGAACCCGACCCCCTCCCAGAACGCCGGCGTGGCCGCGCTGGTGGCATCGGGTCGCGTGCCGATCTCCGGATATGTCTCGATCGCAGCGAAACCGCGCCGACCAAGGTCGGCACACACGTCCTCGACGAGCGTTCGTGCGAGCCCGCGATCCCGCGCCTCGGCCGTGGACGCGATGCAGGTGATGACCGCCGGCAGCGGCGAATCGGGCAACGCCGGGTATAGCTCGCGCGTGCGCTGGGCGCGAGGGTAGGCCGTGAGCGGTCCGAACTGGCTGTAGGCGGCGGGCACCTCGTCGACCAGCAGCACCTTGGCGTAGCTCCCGGCCACGCCAAGACCACGGCCAAGCAGCCGCAGCTTCGGATAGCCGGTCTCACCGACGGTCGGGCGGGCCGCCTTCCGGGGCGCGAATGGGTTGTCGTCGGCGGTGTCGTCATCGTCGAGGAACGGGTTGAACGCTCCTCCACCTCCGCCCAGGGGTGCGAACGGATTCGCGCCTCGTTCCTCGAGATCCGCCAGGAACGGGTTCGATGCCGTCGAAGTCCGGGCCGGTGGCGCCGGATCGGGCTGTCGCGGCTCGAGCCAATCGAGCCGGATCGCCTTCGACCCGCGGTCGGCGTCCTCCCAGTAGTCGCACGACCGATGGTCGAACGTC